>SXGS01151741.1_pt1 | contig 32681 bp, 33 predicted proteins | sample 3174681 | NCBI WGS metagenome assembly SXGS01 (sample SAMN11356861, study PRJNA531348) | freshwater metagenome | isolation source: freshwater sample F1-80 | place: China: Fuxian Lake, Yuxi | collected 2017-12-25 | reverse complement strand
TTCCCAGGCCTGGATCAGCGCTTTGGGGGGCATCGCTTTGAGTTGTTCCGGGCTCAGGTGCTGCCCATACGCGACCATTGGGGAGACTGATAAAACAAGCAGAAGCCAGAAGAGTGCCATCCAGAGTACACCCGGCTTGGTATTCATCTTACATTCCTTTCCCTTCGAAACTTGTTCATCTTCTCCAGAAGGCCCTCTCCTTCTCTGAAGAATGCTTTTGCCGGAGACTGATTCTCGCCCGTTTCATTGCCCTCTCCTGATCAGAAGATCCGGTACAACCATGCCCAAACCGGCATCTAAGAGAGAAAGCGCTGCTCAGGCTTCCCCTCTGCAATCTTTCTACTATGTCCGCTGACACATACTCCTAATTAGCCTACGTGTCAAGGAAAATAGTTACCTTATAGACTCTAGCTTTCTCCTCTCCCTCCCCTCCATAATGAATGCCTCCCCTATGAGCGCGAACATCGCAGCCCTCAGGTGCCAGTTGGGTCGTCGGGTTTTTGCGCTTCGCAAGGCGGCGGGACTGACGCACTTTAAGCTGGCCGAAGCGGTAGGGGTAGGCAATGAGTATGCAGCCCTGTATCGGGAGACCCACGCCGAGCGGGAGATGGCATGGGCAGAATGTACCACGAGCAAGAGATGAAGGGGAGACGATGGCATTGCCTTGCCTCTTGTGTAAAAAAGTAGCGGAGGGAGGAGAAAGTCATGACGACAAGCGATGCTCAACAACTTGATACGCTCCTGAGTGCGGTTAAAGCGCTGGCACCGTTGATTCATGCGCACGTGGAAGAGGCTGAGCGCAACGGTCATCTATCACCGCCGGTCGTGCAGGCGCTCAAGGAGGCGGGCATATTTCGCCTGTACATTCCCCAAGCTCTGGGTGGGCTCGAAGTGTCGCCGCCAACGTTGTATCGCGTGGTCGAGGAGATCGCCCGCATCGACGGGTCCACCGGCTGGTGCGCGTTTATTGGTGCCGTCGTGAGCGTGTTCGGTGCGTTCCTGCCGGATGCTGTGTCGGAGCAGATTTTTGGCAGCGATCCGGAGATCGTTCTGGGCGGCGCGTTGTTCCCGCTAGGCACTGCCACCGTCTGCGACGGCGGCTATCGCGTGAGCGGTCGCTGGTCATATGCCAGCGGTTGCCATCATTGCACGTGGCTGCTCGGCGGGTGCATGGTGCTCGACAACGGCCAGCGGCGGCTGAGTGGCGAAGCACTAGAAATGCGTATTGTGTACGTGCCACGTCGCCAAGCCACAATCGTTGCAGACAGTTGGCAAGTCAGCGGACTGGCCGGAACTGGCAGCAATGATTTCACACTCGAAGCCGTGTTCGTGCCGGAGGAGCACACACATGTGCTTGGTCCCAATTCACCCAGGGGGAGGCATTTTCAAGGACCGTTGTACACGACGTATCCGTTGCTCAGCGCCTTCGGCTTTCCGATGGGAGCCGTGGCGCTCGGTATCGCCCAAGGGGCCATCGACGCTGTTACCGAGTTGGCGCAGACCAAGAAACCCGGCGGCCAGCAAGACACCTTGCGTGACCGGGCCGTGTTCCATTTTCAGCTTGCTGACGCCGTGGCGCTGGTCGAGTCGGCCCGCGCGTGGCTGTACGCTTCTGTCGAACAAGCATGGCACGTTGCGATCTCGGGGCGAACCGCGACACGAGAAGAGCGCGGTCGCCTCGCCCTCGCCGCCGCGAATGCGACTCGCAGCGCCGCCACCGCGACGAACATTGCTTACACTGCCGCAGGAGCGACAGCCAATTATCTCCGCAGTCCGTTGCAACGCTCGCTACGCGACATTCACGCACTGACCCAACATACTCAAACCTCGCCACAACAATGGGAGCGTGCTGGGCGCTTGTTATTGGGACTCGATCCCCACTACCCATTGATGCTCTTGTGAGCAAGGGACAAACGCTAGAGTTGGGCAACGGGCATCAGGGGTCGGGGATCGGTTTCTATTTTTGCCTTTTGATTTTCCTCACCTTCCTCTTTTCGCCCTTTCCCCTTTTCGCCTTTTTCCCTACTGCCCGCTCCCCGTTGCCTCGCCTGCATCAGCAGCGGTGCTCCTTTGATCCGCCACACCGAAAAAGGAGCGCTTCTTAGTGGGGTAATTATCAGGCAGAACAAGGATCATCCCTGGTGCTGCATGGTCGCAATTATTGAGCGCCTTTCTGTGATTCTTGGATCGCCACTCCGGTATCAAGCATGGTCGCGATCTGAGACGCACTCAGTCCGAATTCTTGCAGAACCTCTGCGGTATGTTCCCCCAGCCCAGGGGCATGATGACGAATCTGGGGCGGAGTCTCGCTAAACTTGCCCGGAACATTCACGCCACGAATCCGTCCTGCCACGGGATGCTCGTACTCCACGAAGGTCTGGTTGCGTAGCAGTTGAGGGTCGCACAATGCCTCATCAAAGGTGTAGACAGGGCCACACGGGACATCGGCAGCCTCGAAAATGGCGAGCCATTCGCGGGACGTCTTGTGCGGGAGAAATTCATCCATCGCCGCGAGAATCTCAGGAAGACTCACCGCGCGTATGGCGGGGGTGGCATAGGTTGTGATCCATTCGGGTTTGTCCATGGCGCGACACATCCGTTGCCATTGGTCGTCGGTGGCGGCGCACACGACAATGTAGCCATCTCGCGTCCGTATCGGTTGCACCAGCGCATTGGAAATCGACAGATGGCGATACTCATCGTCCGGCACGAAGGTATAGCCAAACATCGTGTCTGGCGCGATGAACGAGAAGAGCGAATCAATCATCGACAATTTGATTTCTTGCCCAATGCCTTGGCGCTCGGCCGCCACCAACGCCGCCAGAACATGATAGATCGCGTTCATCGACGTCATTTTGTCGGCAATGGCCGTGCGCAGGAACGTCGGTTTGCCATCTCCTCCTTGGACAAAGGCTAGGCCCGACATGCCTTGGATCACCGGATCGTACACCGGCTTATGGGCATACGGACCCTCCGGCCCAAAGCCAGAAATCGAGAGATAGACCATCTTCGGGTTGAGCGCATGGAGGGTAGCATAATCTAGTCCCAATCGCTCGATCACCCCAGGTCGGAGATTTTGCACGAACACGTCACTCTGCTTGGCCATCTCCAAGATGACGTCCCGCGCGGCGGGCTGTTTAAGGTCAAGGACAATACTACGCTTATTGCGATTGAAATTGACGAACCACGACCCAAATCCGGCTTTGAAGGTCATACTGAGATGACGCAAGATGTCTCCGACTGGGGCCTCAATTTTAATGACATCGGCTCCCAGATCGGCCATCAGCATCGTACAAAAAGGGCCGGTGATGACACTGCTGACATCCAACACTCGTACGCCCGAAAGTGGTCCACCCATACGTGCTTCCTCCTTTGCTTTCTGTCCCACTACCACTACAGACCGAACAGAGCAACGAGGCGGGTACACTCTTCGTCAGCGTTGCTATTTCATCTTTGCTGGTGCTTTCTCCAACCTCCAAGAAAGATCGAAGAATAGGAAGAAAATTTCTTCCGCGTTTCTTATTCGTGAGAAAGTAGAGACCTCTGGCTAACAGAAATAAGAAAATCAGTGGAAAATACGCTCTCCGCTACCGGCTTTCCACGGCAGACTCCTTGCAGCACCTTCCCACATGCGAGACAAATCTGCTTCTTTGCCACCGATGTACAACAACGGGCCTGGCAGAAAACCATCCGCGCTGGATTGCGCCAAGATGACAGATTCCCCTCCTTGGCACACGCTCCTGGAAACGGACGTGGCCCGGCACCTGCAAACCAATCTCGTCACCGGCTTAACTGAGAGCGAAGCCCGCCGCCGGCTCGACCGTTACGGCCCCAACGTGCTACCGGAGCCGGCTTCTCCGTCAGCCCTTGCCCTCTTGTTACGTCAAGGCAATAACCTGATCGTGTGGGTGCTCATTGGTGCTGCCGTGATCTCGGGCATCCTGCACGAGTGGGTCGATACCATTGCCATCCTGGCGATTGTCGTGCTGCATGCGGTCTTAGGCTTTATTCAGGAATATCGCGCCGAACGTTCGCTCGCCGCACTGAGACAATTGTCGCAGGCGTTTGCTCGGGTTCTCAGAGACAACACACTCCGCGCGATTCCGGCGCGTGACGTGGTCCCAGGCGACCTCATCCTGGTGGAAAGCGGGGACCACATTCCTGCCGATGCTCGCCTCATCTACGCCGCAAATTTACAAACGCAGGAGTCGGCGCTCACTGGCGAATCTACACCTGTCGAGAAAACTGACCAATTGCTGCCGCACCCGGCGTTACCGTTAGCGGACCAAACCAATCGCCTGTTCTTAGGTACGCACATCGTCAGTGGGAAAGGCCGCGCGGTGGTCGTTGCGACCGGGCTGCAGACAGAACTTGGTCACATCGCCACCTTGCTCCAACGCGAGACGGTGCAGGAGACCCCTCTTCAGCAACATCTTGCTCAACTCGGGCGCATTCTGTTGCTCCTTTCGCTCGGGATCGTCATGGTGGTCTTTCTGCTTGGCCTCCGGCGTGGCGAGCCGCTTGTCGAGATGTTGCTGACCGCCATGAGCCTCGCCGTGGCCGCAATTCCCGAAGGGCTTCCGGCTATCGTCACCATGACCCTGGCCCTCGGGGTGACGCGCATGGTCAAGCGTCACGCGCTGATTCGCTATCTGCCAGCCGTGGAAACGCTGGGCGCAACCACCGTCATCTGTACCGATAAAACCGGTACGCTGACCAAGAACGAGATGACTGTCTCGCGGTTGCTTGTTGGCGACCGCATCTTCAGCGTCACTGGAGAAGGTTACGCCCCAGTGGGAGAGATTCGGGGCGAGGCGCACCACGAGGACCTTCCACCCGGAGTGGGCGAACTCTTGACGGCGGCGGCGCTGTGCAATGATGCCACGTTGCACGAGGAACACGGAGCGTGGACGATTCTTGGCGACCCGACCGAAGGGGCTTTACTGGTGGCGGCAGCAAAAGCCGGACTCGATAAGCCTACACTGCTTGCGGCTTTTCCACTGCTGGGCGAGGTCCCCTTCGACCCCGAGCGCAAACGGATGACGACGGTACACCTGAGCGAGACGGGTGCTGCCGCCTACAGCAAAGGTGCGCCGGATATGTTGTTGAAAGTCTGTACGCACACACTCACGTGCGACGGACAGACCATCCCACTGACAGAATCAGTGCGGCAGCAGATTCTTGCCGGCAATGATCGCTTTGCCGGCGAAGCCCTTCGCGTCTTGGGAGTTGCCTGTCGCTTGCTGCGGCAAGTACCGCAGGCATTTCTTGCGCACGAGATCGAACAAAACCTCACCTTCCTCGGATTGGTGGCGATGAAAGATCCGCTGCGTCCCGAAGCGAAAACTGCGGCATGCGCCTGTCGCGAAGCTGGCATCCGCACGGTCATGATTACCGGCGACCACAAAACCACGGCCATCGCTATTGCTCGCGAGCTTGGCATTGCCAACGACGAGACGCAAGCGCTTTCAGGGGTGGAACTTGATGGCCTCACTGATGAGGCCCTGGCCAATGACGTGCAACGCACTGCCGTCTACGCTCGGGTTTCTGCTGCACATAAACTCCGCATCGTCAAAGCTTGGCAGACGCAGGGAGCCATCGTTGCGATGACCGGCGACGGCGTCCACGATGCCCCGGCAGTGAAAGCCGCAGATATCGGAGTCGCTATGGGCCGGGCTGGTACCGATGTGACCAAAGAGGCAGCGGCAATGGTCGTGACCGACGACAACTTCGCTTCTATCGCTGCAGCAGTCGAAGAAGGGCGCGGCATTTACGACAACATCCAGAAGGCGGTGTCCTACCTGTTGTCCTGCAACCTCAGCGAAATGCTCTTGATGTTATTAGCCACCGTCTCGTTCTTGCCGTTGCCACTGTTGCCCACACAAATTCTGTGGATCAACTTGGTGACTGATGGTCTGCCAGCGCTAGCCCTGGCGACTGGGGCAGTCGATCCAACATTAATGCAGCGTCCACCGCGTAAGCCGCATGCGCCGATGCTGTCGCTGCGGCAACTGCTCCAGTTGAGCGGGCAAGGGCTCTTCATCGCGGTGGTGGCCTTGGGCACCTTTCTTTTTTTTCTGTACCGAGCGGATCGAGATCTCCACGAGGCGCGCACGGCAGCATTCACCGTTCTGGTGTTGTCCCAACTGACGCACGCGCTTAATTATCGCGGTGCTCACGCCGATTCTTTCTTCGCTAGTCTCGGTGCCAATCCACTCTTACTCTGGGCACTCGTCGGCTCTGCACTCCTTCAGCTCATCTTAGCGCTCTTCCCGTGGACCCGAGCGGTGTTCGGACTCGCCCCACTCGCTTGCGAGGAATGGCTGGCGCTCGGCGTCCTCGGACTCTCACCGCTCCTCCTCTCGCTGTTCTCCACCAAAAATCGACACGAACTCAGGCTCAATCATGCGGCTGAGAATATCGGCACGAGAGATCACCCCAACTAACTTCCCGTCGCGGATTACCGGAACGCGCACGATGTTGTGCGTCGTCATCTTAGCGATGACAGACTCGATGAAGTCATCTTCTTCCACGCACACTGCGGGCTTTCCCATAATCTCCTCGGCTTTCACCGTCTGGAGATCCTTGCCGTCTTGCACGGCCTTGAGCAAGTCAAATTCTGTCACCACACCGAGGACATGGTTATGCGTATCAACCACCGGCAGCCCGCTGTACATCCCAGAGAGCATCTGTAGGGCGAGATCGCGACCGATGGCGCGTGGGGTCGCAGCAGTCACACGTTTATTCATGACGTCGCGTGCATGCATAGGGAAGTCCTCCTTGGTCCGTCAGTTTAGGCAACGCGATGCGCTTGCACCCAGGTTTCCGCTTGTTGCCGAATCTGGTCTGCTGGCGCGAAGCGTTGAATCCCCGCCAACAAATCTTGTTGATGCTTCGGCAACGACAGGGATTGGTCCACATGTCGCGCCATCAGTTTCACCGCCGCACGCCCCATGAGCACCAAGTCGCGGTAGATCGTGTTCAGTTCCGACTGTTCTAGCTCTAAAGCCAAAGCGAAAGACTCATCTTTGATGACGCCGCGCCGCGCCTGCTCTTCGATCCGTTTGAGCAGCGCATCCATCTCAGCCAACTTGCCGGCGAACTCGGGCATGAAGTAGCCCGTATCAGAATCGACCTCTAAGGCGGCTCTCTCGGCGGCAAGGATTTTCCCGTGATGCTTTTCCTCTTCAGCCATCCCGAGCCAGAAACTTTCTAAGGCGCGGTCATCGTTCAGCGCACCGGCAAAGGCACGGTAGATCGCGGCTACACGTTGTTCGAGGTCGCTACAGTGTTTGAGTACTTCGGTCATAAACATGGGAGTTCCTCCTTCTCGGTACGAGTTATAGTAGGTTGCGCTCGTGCGCCGCACGTTCCAGAGATTCGCGAAACTGCGGGTGAGCAATGTCGATGAGCAGGCGTGTACGTTGCCGCAGCGTTTTGCCGTACAATTGCGCCACGCCAAATTCCGTCACGACGTAGTGGACATCGCCACGCGTCGTTACCACACCTGCACCTGGTTTCAATTGCGGAACAATACGAGAGAGTGTCCCACCCCGAGCCGTGGCAGCCAAAGCAATAATCGGCTTACCTCCACGCGAGCGTGCGGCACCACGAATAAAATCCAATTGCCCACCGAACCCGGAGTAGATCGACGTACCCAACGACTCAGCGCAGACTTGGCCAGTCAGATCCACTTCTAATGCCGAGTTGATAGCAATGAGATTGTCGTGTTGCGCGATGACGAAAGGATCATTGGTGTACGCCGATGAATGCAGCTCAAAGGCCGGGTTGTTATCGACGAAGCGGTAGAGTTGACGCGAGCCGAGGATGAGGGTAGCGAGAGCTTTGCCGGGGTGGAGTGTCTTACGTGTCCCGGTGAAAATGCCGGCTTCCATCGCCTGCATCACCCCGTCGGAAATCATCTCCGTGTGCAGCCCCAACTCGCGCTTGTCGGAAAGACTGGCGAGCACAGCGTCGGGAATCGTGCCGATGCCGAGTTGCAGCGTGGCCCCATCGGGAATGAGGCTGGCCACGTGTTGGCCAATCTGACGCTCGATGTCGCCAAATGCGCTCTTTTCGAGTTCCGGCAGGGCTTCATCGGTTTCGACGATGGCGTGTACGCGGGACACGTGCAGGAAAGAATCGCCCAACACGCGCGGCATTTGCTCATTCACCTGGACAACCACGGTGCGTGCGGTTTCCGCCGCAGCTTTTGAAGCCAGCACTTCGATGCCGAGACTCATGAACCCGTGCTCGTCGGGTGGTGAGACCTGCAAGATAGCAATATCAAGTGGCAGCACCCCTGAAGAAAAGAGCGCCGGAATTTCCGAGAGAAAAATAGGCGTGTAATCGGCTGCACCAGCATTGACGGCGTGACGATCTCCCGGCCCGACGAAAAACGCGTTGTGGCGAAAGTGCCCCTCTAAGCTGGGCAGGGAAAATTCATCACCCATGAGCAAAAGATGCACGAGTTCAACGTCATGCAGTTCGGCTTTTCGTGCAATGAGTGCATGAAGGAGCGGACGCGGGGTTGCGGCGTTGCCGCTCGTGAAAACGCGATCACCGCTTTTGACAAGGCGGACAGCTTCCTCGGCAGTGCGGCATTTACGGCGGTAGTCATCAATCCAAGGCATACACAGCAGTTTCAAGTCATGAGTGATGAAGAATGAGGCTGCGACGGTCTGTCACTCCGCTTCTTTGACTGGTGCCAGCGTGCCAGTGGGCCAACCGACGGTCGCGGAAAGCAGTTGTCCCGATAAGGCGGACACGCTCCGCTGCAAAGCTGGGTGTCGTTGCAGGGCATGGGGCACGCCTTCTTGCTGGATGAACCGAAGGTACGGCAGCAGCACTTGCGTATGCGCGTAGGTGGCGGTGCGAGGCACCAGCGACGGGACGTTTGGCACAGCGTAATGCACGATCCCGTCCTGCACGAACACACCATCCTCCGTGGGCATGAGCCGCGAGGTCTCGACGCAGCCACCTTCGTTAATGGCGAAATCGAGAATCGCTGCACCGGGCTTCATCTTACGGACAAGGTCACGTGGGATGAGCAGAGGTGCGCCTCCAGAAGGTTGCCGTACTGCTCCAATCAGAACCTCGGCGAAAAGGGAAAATTTCTCAATATTGTGCCGCGTAGCAAGCGCGGTGACGATTCTTCCCCTAGAGAAGCGATCCAAAGCGTCGAGTTTGTGCAGATCGGTGTCCAGCACATAGACACTCGCCCCAACACCCAAAAACGCACGCGCAGCCTCTGCACCGAGCACGCCAGCACCAAGAATAACCACATCTGCTGGAGGAATACCTGGGAGTCCTGAAAGCAACACCCCCATGCCCCCGCCTGATGCTTCAAGCAACCGTCCTGCAATCTGCGGCGCGAGACGGCCGGTAATCTGACTCGCGACCTGCTGCAGAGGGAAAGAGCCGTCGTCTTCCCGAACTGCTTCTAGGCCAAGGGCAGTGAGCCGACGAGTCATCAGCGTCTGCTTCACCCGTACCGGCGCAGTATGAAGATGCAAGAAGGAGATCAAGGTTGCCCCATCGGCAAGCAGTGTCCACTCGTCTTCACTAGGACGTTCGACACGAAGTACCACATCCGCGCGGCCATAGGCTTCGGCAGCGGTGTAGATAATCTGCGCTCCTGCCGTGCGATAGGTCTCGTCGGTAAACCCAGCACCGCGCCCGGCACCCTGCTGAACCAGAACCTCGGCTCCAGCCAAGCACAAATCTCGGACTCCAGCAGGGGACAGGGCAACGCGCCGTTCGTTTCCACCTTTGCCACTACCGATTTCTGTTGGGATGCTAAATCTCATAAACGTATTACATCCTGCCCGCTCTCGACGGTTTCTGGCCTCTTGCTTCTGTTATTGGTGAAGCGGTACGACCTCGCCCTCACGGACGTGTACAGTCGAACCATCGTCAAGTAGCGTGATAAGGCAACCTGCATCGTCAAGATCCAAGGCAATCCCTTCGACATGCATATCTTCTTCTTTGACACTCACCCGACAACCAAGGAAGGAGCGAGCACACCACTGCTCACGCACGCACGCTCTTCCTTTTTCCAGAAACGTTAAATAGTGATACTCAAGGCGTTCCAAGAACTGCGCGGCAAAAAGATCGCGATCAATCGGGTGCTGAAGCGCCTCATACAACGAGGTGGCTCCTGCCGCCGCTTCACCAAAGACGCGATCCATGGTCGGACGATCCATGTTCAGGTTCACGCCAACCCCGAGAATTAACTGTTCGATGTGTCCATTCCGTAGCTGCACTTCTGCCAAAACGCCAGCAATCTTTTTGTCTGCAACGAGTACATCATTTGGCCACTTCGCTTGCGATTGCACACCGTAGGTATCGAGGACCTCTACAATAGCCAAGGAGCCAATTAACGTGAGGAGGCGAGCCTCAGTCGCCTTGACCTGTGGCCGGAGGAGCACCGAGAGATAAAGATTGACCCCTGGGGGAGAAATCCATGACTTCCCAAGACGACCCCGACCGGCACGTTGGGCATCGGCAATGAGGACAGCCCCTTCTTCACAGCCACCTGCGGCTGACCGAGACAAAGCCGCGTTCGTGGAATCCACCTCCATCCAGCGCTCAATATGTTTTCTCAGCAAGCGAGTGTGTAGCATTGCGGTGATGGCTCCGATCTCCATTGCCTGTTCCATGGACGCTTTCCCTTTCCTGTGGATGCAGCAGATTGTCGATTAGCGCACGCTCAACACGGTGTACCCTTTTTCTTCAAGAGCCTCTCGGGCCGTACTGGGGTCACTCCCACGCAAACGCACGTAAAAAATCGGCTGCTCGCTCCAGGGATCTTTATAGGTGCCGACGCTCAGGACCTCTGCGCCAATCTGTTGCAGCACACCAGTCGCCTCGGTCAAATCGCCAGCTTTTGCGGTCTGCAGGATGTCGATGCGGACACTTCCCTCTACCGACACCCCCGACACTTCGAGGAACGCCTGCATGACATCGCTGGTTGTAATCATGCCGACGACTTGGCCGTTCTCGACCACCGGCAGGCCGCTGATACGGTATTTGCGCAGCAGGCACACGGCCTCTTCGACAGGTGACGTCGGAGAGATCGTCAACGGAGACTCCGTCATCGCACCATCGACACGGGTGCGTTCTTCAGAGCCAACGAATCGCAGGATATCGCGGTCGGTAAGAATGCCGACCAGGGTGCCGTCCTGCACGACTGGCAGACGACGAAATTTGCCAGTCTCCATTCGCTCTTTCGCGGTAGCCAAAGTCTCGTGTGGACCGATCATGGTCGGACGAGCCGTCATCCGATGTCGTACTAACATAACAACCTCCTCTGCGGGTTTCTGGCGATGACAGTCTTCGTTAGCACGACCGATGCCGACGGCGCTTGGGGTGCGCACGGCATGAAATCCCGCATTTTCTCCCCGCGATTCTCGATTTCTGGAAAATCTTGGCTTTTCTTTCGCGTCCCCAGGAAGCAGGGAGACAGGCTCCGTGATTTCTGGAGCACAACACCTGTCCGTCGCACGGTCGGCATTTTGCTATGGACAGGCGACCGGACTAGAGCGGATTTCAGAAGATTGGCACATCAGGGTTGTCACCCTGAACGAAGTGAAGGGTCTCGCAGTGAGATTCCTCGCTGCGCTGCTCAGAAACAAAATCTGCGACCCGGATCAGCTATTCATGGCAGCCCGTCATTCCGGGCGAGCCACGCGAGACCCGGAATCCAGGGGCGAAAATCTGGATGCCCGCCTGCGCGGGCATGACGGCCAGGGATGCTCCCTCTGTGTCTGCCCATTTGCTGCGGGTGTAATCCTCTGGACAACTCGCAATGACAAAGCCCAATGGCCACATCGTCAAGTGTACGAATGTTTCGCCTTCGGGTTTAGAGCAAGGCCGTGTCACTCGCTGCGCACGGCCAACACCGGACGCGAGGTCGAGCGCAGGACGGCTTCGGTGACGCTGCCAAGCAGAAGCCGACGAACCCCGCTCCGTCCATGGGTGGCCATAACGATCAGATCGACTCCTCGTTGTTCTGCGGTATCGAGAATCGTTCGAACTGGTGCGCCTTCTTGAACAAGTAATTCTGTCCGTGCGCGTACGCCCATGAACTTCTGCTGTAAGACCGCGAGCTTCGCGTGCGCGACGCGATGTGCCTGTACCCAGAACGGTTGCGCGGATCGTGGTGGGCGCGTGAGTGCCTCTGCCATCGCCTGCTGAAAGTCGATAACCACGGCATCAGGATCATAGGTATCGAGGAGCGGATTCTCGATGGCGTGCAGAAGAAAGATGTCGTTGTTCGCCGCCAGTTGTAGAGCCCACTCTTCGCTCACCATACCGCCCAGGCTGAAGTCAGTCGGCAACAGCAGCGTCTTGATGCGTGGCGGTACTTTCACCTCCTTCACTTCCTCGGCATTCGGAACAATTAGCACGGGGCAAGGAGCGGTACGAAGGAAAGCTTCCGCCGTACTGCCGAGCAATATGCGCCGATACCATGATTGGCCATGAGTGCCCATCACCACAAGCTTGGCGGAGTCTTTGGCAACCGCGTCAATAATCGCTTCATACGCTCGGCCCTCGGCGAGGACAGTAGCGACAGCAAGTCCCTCGCAATGCCGCGCGACAAGCGCGGCAACCGTTTCGTGTGCCCATTGGTTATAGGCGGTGCGCCAAGACTCCAGATCGGTCTGGGCGAGAGCATGACGCCGCATCCCCTCGAAGGACTCGTTTGCGTGCAGCACCGTTATGCGGCTGCCGAGCGTCCGTGCCAGCAATACAGCCCACGCAAGGACTGGGTCAGCACTATCGTGCAGATCGACGGGAACAAGCATGTGATCGACGTGTGGCATTCGGGTGCTCCTTACCTCAGCGGTCATCTAGTCTCAGGAGGAATATGTTGATGGGAACCTTCAAAGAGATGCTCTCCTAAGCGCTCTCCTCTTTTTCCGAAGTGGAAGATGCTTCCATTTTTGGCAAGAGGACGTGCAAGACACCATCGTGGAACTCGGCGTGGATCTTTTGTGGATCAACAGAGGCCGGGAGACGCAATCGTCTCACAAATGCTCCAGAGCGACGTTCCCGGCAATGAAAATTTTCCTCGTCACAGATACGCTCGAATGCGCGTTTTCCCCGTAAAACGAGATCTTCCTTTTCGACTGCCACGGCGACATCTCCCTCACGAACTCCCGGCAAGTCCACTTCTAAAACGAACGTGGCGGCGTCTTCGTACAAGTCGAGCTGCGGGATCCAAGTCAACTCTTGGGTGCGACGCCCCCCCCAGGGACGAGAGATCAATTCATCAAAGAGGCGATCCACTTCACGCGAAAGCTGGCGAAAAGGCGTGGGAAGCCAGGAGTCTGTCTTGGCCATAGTTTGTCCCTTCTTTTATGGCAACTCGAAACGAAATGCCTCAGGACGGACAGTGAGCACAGAGCACTGCGCCATGCGTAAAACCTGCTCGGCAACGCTGCCAAGGAGCATGTGCGAGATTCCCGAGCGCCCATGCGTACCGATCACAATAAGATCGGCACTGATTTCCTCAGCAACCTCAGCAATCACTTGCGCGGCTCGCCCTTCACGTGTCTGTTGTTCCCACACCAGCCCGCCACCACGCGGAAGATCGTGAAGAAACTCCTGCCAGTCCGGTGCCAACTCTTCAGGCTTCACGAGCGGCGGGAGCGCGACCGCTTCTACACCGTACGTTGCTGAATACAGGTACCGGAGATCCAAAACGTGAAGAAACACTGCGCGCCCACCGAAACCACGGACCAGCTCCAACGCCTCTCGGGCACCTTGCTGAGAACAGGCGGAAAAGTCCGTCGGAATCAGCACGGTCTTCGGGCCAGCAGCAAAATCCCGTTTCGCGATCAACACTGGGACAGGAGACTTCCGTAAGACGCGCTCGCTGGTACTACCGAGAAAGCGGTCATCGTCCTGTGCCGAAGCGCCGACCACGAGCATATCGCCTCGCCATTCCTTACACGTCGAGATGAGTTCGACGAAGGGTTTCCCGATGTGTACGTCGATGTCACTTTCGAGAGCGGCAAATTCCGCACCGTGCATGAGTTCGGCGAGTTGTTCTCGCATTTTCTCGGCGACCTGCTCTAACTGGGTTTGCGCCGGGACAGTGGGGAAACGCAGCTTGACATACAAGGGATAGGGCTCAACGACATGAAGCACGTACAAAAGCGAGTGCGCCCGTGCAGCAAACGTTCTGGCCGCGCGTAACGCCCGTTCGCCATCCGGCGTGGGAGCATATCCGACTACAATTCGACGGAGCTGACTCATAAGTGAGATCCTTTCACGGTACCTCTACCGACGCTGGCGTTTGCTGTCCGGTCACTGCTTAGTGCATTTCTGCCACGAGCTTGAGCATGTCGGTTTCGGTCACAATCCCAACGAGCTTTGGTCCTTCGAGGACTGGCAGGCAGCCGATCTTTTTCTCTATCATCAGCCGCGCGGCATCTTGCACCGAAGCGTGAGGGGCAATCGTCACCACCGGCACGTTCATCACTTCTTTGATGGCGATGCCTTCCAAGAATGCACGCTGGGCCTTCTCACCGTATTTCATCACTGACCCAAGCGAGGCTTTGTATAAATCGCGCTGGCTCACAACCCCAACAACCTTCTCATCTTCGACTACCGGGAAATGCCGCACTCGCCCGAGATTCATGATGTCCTTCGCGACTTGCAACGAATCGTTACGTTCCAGCGTCGTTACCTCGGTCGTCATGATGTCGCTCACGGTTTTCATCGCTCACACTCCTTTCCTCTCTACACAGTTGCTTCTTGAGTCTTGGCAGAATCCATGCCAACGCGAAGACAAGCAGAAGACAGGAAAAAACCGAACGGCTTCCGAAAACTGAGAGGCTATCGCCCAAGCTTTCCCAACTTTGCGAACGAGTGGCCCACGAATGAACAGGGAACGACGGCAAAGAGTGGTCCGAGACACGGCATGGTTTTCGCTGATTCGCGGAAGCGAGAAGTTACCGGAGAGTCGGAGCGAAAGGAGCGTTATGTTGCGGATTCGGTTTCACGGACGCGGCGGACAGGGCATGAAAACTGCCAGCCGCATACTCGGCTCGGCGGGGTTCCATGCCGGCTGGATTGTCCAAGACTCACCGGTCTACGGTGCCGAGCGGCGCGGTGCGCCAATGAGTGCGTTTACTCGTTTAGCGCGAGAGCCCATTCGTGAGCGCGGGGTCATCGCATCTCCCGATCTTGTCGTTATTGCCGACGAGACCTTGCTTGCCGACCTCGCGGCCCAGCCGCTCTTAGGCTGCGATACGCGCAGCACCGTGCTGATGAATACGCGGAAGCAAAGCGCTGAGTTGTCGCCTCTCGGGGCGGTCTCTCGGGAAGCTATTTTTGCGGCGGACTTTACCGCGCTGGCCTTGGAGACAACCCAGTCGCTTGCCAGTTTGAGCGTCGCCCTCGGCGTCGCAGCAGCACGGCTGCTCGGCCTGTCACTCAGCGAAGCCCTGGCCGGTGTGACGGATGAACTTTCGCCTCATCTCTCTGCCGAACGACAGGCAAAGAATGTCGCCCTTGCACAGGTGGCGTATGCGCGGGCCGAGGGGTGGCCCATCATTCAGGAACGCCAGACGACCGACTCGCCCACACTCGTCACGCTCGTTGAGGTCGCGTTCGACCCTCCAACGGTCGCCGCGCCCAGCATCTACGCGATCAGCAACAGTCCGGAACGTAAGACTGGCAACTGGCGACAGTTTCGTCCGGTCTTACACGCAGAGCTGTGTACTCGTTGCTGGATTTGTTTCGTGCGCTGCCCAGAGGCGGCGATTGCTCTTGATGCCCACGACTATCCTGTCGTGGATTACGACCAATGCAAAGGCTGTTTACTGTGCGTACACGAGTGCCCAACTCACGCGTTCACTGCCGAACAGGAGGTCCGATGACTGCGCAACAACTCCTCACTGGAAACGCGGCTGCGGCCTGGGGCGCACGCCTCGCGGATGCGGATTATATTCCGGCGTTTCCCATCACACCGCAGACGGAGATCATCGAACTGCTCGCCCAATGGTCCGCTCATGGCGAGGTGCCGGCACGCTTCGTAACGCTGGATTCTGAACATTCCATGCTGACGGCTGCTGGCGCGGCGGCCGCCGCTGGTGCCCGTGTGTTTACTGCGACGTCAAGCCAAGGCTTGCTCTATGGTTGCGAAGTGCTCTACACCATCGCTGGGTGGCGGGTCCCGCTCGTCTTGGTCAACGTTTCACGAGCACTCGCGTCCCCGATCACCCTCGAAGCCGACCATAACGACATCCTTGCTGCACGCGATACCGGGTTTCTGCAAATCCATGCAGAGACGTGTCAAGAAATTGTAGACTCAATTCTTATGGGCTACCGGCTCGCCGAAGATGAACAAGTCATGGTGCCAGTGCTGGTCAACCTCGATGGCTTCACCCTGTCGTTCACGCGCGAACCGGTGACGTTGCCATCCCCAGCCGCAGTTGCTGAGTTCTTACCTGCCTATCACCCCCGGCATGCCTACATTCGCGGCGACAAGCCTATGGCACAGGGGACAGCAGTCCTGGGTGGAGCGCCCTACAGTTATTTTCGCTATCAGCAGCAACGCGCCCAAGACAATGCACTGACCATACACCAGACCATTGCCGAAGAATTTGCCCTACGCTTCGGTCGGCGTTACGACTTGGTGGAATCGTTCCAGCTTGACGACGCCGACTACGTCTTAGTCATGTCGAATGCGTTTGCCAGCAAAGGAAAGGCGATGGTCCAATGGTGGCGCACGCAGGGAAGAAAAGTCGGACTGTTGCGACTACGGGTTGTACGCCCGTTTCCTGGAGCCGCCATTGCTGCCGCACTAGTTGGACGCAAGGCCGTAGCGGTATTCGATCAAAATATCGCACCGGGAAGCGGCGGCATTCTCTACCCTGAGATTGCTGCCGCACTCTATCACGAGCCTCGGCGCCCGCCGCTGCTGAGCGTCATCGGCGGACTCGGCGGGAAAGACATCTCGGCAGGGGAGTTTGAGGCGGTGTTCCAGCATCTCGAACGCATCGCGTCTGGCACGACTGTCATCGGTCCGCTGCTGCTCTACACGCAACAAGAGCGCGACCGCGTCCGTACCCTCTTACAAATTGCCGGGAAGGAGTTGAGCGCATGACTTCGCCAACCAGTCCAGAACTAGAGTCGATACAGACCCTCAAGCAGATCGCTCGTGAAGAATTTATCTTGCCGGGCACGTCCATTTGCGGCGGCTGCGGCGGGCTTGAAGCCCTACGTTTAGCGGCGAAAGTACTTGGTCCGCAGACAGTCTTCGTCAACGCGGCTGGGTGTTTCACCTTGCTGGCCACGTTTCCCTACACGCCGTTCAAAGGCTCATGGCTCTACACGACCATGGCCAGCGCGGCCGCTGGAGCGCAAGGCGTACGCGACGCACTCGACGTGCTGATGGCTCGCGGGAAATTGCCAGCAAAGGACGATGTTGAGGTTGTCGTTGTGGCAGGCGATGGCAGCACCTACGATATCGGGCTCTCAGCGACTTCGGGTGCCATCTTTCGCGGGCTGAACTTCTGGTATTTCTGTTACGATAACGAGTCCTATGGCAACACCGGCATGCAGATGTCGAGTTCCACACCGTATGGTGCCCGCACGGCAACGACGCCGGTCGGCATCCACAGCCAAGCCGGGACGGAACACGGCAAGAAAGATATGTTCGAGATTTGGCGGGCGCATCGGCCAGCCTACGTTGCCACTGTGTCACCACGTTTTCCTATCGACCTGACCAATAAGTTTCTCAAAGCCAAAACATTGCGAGGAGCGAAGCTGTTTCTGGCCCATGCGCCTTGCCCCACAGGTTGGCTCTACGACCCCGAGCGCACAGCCGACTACGCGCGACTGGCAGTCGAGACCGGCATGTTTGCTTTGAAAGAAGCCGTGGACGGTGTGGTGACACATACTTATGTGCCGCGCCGCCATCGACCGGTGGAAGAATACTTGCAGGGGCAAGGGCGCTATCGCCACCTCTTCGAGCCGACGCGGAACGACGCAGCACTGCGACAGATTCAAGACCAAGTGGACCGCTACTGGGCCGGAGTACACGAGACCACCGGCGCAGCACGATAAAAGCAAAGTCTTGGCCTAGCGTTTGCCGTACAGCGCCTCTTCCACCGGGGCCAAGGCGGCATCCAGATCATCTGCGGTCTCGACCACCCAGTGACACGCTTCTGGCAGATCGTCAAAGGATGGAAAGTCGTCTTCCTGTTGCAGCGCAATTTCCCAGGTAGCGTCGGAGACCGTATCCGCCTGTTGCGCACGCTCGCGCAAGCGTCGCTTGACTTCATCGAGCGATGTGCGGCATTCAACGAACATCACAGGCACGGCAAGGCGTGCCCCTAAAGCGAGCAGCTCGTGCCGCACATCGCGCTGACGGCAGGTGGCGTCGATGATGACACCGCGTCCTGTGCGCAGTTCTTCTTCGGCATGCGCCGATAGTGCAGTGTAAGTTCTCCGAGTGAAGTCCTCATCGTAGATACCGCCGTGATACTCAGCGTTGGCTCGCGTTGTCGGAGCTACGCCGCCTAGGCGTTTCCGCACGACATCAGAATTGAACACGGCAAAGCCGGTGTGTGTACCCAGGAGCTGAGCCACGGTTGATTTCCCGGTGCCAACACGTCCACAAACAACGAGTAGTGTCGGGACAGGGTTGCCTTGCGCATAACGTGAGGCCAAGCGAAAAGCGCGGCGAGCCTGCCATCGTGCGCGTTCCTGCTCCCGCGCAGGGACTTCGGGCTGGCAGCTTTTCAGGCTCTCGACCTTGCCACGAACATACGCGCGATAACAACGATAGAAAGGCAGTAGCGTGATCAGCTCGGCATCATCTGTCTGCGTAGCATAGAGGTCCGTCAGCTCGGCAGCATGCCGAGGAGCACCATGCAGCTCCATGTCCATCGTTAAAAACGCTAATTCTGAAGCGACATCACAGGTCCGCAAGCGCGGGCTGAATTCAAGACAATCGACGATTTCGAGGCCGTGCTCAAGAAAATAGACATGCTCGCAGCGTAAATCGCCGTGCCCGTCGCGCACGCGCTCATGGAGGACACGACGCGCCATGAGCGAACGGTGCTCAGCAAAGAATTGCTGGCTGAAGTCTTGCATGGTTTGATAGCGGCGCTCGCTTATCGTCTGCCCGACAAAGCATTGCGTCTCGGCAAAATTCTCGGCGACGGCTTGCCAGATGGCCGGAGGCGCACCGTAGACCGCAGCGTTGTCGAGGGTCGCTGTACGATGAAACTGCGCTAAGCGGTTGGCAAGATTACGCAGCTCGTCCGCCCCGATGCCTCCAGTGGCGAGCAACGCCTGCAAAGTTCGCTCGGCAGGTAAGCGGCGCATTTTGACGAGATAGTCAATAATCGTTGCCTCAGGCCACTGCGCCGCGTCGCGGATGCGGTAATCATCGCCGATATGCAGCACGGGCATCACGCCAAGATAGGTCGTAGGAGCAAGCCGACGATTGAGCCGCACCTCTTCCTGACAGTAGTGGTGACGCAGTGCTAGTGTCGAGTAGTCAACGAAAGGGAACCGTACAGGTTTTTTGAGCTTATACACCTCCTCGCCAACAAGAAACACAGCGGAGATGTGGGTCTGGATCATCTCGACCTGCTCGGGAGGATGCAGGTAGCATGACGGCTGCTGCAGCGCTTGTAAAAGATCGGCGAAGGCGGCGGTATCAGAAGGAGAGTTCATAAGACTCCTACGCTCGTGGTCAGAAAGAACAGTATGGCTACAGTCCGCAACGAGCAATTGAGGTGCCGAAGACTTGACAGGCTGGAGGAGTATGTGAGGCAAGGCAGAGATGGGATAGGTCGGTCAGCAATTGGGGGCACATCTCAAGATAGAGGTAAGCGAAACCGGCGTTTCCCCGCCCTCCATCTCAAAACGTCTTAACAGAGGATTGGCAAAGCTGAGGCCAGAGGATTTGGGTCTTTTAGGGCGGGATTTTCGCATCGTCGCAAAATCCTCATCGTCCTTTTCTCAAGGTTAAGAATTGCTCTCGTGCTGAAGGGACAAAACGACGGCACCTTCTTTGCTCTCGCATCTGCTGGTGGTCGTCGCACTTTTGCAGCGACGCGGCCAGCACTTGGAGGAACAAATTATGAGTGACAACGGATGGGGACGCGGGTGGTGGGTCGTCGGAGTCCTCGGTCTCGTCATCGGATGTACACAAGCTGGCGGAACCATGCGCCACACCGGAGCATCACCGTCGGCAACCGAAACTGAGATGCCCACGCTAGCAACGGAAGAACGTGGATCGTCCTCGCCAACGCCAAGAGCTGGGCGAGCGATGCTCGCCCAGACGCCACTACGCCACTTCACCACCGGAGAAGTCCTCTATATCCGTCATTGCGCTGGGTGCCATGGCTGGGAGGGAAATGGCACCGGGCCAGTCGGGCAGGTCTTGCTGAAGAAGCCGCCGTCGTTGCGACGCACCGAACTCTTGACACCGCAGGCCGAAGCAGACCTCATCGCGCGTATTCTGCATGGCAGAGAGTTACGTGTCGCACTGACACCCGAAGCCATGCAACACACCGACGCCGAGGTCTCGGCATTAATCGCGCACATCCGCCGCTTACCAACCATGCGCTGGTCAGAAGTGATGGCTGGCCAGCAAGTCTACGACACGCTCTGTGTCTCGTGCCACGGCATTTATGGCCGTGGGGATGGGCTGCTCGCACCGTCGCTGTCACCGCGCCCACGCGATCTCACCGACCCGCAGTATCAACAACACATTTCCGACGCAGCGCTGTTGCGCATTGTCTCTGACGGGCAAGGAGCCATGCCCAGCACAGTTGATGTTTTGGATGCCAAAGAGCGACGTGCAGTCGTCGCCTTTCTGCGACTGTTAGCTCCCGGGTATGAAACCTATGATCGCTTCTGCGCAGTCTGTCACGGTATGTCGGGGATTCCGCTGGACGTAGTGCAGAACGAACTCCTCGGCGAAGTGTGGAGCGGTGCGGCAGTGGCAACTAAAATGCCCATCTTCGACAAGAAATATATGCAGGCCCATACCGATGACTACTTGCGTCCTCGGGCGCGCCACATGCTCACGCAACATCGCACCGTGATGCCCCACTTCAGCGGGGAACTCGCGGCCGAAGAGGTCCAACAAATCCTCGCGTATCTCCGGTCGTTGCCGCCGCTGTCGTAGTCGCTTGCCTCGGGCATCTCTGGCAGCATAGGGATGACAAGGCAACCGTGCATTGCCTCGCCTTCGTGTCTTGGGTACGTTATAACATCGGTTCGATCAAGGAAGATGTCATGCTCGTACTCAAAGTGACGAAAATCGGCAATTCGACTGGCCTTTTACTTCCCAAAGAAGCGGCCGCTCGGCTCCAAGTGGAGCCTGGCGACGTGGTGTATCTCACTGAAGCGCCGGACGGCTATCGAATCACGCCGCACGATCCCGACTTCGAGCGCCAGATGGCGAGCGCACGGAAGTTGATGAAGAAACGTCGTGCCGCGTTACGCGAGCTGGCGAAGTGAAGTGGCGGTGGATCATGCGCGCCGTGACCCTCGCCATCCATGATCGACAGCTTGCTGAACATGGCGGGAAATCCGGTGTACGCGACTTAGGTCTCTTGGACTCGGCGTTAGCCCGTCCGCAAAACCTCGCCGCTTACGGCGGCGATACGGTCGATGTTGCCGCGCTAGCTGCAGCGTATGCGTTCGGCATTGCACGGAATCATCCGTTCATCGACGGCAACAAACGGGTTGCGGCGGTTGTCATGGAATTGTTTCTCGACGAGCATGGGTTCGATCTCCTCGCTGAAGATAGCGAACTCGTACTCGCTTTTCTTCGTCTTGCCGACGGCTCGCTTTCCGAAGATGAGCTGATCGCTTGGCTGCGGGCTCGCATCACGCGAAGGCAGCGACGCTTCCCTCCAAGTCGTGGAGGATACTGAGCTAGCCAAAACAGCCGGGCACGGAAGGAGCATCTTCAACGGTGCGGACAATCATCCTCCTCACGATCTCCAACGTGTTCATGACCTTTGCGTGGTACGGACATCTCAAATATACAGAATCGCCGTTGTGGAAAGCGATTCTCGTGAGTTGGCTGATCGCCTTTGCCGAGTATTGCTTTCAAGTCCCGGCGAATCGTTTGGGCTACGCCCAATTCTCCGCCGCGCAGCTCAAGACCATCCAAGAGGTCATCACCCTCACCGTCTTTTGCGTATTCTCCGTGCTCTACCTCAAAGAAGAACTGAAGTGGAATTATCTCGTCGGCTTTGCCTTCATTGCCGCCGCAGTGTTCTTCATCTTCAAGAAGTGACTGCGCCCCTACAACTCACGCCCGCGCCTATGCTATGGTCACGAAAATTTCCTGTGGAGGCACACCATGCGCGCGGTGTTCATCATGTTGAAAGTCGAGCCTGGCTTCGTGTCGGCGGTGGCCGATCAGATCACCGAACTCGGGAGCTTCTCCGAAGCCTATTCTATCTCCGGTGCCTATGACCTGCTAGTGAAATTGTACGTGGAAAACTTTGATGATCTCTCGCATCTGGTGACGGAGCAAATCCAGAAGATCCCGCATGTGCGTGAAACCTTCACCATCTTAACCTTCCGAGCGTTCCAGTAGCCGCACCCCGCGCGAGGCTCTTGATGACGACGTGGACGCTCATCCGCCGTAATTTGACCCGTAATCGCACGCGGACGCTGCTGACAACACTCGCCATTAGCTTCTCTATTTTCCTGGTTTGTGCGGTGATGACGCTGCCGTCGGTGCGTGACACGATCGTCACTCGGTCGGCCAACGCCCTGCGCCTGACGGTCCATCACAAAGCTGGGCTGACCTACATGCTGCCACTCGCCTACGTGCAGCGCGTCCGCACCCTGCCACATGTGGCCGGCGTGAATCATTGGTCCTGGTTCGGCGGCATCTACACCGAGCCGAAAGACATGTTTCCCAACTTTGCTATTGACCCAGAAACGGTCGCCGAAGTGTGGCCGGATTACGGATGGGACCCTGCCGTGTTGAAGGCGTTCAAGCAGACACGGAACGGTGCGCTGGTCGGTGCACGAACGATGAGCAAGTTCAACTGGAAAGTGGGAGACGAAGTCGCGTTGCGCGGCGGGGTGTTTCCCGTCAATCTCAGTTTCAAGATCGTTGGTGCCATTCCAGAAAAAGGCAACCCGGTGGTGTTCTGGTTTCCACGACAATATCTGGAAGAAGCGATGCAACCCTACGGCGGCTTCGGCGGGATCGGTATGCTCTGGGTGCGCGTCGATCATCCAGATAACATCAACACGGTCATGGCCGCCATCGACGAGCTGTTTCGCAATTCGGAAGCGGAAACCGCCTCGGAAACCGAGCGCTCGTTCTTCGCTAACTTTCTTAGCTCCTTCGACGGCATTCTCACTATCGTCATGCTCGTCGGATTTTTGGTGGTCGCAGCCATCGTCCTCATCGCCGCCAACACTGCCGCAATGAGTGTACGCGAACGCATTGGTGAAGTGGCCGTGCTCAAAACCATCGGCTTCCGTCGGCGCACGATCTTCGTACTGCTGTTGGGCGAAGGGCTGCTGATTGCTGCCGTGGGCGGGTTGTTAGGTGCCGGCCCAGCCTATTTCATCCTCAATGCTGGCAACAGCAGTTGGTCGCCGTTGCTCGGTCCGTTGGGGATGTTCATTATGCCGGTGTCGATCATGATCCAAGGGATCTTTCTTGCCTTGCTGGTAGGATTGCTCTCCGGCATTATTCCCGCGCGGGGCGCGGCACGCCTGCATGTCGCAACGGCATTACGGCAGATCGCCTGACGAGCCATGACCATCCCACTCAAATATAGCCTGCGTAACTTGACCGTGCGGATCATGACCACGTTGGCCACAGCCGGCGGCATTGCTTTGGTCGTGGTGGTAACACTGTTGCTACTTTCGCTCGTTGTAGGATTGCAGAAAATGTTGGCGGCCACCGGCGGCGAACACAACCTCGTGGTGATGCGCAAAGGTGCGACCAACGACGGCTCCAGCAGCGTGACGCGCGAGGCCGTGCAAGCGTTGCGCTACGTGCCGGGTATTGCCCGCACACCAGAAGGCGAACCGTTCGTCTCCCCGGAACTCATCATTCAGCCCTTCGGCCAACCCAAAGGCGGCGGGCGCGAGAACATGCTGGTGCGCGGCGTCTCGCCGATGGCGTTTCAGGTGCATGCGCAGGTACGTATGCTGGCCGGGCGTGTATTCCAGCCATCACTCGGTGAAGCGATTGTTGGCGTCTCGGCTTCGCACCGCTATCAAGGTGCCGGGCTGGGCGAGACGCTGGTCTTCGGGCGACGCTCGTGGCAAGTCGTGGGAATCTTTAGTGCCGAAGGGTCGGCCTTCGAGTCAGAAATCTGGGTCGATGTCGAGGACTTATTCACCGATGCCAATCGTTCTGCCTATTCTGGAGTGCGATTGACCGTAGCACCAGAAGCGGATCGCGACACGCTTATCCGGCGCATCGCCGAAGACCCACGCATTTCCCTCGAAGCCAAGCCCGAGATGGACTATTACAGCGAGCAGGCAGAAAGCGCCAACACGCTCTATGTGCTGACCTCTATTCTTGCTTTGATTATGGGGACCGGCGCGGTGTTCGGAGCCATGAACACTATGTTCGCCGCCGTGACCCATCGCACGGCAGAGATCGGCACGCTGCGTGCGCTCGGGTTCAGTCGTGGTACGATTCTCTCGGCGTTCATGCGCGAGTCGCTCTGCCTCGCACTGATCGGGTATGTGGGTGGAGTGGCACTTGGGAGCGGGGCGATTGTGCTCGTGAACTCATTGATTCACGGCGTAGCGTTCAACCTTGCTTCGTTTTCCACGGCAGTCGTCACGTTACGCTTATCGCCTGCCATTCTCGTTGCCGCGCTGCTCTTAGCGGTGACGATGGGTCTGCTCGGTGGCTTCCTGCCGGCGCGGCGGGCGGCACGACTCGGGGTGATTGAAGCGTTGCGGCGGGGGTAGTGGTTCGAACTGCTACCATAAGGTCGATATCGGATATTGCTGAATCTGCGGATCAGGACTGACGATCACGAGACCATGAGCGAGTGCTTGACAGACTAAAAGCCGGTCAAACGGGTCACGATGCAGGGCGGGCAGACGATCCAACGTTAATATGGCAGCTTCTTCGATCGGGAGCGCTGTGAGCGCGAGCAGCGTCCGTTGCGAGGGAACGAACTGTCTCGGTGATTCTGGCAACGGGAGTTTGCCCAGTGAATGTTTGATGGCGATTTCCCACACCGAGGCGGCACTCAGGTACACTTCGTTGTCCGGGTCCGTGACGACGGTACGTGCCTGTCTGGAGAGTTCAGGTGCATCGTCAGCCATCCACAGGAAAGTACATGTATCCACAAGCACTTTCATGATTCTTGCCCTTCGAAAGCCCGCAGAATCTCTTCGGGCAGCGGCTCGAAGAACGCTGGCGGCACCTTGACCTGACCCTTGGCCGTTCCCAGGGGGCGGCGGCTGTTGCGCTGCTGAGGCAAGGGACGAATCTCGGCGATGGGGATGTTATGTCGGCACAGCAGAATGGTCTCTCCGGCTTCGAGATGTTTGAGATAGCGCGACAGGTGTGTTTTCGCTTCATGAATGTTCAGTTTGATCATGAGGCTAACATTAGCCTAAAAATCGAACTAACTCAAACGCTTCATTGCCTTGCCTGCGCTAACAGCAATGCACCTTTGAGGCGGTAGAGCTCGGCATCGAAATAATGGAGCCCCGTGTGTTGCGCTAGCTCTAGCGCTTCAGTCAGTGCGTGAAGCCCTTCTTCCATCTGTCCCACTGCTTCATGAGCTTCGGCCAGCATGGCAAGGAAATGCGGACACCATAATTTCGCCCCTCTCGCCTGGTACGCGGCCAAGCCTTGGTGGAGCTGTGTGATGCCTTCCTTACCCTGTCCCTGCTCGGCCAGCGCCCAGCCCTGCGTGATTGTTACTCGTTCCAGCCAAAAGGGAAAGCTCTGTTCGTGCGCAAGCGCAATCGTTGCTGCTGCTTGTTCTTGGGCTTGTTGCCTTTCCCTACGAAACTCATGAAGTTCGGCAGCAAAACAGAGAGCCCAAGCGAGACTGTGAGGGTGGGATAGCTCCTGGGCCAGCGCGATCGCTTCTCGACTTCCTTGCAGCGCTTGGTCTGGGTAACCCAACAGCCATAGGGTCCAAGCTACACTGGATAGGCTTATGACCTTTGGGTCTGCCCCGCCATAGAGGACCGCTAGCGCATGATGCTGTTGAGGATCATAGAGGGCAATCCCTTGAGCAAAGTGTTGATGGGCAAGTCTGAGTTCGCCTAAGGCACAGCGCGTGAATCCTAACGCCGCGTGGGCTACCAGCCGGGGCGCTGGGTCTTGGACCTCCTGAGTTAAGGTGAAGAGCTGTTCGCCTAGTTCGCTCGTCTTCCTCACCTCCGCTCGTAAGAAATAATATGCCCATCGTCCCCACAGTGCCGGAAAAAGCTGCACGGTCTCCCCGACTTGCTCGCACAGCTCGCCCGCTCGGGTGTAGGCGTGTTCCACTTCTGGAACGGTCCAGCCCTTAGCCGCGAGCAAAGAGGGGCCGAGCACGACTTGCAACGCGAGTTCGAGTCGCGCCCGCTCGAGCATGTCGGGGAGCGTCTGGAGTACCTCGAGGCCCCTGGTGAGGTGGTGGATCGCTTCGACGTAAGCCGAACGCTCCACCGCGCGTTGTCCGGCCTGTTGCCAGTAGGGAAGGGCTTGGGCGATGAGTCCCGCCTCGGTGTAGTGATGGGCGAGCAATTCGGGCTGCGTGGCGCTCGTCTCGGGGAAGCGCTCTTCCAACACCTGGGCAATCTGCTGGTGCAACTGGTGACGACGGCTCTTGAGCAGCGATTGATACGCGGTGTCCTGAATCAAGGCATGCTTGAAGAGATAGGTGCTCTGCGGTGGTGTTCCCCGTTGATAGAGCAGTTCCGCCGTGACCAACTGCGCGAGTCCCTGCTGAAGCAAGCGCTCGTCTCCAGACGACACCGCGCGGAGCACGTCATAGGAGAATTCCCGCCCCAACGTGGCACCGAGCTGGGCCAGCTCTTTGGCCAATCCCAACCGATCCAAGCGAGCCATGAGCGCATCTTGGAGAGTCGCGGGAATGCCCAACGCCTGCACGGGCACACCACGCTGCGCCCCTCCTCCTGTGCCTTCCTGTTCCCCGGTGCCCGGGGCCGGATCCCTCATCGTTTCCACCACCATCTTGGCCAATTCTTCGACAAACAACGGGATGCCGTCGGTCTTGGCCACAATCTGCGCCACCACTTCCGCCGGTAACGTCTTGCCCCGTGTCGCCTGCGCGATCATTTGCGGTACCTGTCGCCGTCCCAAGCGGCTGAGGGTTAAGTGGCTGAAATGACCGTGTTGTCCCCACGACGGGGTGAACTCGGGCCGACTGGTGAGTAAGACAAAGAGCCGAATCGTGGGGGTTTGATTGATGAGCAGCCCCAGCAACTCCAGCGTCGAGGGATCAGCCCAGTGTAAGTCTTCCCACGCGCAATACACCGGCGCGTGTTCCGCTTCTTCCACCAGCCAGGCGATCAAGGCGTCGAGAGTCTTCTGTTTCTGCCGCTGCGGACTCAAGTTGAGTGGGGGCGCGTCAGAAGGAGCGGGCAGGGAAAGCAGAGCCGCGAACAAGACCAGAGTATCGGTCTGGGGAAAGCGGTAGCGGGCAAGGGTCGTCTGGAGCTTGCTCAACCTGACTTGTGGAGTATCATCCTTTTGCCAGTACAGGACATGCTGGAGATGCTCAATGACCGGATAGAGGGCGCTGTTCTGATGGTACGGCGAACAGCGGAATTCGAGCCGTAAAGCGCCCTCTTGTTCTACGCGATGGCGCAGCTCGCGCACGAGACGGGATTTGCCAATGCCGGGTTCGCCACTCAGCAGGACCACTTGCCCTTCGCGATCAAGGGTTTGCGCCCAGCGTCGGTGGAGCAGGGCGAGTTCTTCTTCGCGTCCAACCAGCGGCGTGAGTCCAGAGAGCGGCGCACCGTCCAAGCGGTGCTGTCTGGTGCTTTCTCCTAGCACTTGGTGGACTTCCACGGGCGCGTCGAGTCCTTTCAACGCCTGCCTTCCTAAACTCTGACAGTCGAAGAGCCCGGCGATCAACCGCTGCGTGGCGGCGCTGAGGACTACCGTATTAGGTTCCGCCAGTCCTTGGAGACGTGCAGCGACGTTGGGCGTTTCACCTAAGGCCAACTGTTCGCGGCGACTTCCCCCACCAATCTCGCCGACCACAACCGGCCCGGTATGGATGCCGATACGGACTTGCAACGAGCCACGTTGTTCCTGTTGCCCGTTACCCGTTGCCTGTTCCCCCAAAGCCGTGAGAATCTCCAACCCGGCCCGCACTGCCCGTTGGGCATCGTCTTCATGGGCGGTGGGATAGCCGAAGTAGACCAGCAGGCCATCGCCGAGATATTGGGCGATGTGGCCGTCATAGCGCTGGATCACGGCGGCACAGGTCTGTTGATAGGTGCCAATCACCTCGCGCAGTTCTTCCGGGTCCAATTGCGCCGACAGTGCCGTTGACCCCACCAAGTCACAGAACATCACTGTGAGCTGGCGACGCTCGCCCAATGGGGGTTGGGGATTAGGGGTTGGGGATTGGTTTTGCTTTTTGACTTTTGCCCTTTGACTTTTGCTTTTTGACTTGCCCTCAAGGGCCGTGCCACATTCCCCGCAAAACTTGAAGCCGGGCGGATTCTCGAAGCCGCAGTTTGGGCACCGCGCTGCGAGAGGGGTGGCGCATTCGCCGCAGAACTTGAATCCAGAGGGATTCTCGAAACCACAGCCTGGACATTGCATGGTGTCGTTGTAGCCTATTCCTATACCTGCGACAAGAAAAATGACGGGTGGGGAGCGATGCAGTTTTGGCGAATCTTAGGGAGGGGCATCGAACAGCCTGAACTTTTTCTGCTAAGAAATTGACTATGGCTGACGATGTCTCACCTCGGCTCGACAAGGGCCTGAGTGGCTTACGGCTCGACCCAACCTTACGCGCACCGCAACGACGCGGCGTGCTGCGGTGGATCGTTCTCACTCTGCTCTTAGCGCTGCTGATCGGCGGGGCCAGTGTGTGGCTGTATCAACAAACGCTTGGTCGCCCGCCGCAGGTGCAAGTCGCGTTCGCACGGCTCGTCAGCGCGAATACGCAGTTGACCGGCGCAGTGCTGTCCGGCGCTGGCTATGTCGTCACCGGTGATCGCTACATCTCTATCGGTGTGCGTGTGCCTGGGCGCATCGACGCGTACGAGGTTCAGGAGGGCGACTTTGTCCATAAAGGGGCGACGCTGGTGCGTCTCGACGCCCGCGACTACGAGGCGTCGCTCAAGCGCTCCCAAGCCACGTTAGAACTCGCTAAGGCCAATCTGCTCTTCAAACAAAAACAGGCGAGCCGACGGCGCGAGTTACATGCCCGTGGTTTGATTGCTGCCCACGACCTCGATATCGCGGAAAATGAACTCGCCGTGGCCCAAGCCACAGTGCATCAGTCCGAGGCCGATGTGATCTCGGCACGGGTCAACTTGGATTACACCCGCTTGACCGCACCGACGGATGGCATTGTACTCGCCAAATTAAAGGAAGTCGGCGAGATTGCCGTGCCGGGTGGGTTCGCCGGAGCTGGGGATTTGATCCGCATCGCCAACTTGAAAGACCTGCGCGCGGAAGTGGACATCAACGAGGTAGACTTTCGCCGCGTGCGCATGGGCCAGCAAGTCGAAGTCGTGCCCGACGCGTATCCCGATCGCAAATATCCTGCGCAAGTCGTGAAGATTTATCCGCAAGCCAATCGTCAGAAGGGTACGCTCAAGGTTGAGGTCAAGCTCGCAAACGTGGATGAATACCTGCGCCCCGACATGTCCGTGCGCATCAACTTTCTGGCGGAAGCGGCGAAAGCCGACGACCGCCCGCGCATCGTTGCACCACGCGGAGCCGTGCGTGGCGAGGGCGAACAGGCTTTTGTCTGGACAGTGCGCAATCGACAGGCGCACCGCGTGTCCGTTCGCCTCGGCGAGGATTTGGGCGAGGCGGTACAGGTTACCAGTGGGCTTGATGGCGGCGAAGCGCTGATCGTCTCAGGGCTGGAGTCGATGCAAGAAGGAATGACTGTGGAAGTCGCTGAGCAGGGGAATGCCGCCGGACATTAATACTCAATCGAGAAAGCTTTGATGGAAAGCCAAGCAGAACGTCATTCCCGCGCAGGTGGGAATCCAGGGATTTTCTTTCTGGATTCCGGGTCTCGCGTCGCTCGCCCGGAATGACAAGCTCCCCCTGCCTCGCCCCGGCTTCCCAAGGATTTTCCCTTTTGCCTCCCCTTGCTCTCTCCTTCCACCCAGCCGCCTTTTGGTTTCTTCTCGCCTGCGGAGGCGGCTGGTGGTTAACGTTCAGCCTTCTGACCGGCCTGACCTTGGAAGACACCTTAATCACCTGCCGCTATGCGCAGAACCTCGTCTCCGGTCATGGCTTCGTCTTCAACCCCGGCCAGCATGTGCTGGGGACGACAACGCCGCTGGTCACGTTATTCTTAGCCGGGATCGGTTTCGTGTTCGGTCCAGACACCATCCCGCTGGCGGCGACGCTGAGTATGGCGCTTTTCGGTGTGCTTGCTGGAGCGCTTGGCTATGCGATCTTAGGAGCACTGCATTTTCCCCAGATGGTGCGACTGTTCGCCTTGCTGCTGTTCTTCGGGAACTCGTTGATTATTGTGTCATCTGTCGGGGGCATGGAAACACCGCTGGTGCTTTGCTGCATGGCGGCCAGTAGTCTCGCACTGCTCCGGCACCGACCGCTTCCGTGTCTGCTCGCGTGTGCCGTGTTGATGCTGACCCGGCCCGATGGCATCGTGTGGTCCGCAGTCATTGGCCTCGCGCTCCTCTGGCAATCCGAGAAGATTCCGTGGACGGCAATCCTCACTGCGGCTGGTGTCACGTTGCCTTGGCTGCTTTTCTCGGTCTGGTATTTCGGTTCTCCGTTGCCACATTCCATCACTGCAAAAATGGCAATTGGAGAATTCCCCGGCATGCCGCCGTTGTGGTCGATCACTCGACTGCGGATTTTCACCACGTGGTATGTCTGCTTCACCGGCTTCCGTCCGTACTCTGCTTCGAGCTGGGCGGTGTTGGGCGTGCTCGCGTTGGGAGCTAAGTCCTACTTTGCGCACCCCGACCGACGCACGTTCGGCAGTGTCCTTGTCAGCTACATATTCTGTTACGGCCTGTTCCTTTATGTCGGCAGAGCGCCGGACTTCCCTCGCTATCTGGTGCCGCTCGCGTGGTGCGCAGTGCTACTGGGTGCGCCTGGAGTATGGGCGCTTGCTGGGGTCGTCTCCAACCGACTGCTGGGCAGCCGAGCACAACCATATCCGCAGCTTACGCTTGCCAGTGCATGCATTCTCGGCCTGTGTTTGGCGCAGAATTATGGGATGGTTCAGGACCAACGCGAGTGGCAGGCCAATGAACACGAGACGCGCCGCGCCATCGGGTTGTGGCTCCGCGACCATACACCGCACGACAGCGTGGTGGCCATGGAAGCCGTAGGCTACCAGGCGTTCTTCAGCCAACGCACGGTGCTTGATCTCGCTGGGATTGTCAGTCCAGAAGTCGTTGCCCTCAAAAAGGGAACTCGGTCGAACGCCGAGTTGTTCTTTCAGATCGTGTCCGCGCTGACACCGGACTACCTCGTCCTGCGGTCCTTTGAAGTCGATGAGAACCGCCATTTCCACGGCGGGCTGCTGTTCGAGACAGAAGAGCAACGCGCCTACTTCGTCGGTACCTATCGCGAGTGTCGACGCTTCGCCGCGCCTTATCCGGCACGCTGGGGTGAGATGTCATTTCTGACCGTTTATGGGCGCATTGCGGACGGCAGCGAGCCATGCTCGCGTTAAGCCACGGCTCTAGAACTTCACTTGTGGCACTTGCTTCGCACTCTCTGGAGCCTCGAAGTATTTTTCCGGCTGGAAGCCGAAAGTGCGGGCAGTGAGCATGGCGGGAAATTTCTGAATGGCGGTGTTGTACTCCTGCACGATCTCGTTGTAGCGCTTACGCTCGGTGGCGATGCGATTCTCGGTACCAGCCAATTCATCGGACAGGCGGGCGAATTGCTTGTCGGCTTTTAAGTCAGGATACCGTTCGGAGAGCACGAGCAAGCGTGACAAGGCCGACGACAACTGATTGGCCGAGTCGATTTTCTCGTCGCGATTGCCGGCACCAATCAGCTTCGCGCGGGCATTGGCTACACTCTCGAAAATCTCTTTCTCGTGGGCAGCATAGCCTTTGGTCGTTTCGACCAGATTGGGAATCAGATCGTTGCGCCGCTGAAGCTGGTTCTCCACCTGCGCCCATGCGGCAGTCACCGCCTCGCGCATCGACACCATCGAGTTGTAGCCACAGCCGCTCAGCCCTAACGACGCTACGACGAGAAGCGCGGCCAGCAGCGGGCGAAGAAACGCGACCGATTGGAAGTAGTTGTTCATAAGGTTCCCTTTTCTGGTCGAAAGCACTCACCGGTAAATGTCGCTCGGTCGCCAGTTGCTCATTTGCTGGTTTGGCTAAAAGCTAAGAGCGAACTGGTTGCAAGTTTCAGGTACCACAAAACTCCCGGAGATTGATCAGGGTGAAGGAGAGAAGTTTGAACCCGAGATGATGGGTGGGGAGGGTTTCAAAGCGGAGCAAGAGGCGTTTGAATTTAT
>SXGS01286836.1_pt1 | contig 32684 bp, 25 predicted proteins | sample 3174681 | NCBI WGS metagenome assembly SXGS01 (sample SAMN11356861, study PRJNA531348) | freshwater metagenome | isolation source: freshwater sample F1-80 | place: China: Fuxian Lake, Yuxi | collected 2017-12-25 | reverse complement strand
TCCGCAAGTGGTCCATCCTGGCCTCCGAAGCGATCACCAGCCGCAGGATCCTCATCCAGCTCGGCCTGGCCCGTCTGCGCCGCAACGCCTCCACCGGCAAGGACGAGGTCGTCAGCGACGACTTCGACACCGACGGCGACGGCGCCCGGCCCTGAAGCGGCCCTCGCCCTCACGAAGGCGGCGTGGGACCTCGGAAGGCGAGCTGTTGACCGCGGAAGGCGGCCCGAAGACTCCGGCGCTCGTCGTTGGGCCCAGTGACCCTCGCCAGGATCACACACGAAGGACGCTTGCGAACATCGGAAGGCGGCCCGAGAACATCGGAAGGCGGCGCCGCAAGTTGTGCAGACGGCTTTTTGAATCGTGCAAGCCACTTTGAAAATTTCGAGGCCCGTCACCACGGGCTCGACGAGGCGCGTCATTGTTCTCCAGAGCGACCGCCCCAATAGCCACGGCGCGCGACACTCATCTCGATCCCGTCTGCACCGATGTTCCTGGCGCACACATCAATCCCGGACCCGTCTGCACAACTTGAAGACCCGTCTGCACGACTTGTTGAGCCGTCCGCACGACTTGTTCGCCCGCCTTCCGAAGGCTCCAGGAGGTTGACGCGACGCCGCCCGCCCCGGGCGTAGGGCCGCTGCCCTCGCGCCCGGCGCTACAGGCCAGGGGCGCCCCTGCGGGGGCTCGTCGGGTGGGGCGGTCGTCGAGCGCGGCGGGGCCTTGGGGCTTCAATGAGCCCGCCCTTGACGATTGATCCGGGCCAGACCTTGCTTTGCGAGCGAGGTCAGGGACAGAGTGTCGGCGAGGCGATGAGACAGAACGACTTCCAATCTGAGAGATGGTGCCATGGGATACGACATGTGGATGTGCAATGGCGGCCCACCCGAGCGGGTGTACTACGTCTGCGACTTCTGCAACCACGAGATCGGCCCCGAAGAAGCCGAGGAGAGCGAGGTCGGCGCGAAGGGCCTGGAGGGGTCCGTGTGCTTGAGGCCCACCAGCGCCCCCGATCCAGATTACGAGTCGATGCTGGCCCGCTGCACGACCGATCGCGAGCGTCAGCGCCTCAAGCGCACCCACGGCGGGGGATCTTGCGGCGGCAACTACCACGGGCGGCGCATCCAGTCCTCCTGCTTCCGCGCCAACATCAGCGCCATGCCGGTGCTGCGCGACGCAATGACCGCCTCCGGCGTCATGGACTGGGAGTGGGAGGCCCAGTGGCCGGCGCCCTCGTCGCTGGCCCCTGGCGATCCCGACAGCCCCGAGTACGAGGCCTGGGCCGAGGCCGTCTTCGCCCTGCACGAGCCCGTCCGCGCCGCCCGCGCGAGCAACGCCGGCCTCGTCCCGGCGGCCAAGTTCTGCTCCAACGAGCGGTGGCTGGTCCACCCCGAGGAGTGCATCATCATCGCCAGGGCCCTCGATCGCCTCCTTGAGTTGATGGCCCAGGAGGAGCTCATCGATGAGCACGCCGCCCTGAGCGGCGCGCTGGAGATCGCCATGGACATCGTCGGCTTCGAAACCCTCAAGCGCATCCGGGGCTCGATGAGCCTCGTGCGCGAGTGGAGCCGCTTCAACCGCAGCGCCGCCGGCTACGGCGGCTATCGCGTGCACTGAGGATCACCCTCGCCGTCGTGACAGGCGCAGCAGCCCTATCCCCTGCCACAGCGCCGCGCCCGCCAGAGTCGCCGTCACCAGCGGCCAGATCACGAAGAAGATCAAGCTGTTGGCGTCGCGATAGGTCACGCCCAGCAGGTTCGCCCCGTGGATCATGAAGTCCACGCAAGCCCAGTAGAGCGCCTCCAGGCGGCCCTCCCAGTCAGCCCCCATCGTCCACCTCGCGCGCCTCGGCCCGCAGCGCCGAGAGCCGGCCGCGCTGCCTGAGCACGAGGGCCAGCAGCGCCAGCATCAGCCCCGGCCACCCCACGCAGAAGAGCAGCAGGTTGGCCGCCGCGTACCCTCGTCGGCGCCCCAGCCCCGAGGCCTCCCCGACGACGGTGAGCCCCCTGATCGTCGCCCCGTAGAGCCCGCTGTCGCCCGAGATCACCTCCGGCAGCCGCGGCGGGTGCCGACAGCCCCGGTCGTGGCACGCGCGGGTGCACCGATCCGCCCGCCACGCCCGCTCGGGCGTCCCCATCGCCGCGTTGACCGACGCCAGCGCCAGCCACGGCGCCGCCGCCGCCAACACCAGGATGATCGCTCGCCTCATCGCTCGCCTCCGCGACGCCTCCCCTCTGTGCGATCTTACACCCTGGGCCGCGCGAGCGCTGCCCTTGATGTGGCGCGCCGGGCGTTCTTGTGTGAGAAGGCGCGATCGCGCACACTCCGGGCAGTTCAAGGACAGGGAGGCCTTCTTCGTGCAAGCGTTCCTCGGCACTCAGCGCTACAAGCTCATCCGTCAGATCGGCAAGGGCGGCATGGGCGCGGTCTACGAGGTCGAGGATCTGGAGAAGGGGGTCCGGTGCGCGCTCAAGGTGATGAGCAAGGGCGACACCGAGGCGATGATGCGCTTCAAGCGCGAGTTCCGCAGCGTGGCCGAGCTGCGGCACCCGAACCTGGTGCGCCTCTTTGATCTGCACGCCGAGGACAATCAGTGGTTCTTCACGATGGAGCTGGTCGACGGCGCGTCGATCCTGGAGGTGCTCACCGGCCAGGTCAGCGACACGCGGACGGAGAACCAGACGACGCTGCGGCTTGACGCGATCGACGCGTCGACCTTCCTGCAGGGGGTGAAGCTCGGGGAGGTGCCGCGCGACAAGCCGGCCTGCGATCTGCTGGCGCTCGGCGCGACGCTCTCGCAGCTGCTCGACGGCCTGGAGTTCTTGCACGAGCGCGGGATCGTGCACTGCGATCTGAAGCCGGACAACATCCTGGTCGACGTCCAGGGCCGTGTGCGGCTGATGGACTTCGGCATCGTCAAGAGCGAGAACGAGGATCAGGCCGCGGGGCAAAAGGGGCAGGTGCTCGGGACGCTGGCGTACATGGCGCCGGAGCAGGCGACGAGCCGGCGCGCGGTCGAGCCCTCGGCGGACATGTACGCGCTCGGGTGCGTCATCTACCACCTCTTGACGGGGGCGCCGCCCTTCGAGGGGCACGCCTTCCAGCTCATGATGGCGCACCAGTCGATGGCGCCGACGCCCATCGAGGCCAAGGTGATGGGGGTGCCCGAGGCGCTGGCGGCGACCTGCCACGCGCTGCTGTCCAAGGATCCGTCGCAGCGGCCGACGATCCCGCAGGTGCGCCAGTGGTTGTCGTTGACCGCCTCGACGCTCTCGACGCGCACCCCGCAGATGCAGCGCGGCGCCCAGGAGCGGCTCGTCGGCCGCGACAAGGAGATGGCGCTCTTGCGCCAGCGCCTGGACAGCTCGGCCGGGTCGGGGCAGCTCAACGTGGTGATGCTCCAGGGCGAGAGCGGCGTGGGCAAGACCTACCTGACCAACGCGGTGATCGACGCGGCTCGGGAGCGGGGCTTCTCGATCTTCCGGGGGCGGTGCTACGAGCGCGAGGCGCTGCCCTTCCGGGCCTTTGATCAGATCATGGACGCGGTGGCGCTGGCGCTGTCGACGTGGCCGAAGGAGGAGACGGAGGCGCTGGGCGAGGATCTGGCGGTGGCCAGTTGCATCTTCCCGGCCCTGGCGCTGGTGCGCGAGCGGCGCCGCAGCGCCTACGGCTTCAAGGCCGCGGGGGGGTCGTCGGCCCAGCTGCCCAAGGCGATCGCGCGCCTGAACCAGTTCGAGTTGCGCGAGGTGGCCTTCGAGCGCTTGAGCCATATCATGGCGCGCTTTCAGGAGAAAGGGCCGCTGATGCTGGCCATCGACGACCTCCAGTGGACCGACGCCGAGAGCATGGCGCTCTTGTCGAGGTTGATCGAGGAGCGCCTCGGCAGGGTGTTCATCCTGGGCATGTTCCGGCCCGAGGGGGTCAGCGGCGATCACCCGCTGCGGCAGCTGCTCGACGCCCACGGGGACAAGGACAGGCTCTTGACGCTGGTGCTCAAGCCCTTGAGCCACGCGGACGTCTCGCGGCTGATCGAGGGCGTGCTCGGCGAGATCCCGGACGCCGGGGCGCCGCGCCGCAACATCGGGACGATCGCCGAGCAGGCTGGCGGCAACCCCTTCTTCGCCATGCAGCTCGCGCTGATGCTCTCGCGCCAGGAGATCCAGCAGCAGATCACGCGCACCCTGCGGCTGCCTTCGATCGCCGAGCTGGTGACCTTGCGCTTCGAAGAGCTCTCCGGGCCTGCGCGCCTCGTCCTTGAGCTGGCCGCCACCGCCGGGGGGTCGTCCCCTGCGCTCTTGCTGCGTCAGGCCAGCGGCCTGACGACCGAGGGCTTCGCCGCCGCGCTCGACGAGCTGACCGGCGAGCGGCTGATGCGGCCGACGCTCGAAGAGGCCGACGCGGGGCACGGCGCCGACGAGACGACCACCTTCGATCTCTACCACGACAAGTTCCGCGAGATCGCCTACGCGAACCTGCCGGCCGAGCGCCGGGCCGCGCACCACCGGGCGCTGGCCGAGGTGCTGGAGGGCGACCCGCAGGGCGACCACGCCGGGGCGCTGCTGAGGCACTGGCGGGCGGCGGGGGACGACGAGCGGGCGCAGCGCTACGCGCTGCAGGCCGCCCGGAGCGCTGAGGCCAAGCTGGCCTTCGGGCACGCCGCGTCGCTCTACCGCATGGCGCTGGAGGCGGCCGAGGCCGCGATGCCCTGGAAGGATCGGGTGATCGGCTGGGAGCGGATCGGCGCGCTCCACGAGGTCGCCGGAGAGGAGCAGGAGGCGATCGGGGCGTGGCGTCGGGGCAATGGGGCGATCCAGGAGATCGCGCGGGGGCGCGCGGACAAGGCGCAGCGGGAGGAGCTGGATCTGCTCCAGCGGCGGCTGCGCAGGCGGCTGGCGTCGGCGCTCTTCCGGATCCGGGAGATGGCCGAGAGCCAGCTGCTCTTTCAGGAGATCTTGTCGCCCGAGGGGCTGCGGCTGCGGCGAGGGTACATCGGCGCGCTGGCGATCACGGGCGTGCTGCAGTGTGCGCTGATCTCCCTGTCCTTGCTGCCGGACAAGTGGCTGCGCCGCGCGCCGACGCCCCTGGACGGGGAGCAGATGGCGCTCTACAACGACATCACCAACTCGGTCGGGTGGATGTGGTTGACGGTGGCGCTGGAGTTCAACGCGCGGTCGAGCTTGCTGGCCAGGCGGCTCAACGACGACACGGGGCGCGTGCTGGCCCGCTTGATCCGGGCCGGGACGATGGCCTTCACCTTCAACACCTTGCCGGCGGTGCTGTCCTGGTCGCACAGGGAGTTGGACGCGGCCGAGGCGTGGTCGAGGGAGCGGGACGTCCCGCTCGGGGTCGAGCTGGCCCAGCGCTGGCGAGGGGCGGTGTACATGCAGAGCGACGCTCGGGCGGCCCGGGAGTCGCTCTCGCCTTGCATCGAGGGGTACGGGCGCCAGGGGGCGCTGCGGACCGATGACGGCGTCTGGGCGCAGGGGTGGATGATCATCGCGCAGGAGCTCTTGAGCGAGCACGAGCCGCTCGTGGATCTGTGCCAGACGATGGAGACCTACCAGAACGCCTGGGCCAACGCCTTCGCCTTTGCGCCGCGGATCAGGTCGCTGGCGCGCCGGGGGGACTTTGCCGAGGGCCAGCGGCTGGTGGCGCTGTGGGAGCCGAAGTTGCCGGAGTCGGTCACGGCGGAGCACTTCTGGATGGCGCTCTCGCACAGCCTGCTGGACGTCAACCAGGGGCGCTTCGAGGCCGTGATCGAGCGCCAGGATCGCCTCTACCGCGCGGTCGATGCGTTGGGCGTCTTCCTGCTCAACTTCAACATGTCCTTCTGGCTGTCGCCCTACCTCTCGGCGCTGGTGGGCTTGCGGCGCCAGGGGTCGCTCGATGCGGCGCAGGCCGCCAAGGCGCGGCGGCTGGCCCGGCGGCTGCGCAAGAACGCCATCGTCGCCTTCAGGCCGATGGGGGCCAGGGCGCTGGCGCTGCTCGCTCACTTCGACGGCAAGCCGGCCCGCGCCAGATCGCACCTCAAGGACGCGCTGGAGGTCTCAGCGTCGTGCAGAGCGCCCTACCACCGCTGGATGTGCCTGGAGGCCGCCCGCGAGATCGGGTCGCTGGACGCGGCGCAGGCTCAGGAGGCCGCGGCGCTGCTTGAGCGCTACAGCTTCGTCAGGGAGCCTTGAGCCCGTTCTTGACGCCCGTTCAAGACCCATCACCTCAAGGTCATGGCTCGCGCAGGGCCGTCCAGCACATGACCTGACAGGCATACGATCTGGATATCGCATGATCTGGGAGACATGATCCCGGCGCTCAAGGGCGAGCGGATCGCCTGATGCGCTGGATCCGGATCGACGCCCTCAGGGCCGCTGCCACCGGATGCGCGCGAAGGCCCCGTGGTTGTGGATGCTCTCGTGGTTGACCGCGTGGACGTGGAACCACCCCACCCGCGCGTCCTCCTGGAGCCTGGCCGCGACATTGCGCACCATGTCCTCCACGAAGACGGGGTTGTCGTAGGCCTGCATCGTCACGAAGCGCTCGTCGGCCCGCTTGAGCAGCGGGTACACCGGCGCGGACGCGGACGCCTCGGCCACCTCCACCAGCTCCTCGATCCACATGAAGGTCGGCCGCCCCTCGGCGTCCGGCCGCGTGCGAACCTCGATCGTGATCAACCCGCGCTGGTTGTGCGCCCCGTAATCGCTGATGGCCTTGGAGCACGGGCACAGGCTCGTCACCGGCACCTTGACCCCCAGGATGAAGTCGTCGCCCTGGGCGCTGGCCTCCCCGATGAACCAGCACTCGTAATCCATCAGCCCGCTCTGCCCCGTCGCAGGCGCGGCCCGCTCCAGGAAGTAGGGGAAGCGCACCTCCAGCCGCGCGCTCTCGGCGTCCAGCCGCTCCTTCATCTCGCGCAGGATCGTCGGCACCGTGTGCAGCGTCACCTCCCCGCGGTGCCGGTTGAGCAGCTCCACGAAGCGGCTCATGTGGGTCCCCTTGAAGTGATGCGGCAGGTTCACCGACATCTCCAGCTGGGCCACCGTGCCCTGCTTCGCGTTGGCCCTGTCCCACACCACGATCGGGTAGCGCAGATCGCACACCCCGACCTGGTCGATGTCAATCTGGCGGTGATCCGCCTTGCTCTGTATGTCCTTCATCGTCCCAGCTCCAGCTCTGCCCCCCGCGGGCGGGCGAGTGTTTGCCACGCCGACCGCCGCTTGTCGAGCCCCCCCCTGCCCGCCGCCGCCACCGACCTTCGCCGCTGGCTCACCCCGGCGCCCTCGCCAGGGCCCTCAAAGCCCCGGCTCCCCCCGCAGCACCCGATCGTACCACAAGAGCGTCTCGACGCTCCCCGGCCCCTGGTTCCACGCGTAATCGTGCGGCCCTGGCGTCTCCTGCACCGCGTGCGCCACCCCGGCCTGCGCCAGCGCCTCCCCCAGCAGGTGCACCACGGGCCTGAAGGGGTCCTCCTGGCTCGTCACCAGCCGCACCACCTGCGCCCTGACCCGCGAGGCCGCCACCGCCAGCGCCACAAAGGCCGGCACCTCCGAGCGCCGCACCGCAGGCTGCATCGCCCCGACCGCCCCGAAGATCTCCGGGTGCGACAGCCCCACCAGCAGCGACAGCCGCCCGCCGAGGCTCACCCCGTCGATCCCCGTCCGCTCCGGCCTGCCGCCGCCCCCCCGCGCCGCCGGCAGGAGCTCCTCGATCAAGAAGCTCGCAAAGCCGGCCGCCTCCGAGGCGCCCGCCCGGATCAAGTCCGGCGTGAAGGGGCTCACCACCCTCACGCCCCGATAAGGCGTCCCCCGAAGCGCCGCGTTGATCGCCTCAAGCCGCGCTGGCCTCACGAAGCCCTTCAGATCCTCGGCCACCAGCGGCGGCGACCTCAGCCGCGCGTCCCCCCGGCCCATCTCGTAGTCCACCCTCCATGACCCCGCCCCCGCCTCCAGCGACCGCGTCTCCCCTCTCCCGTGCAAGGCGATCAGCACCGGCTCGTCGCCCACCCCCACGCCCAGCACCTCCGCCCGCTGCGCCTCGGCCCGCGACGCCGTCGCCGGGAAGTACAGCCGCCGCCACCGCCGCCCCCACGGATCGCCCAGCGCGCCGCTCGCCCGCTCACCGGCGCCGCCCGTCCGCTCACCGGCGCCGCCTGTCCGCTCCCCAGCGCCCGCCGCCCCGCGCGGCTCTCCCCCGACCTCGGCGACGACGCCCTCCGACCGCCGCCCGCACGCCATCCCCGCAGCCCCCGCCAGGACCGCCGACAGCCACCCCCGCCTCGTCAAGCCCACGCCCATCGCCCACCTCCGCCGACCACCTTCGCACACCCGCGCGCGCATGACCACGCCCCCTCCGCTCGCCCGGGCGCAACCAGAGAAACTCCAGGGCCGCCGACGAGAGGCCCCGCAGACGCGCCCGACCCCTTGCTCGCCGCCCCAGGTGCGGCTAGCCTGTCCCCGCCCGAGACCCTGGAGACCCGATGAAGATCTGGATCGACGCCGACGGCTGCCCGAGAGACATTCGAGAGATCGTGTTCAAGGCCTCTGAACGCCTCAGGGTGCCCGTGGACGTGGTGGCCAACAGCCCCGTGGCGACCCCCTCGCGCTCCTGGATCACCTTCACCCAGGTCCCCTCCGGCCAGGACGTCGCCGACAGCTTCATCGTCGACCGCATCAAGGCCCACGATCTCGTCATCACCTCCGACATCCCCCTGGCCGCCCGCGCCGTCGAGAAAGGCGCCCTGGCCCTGAGCCACCGGGGCGAGCTGTGGACCGAGGACAACGTCCGCGAGCGCCTCTCCATGCGCGACTTCATGGCCGGCCTGCGCGAGTCCGGCATCGAGACCGGCGGCCCTCGCCCCATGGACAAGGCCGACCGTCGCCGCTTCGCCGACGCCTTCGACCGCCTCCTGGCCCGACGCCAGAGCCCCTGACCCCCAGCCCCACGCCGCCCCGAGGTTGACCTTGACTGCCCCCCTCATCGACACGACCGCCGCCCCGCCCGCGATCCACGCCATGCTCCCCGGGCAGCTCGCCGCGCACCTGCGCGCCCACGGCGTCCACGTCCGCGACGAGGAGTCGCGGCGCCTCCTGGCCTGGGTGATCAGCCACGGCCGCGACGACCTCGACGCCATGGCGCGCCCCGTCCCCCGCGCCGTCCGCGAGGCCGCCCGCGCCCTGACCTCCTGGGCCCACCCGGAGATCGTCGAGCGCGTCCCCGATCCCCACGACGGCAGCCTGCGCTACCTCTTCAAGGCCCACGACGGGCACCTCTTCGAGGCCGTCCGCATCCCCCTGCACAAGCCCGGGCACTTCTCCGTCTGCCTCTCGTCCCAGGCCGGCTGCGCGATGCAGTGCGCCTTCTGCGCCACCGGCCGCCTCGGCCTCAAGCGCAGCCTCGACGCCGCCGAGATGGTCGGCGCCTTCCTGGCCGTCCGCGGCGAGGCCCCAGGCCGGCTCTCAGGCGCCGTCTTCATGGGCCAGGGCGAGCCTTTTCACAATTACGACGCGGTCATCCAGGCCGCCGACGTCATCGCGCACCCCTGCGGCGGCCGCGTCTCCCAGAAGTCGATCACGATCTCCACCGTCGGGCTCGTGCCGAAGATCCGCCGCTTCACCGAAGAGGGCCACCGCTTCCGCCTCATCGTCTCGCTCACCTCCGCCATCCCCGAAAAACGCGACCGCCTCCTGCCCGTCGCCAGCCGCTGGCCCCTCCCCGAGCTGGCCGACGCGCTGCGCCTGCACGCCGAGGCCTCCGGCACCCGCGTCACGCTGGCCTGGGTCCTCATGGGCGGCGTCAACCACGGCCAGGACGAGGTCGAGGCCATCGCCCGTCACTTCCACGGGATCCCCCTGCGGCTCAACCTCATCGACATCAACGACGCCCGCCCCGACGGCTTCCGGCGCGCCACCGACGCCGAGCGCAATGCCTTCATCGACGCCCTCCAGGTCCTGGGCGTCCCCATCGTCCGGCGCTACTCCGTCGGACAGGAGCAGAACTCCGCCTGCGGCATGCTCGCCTCGACCTACGCCTCAGAGCTCGGAGTCAACGCGACGCTCAGCGCCGAGCCGACGCCTTGAGGCGCCCGATCTGTCCCTGGACTTGAGGCTCGATGATACGGAACCACGCTCAATCCACCAACATTTTGGGCCACCAGGATGCCCAAGACGAAAGTGGTTCAAACGTGGTTCTGTAGGACGCCGAGGGCCCCTCGGCCCGCTTCAGCGTCGCTCGATCCGGGCCTTCTGGACGAGGCTCTGGAGGGTCTGGGCGCGCAGCGCCAGGACCCGATCCTCGATAAGCCGCCTGCGGACCTCGTCGCGGGCCTCTTCGAAGGAGCCGACGGGGGACTTGTGGCCGTAGACCTTGACGATGTGCCAGCCGAACTGGGTCTGGATCGGCGCGCTGACGGCGCCAGGCGAGGTGTTGAAGGCGGCCTCTTCGAAGGGCTGGACCATGACGCCGCGGCGGAACCAGCCCAGATCGCCGCCGGAGGCCGCGCTGGGATCTTCGCTGTGCGCCTGGGCCAGCGCCGCGAAGTCCGTCCCGTGGGCCTGCGCCATCTTATGGATCTTCTTGATCTTCTTGAAGGCCTGATCCCAGTCCCGGGCGGTCCCGGTGGAGGGGACGGCGATGAGGATGTGGGCGGCCAGCGCCTCTTCGGCGCGGATGAAGGAGCCCTGGTTGCGCTCGAAGAACTCCTGAAGCGCCTCCTCGGTGATCTTCAGCGCGCCGACGGCTTCGAGGTGGCGCTCGAGCCTGATGCGCTCGACGAGCTGGCGTCGGTGGAGCGCCATGTCGAGGCCGCGCCTGGCGAGCTGCGCGCGCAGGCGTGGCTCGCCGCCGGCGGCCCGGACCTCCGCGCCGAGCGCGGCGTCGATCTCGGCGTCGGCGACCACGATCCCGGCGGCCTCGCAGGCCTGCCGGAGCACCTCCTGCTCGATGAGCGCGGCGATGGCCGCCTCCCTTTGCCGCTCCTGATCGGCCGCCGAAGCGCCCTCGGGCGGCCTCATCGCCTTGAGCATGTCCTCGACCGCGGCGCTGGGCAGCGCCACCCCGTTGACGACGAGGATCCCGTCCTTGGGGGGATCGCCGCAGGTCCGCTCGCCCGAAGAGGGCGCGACGAGGCCGCTTGAGCCGTCCTGGTCGCCGCCCGCGTCGGCCCGTGGGCCGGCGTGGGCGAGCGGGCAGGCCAGCGAGAGCGCGCAGGCCAGCGCGGCGCAGGCGGAGAGGCTCGCCCGTCGGAGCCGTCGCTCGACGAGGGAGTGGCGGGCCTGCTCGACGCGCGGGCGCGAGCCAGCGCGCCCAGGGTTGAGGCTACCAGCCACCGCCGCCCCCGACCTTGATGTTGAGCTTCTTGCCCTTGCCCAGGATCGAGGCGCCCTTGCCGCCGCTCTCGACCTTGACCTCCTTGCCGTCGCCCTTGACGCTGACGGAGCCGCCGTTCTTGTCGCCCTTGGCCGAGACGGAGCCCTTGTCGCCCTTCTTCCCGACGACGACGGCGGGCTTTTTGGCAGCGGCCTCCTCCGGTGCCTCCTTGGCGGCGGCCTCCTTGGGGACCTCCTCCTCCTTGGCGGCCGCTTCGTCCTTGGCCGCGGCCTCCTCGTCCTTGGCGGCGCCCTCCTCGTCCTTGGCCGCAGCCTCCTCGTCCTTGGCGGCGGCCTCATCAACCTCTTCGGCCCCGTCGCCCTTGTCGGCCTCTTCGTCCTTGTCGGCCTCTTCGTCCTTGTCGGCCTCGTCGGCCGCTTCGTCGTCCTCCTTGTCCTCCTCGTCCTTGGCCTCCTCGTCCTTGTCGGCCTCTTCGGCGCCCTCCGCCTCGTCGGACTCGGCGCTCTTGTCGCCGCCGCTCTCGTTGATGGCCTTCTCGAGATCGGCGGTGCTGCAGCAGCACGCGGACAGGCCGGCTGCGGCAAAAATCATGAGGAAGAACAAGACAATACGCGACTTCATGGGATCACTCTCGCTCAGGGCGGCTGCACGCGCCGCGGTCGGTGACGTCATCGGCTTCGGCGCCACTATAACCAGAACGTCGCCGGAATGCACTGCCTGGGGCCGCTCGGCCGCGAGGGTCAGCGGCGCGGTCGAGACGCCCGCCGTTGGCGCGGTCGAGGCGCCCGCCGTTGGCGCGGGCTCGCTTTGAGGCAGCGGGCGTCAGGGTGGATGCGCCGGGCGGCGGTCCGTGCTAGGTTTGCCGGCCGATGGCTCAGAGGCTCGGAGGTTCGACCATGTACGCACGATGCTTGCTCCTTTTGATGATCGCGCTGTCCGCGTTCTTGCCCGCGTGCCCGGCGGGCGACGGCCTCGACGAGCTGCGGCGCTCGACGGTCACCTTTGACCCCGACGCTCTGGAGCGGGCTTGCGATCGGGGAGAGGTCGAGGGGTGCGCGAAGATCGCGCCCTATTACGAGGACGCCTGTCAGGCCGGGCAGGGGACGCGCTGCCACAAGCTCTCGGAGTTCTTGCGGGCGGGCAAGGGCGTGGCGCGCGATGAGGCGCGGGCGGACGAGATGGCGGCGCGGGCGTGCGAGCTGGGGGTCAAGGAGGCTTGCCCGGGTTGGGCGCCCCTGGCCGGGGAGGCGCCCAGGGCCGAGGTCCCGGAGGAGTTCGGGGAGCTCTTCGCCGACTGCCAGGAGGTCGACGCGCCCAACGCGAAGGCCATCCAGTGCCCGGTCTTCGTGGCGGCGGTCCTGGATCTGGCGCCCTGGTCCGAGGAGGAGGCGCGGGGGGAGTTTGACGCGCTGGTCCAGGAGGCTGTGGCCTCTATCGAGGCCAGGGGTGGCGGCGCGAGGTCGAGCGAGCAGGCTTGCGACTACGGCGGCGAGGGGTGCATGGGGGTCAAGTATGTGGCGAGCTTCGAGGAGAACACGGGCTTTACGGGCTATTACGTCGCGTGGCCGGAGGAGGGCGGCTATCGGGCGTTGACGTGCGCGGGCCGGACGTCGCGGACCGACGTCTGCCCGTCGGTGTTGCAGGCGCTGTCGACCTGGGGGCTGGACGAGGCGCTGGCGGCGGCGCGGCGCTTCGAGCGGCGCGGCCCGAGCGCCGTGGGGCGCGCGCTGGAGATCCCGGAGGGTTGCCGGGGCTCCCACAACGCGATCCAGTGCGCCAACAGCCACCTGCTGGTCGCGGAGCTGCCGGAGGGCGAGGATCTGGAGGCGTCGCGCGTGTTGATGGTGGAGGACATGAAGGCGCGGATGTCGCAGAGCGGGTTGAGCTTCACGGAGCACAAGGAGGCCTGCACGATCGAGGGGGTGCAGACGGAGTGCTGGCGCTTCGACTCGGAGCTCCCGGACGGGAGGAGGGCCCGCGCGACGGTCGCGCTGGATCGCGTTCGGGGCGCGCTGCTGGCGGCCCGGTGCGATCAGGTCTTCAAGGGGGAGGAGCCATCGGAGATGGCGCCGATGTGCCGTCAGGTGCTCGGCCCCTGAGCGCCGACGCGGGGACAGAGCGGCCGGGGGTCGGCGACGACATGGGGAGGGTGTGGGACTGGAACGCTTCGACTTCTGGACGCGGTGGCTGTCGACGGCCTTGGTGAGCGTGGCGACGACGGGGGTGTTGCTGGCGATCTTCGATCACCGCGCCGTGCCCTTCTTGCCGGAGATGGTCTGCGAGGTCTTCTGGGGGGCGCCCGAGATGCCCGCTGAGGTCGTCGCCTACCACCGCTGGCTCTACGGGATCATCGGCGCGCTCTTCGTGGCCTGGGCGCTGGCGCTGCGGATGGTCGTCGTGAACGCCTTCGCGACCCGCCAGCGCTGGGCCTGGGTCTGCGTCGGCCTCAGCGTCGGCGCGTGGTACACGATCGACACGGCCGCCTCGATCGTCTTCGGGGTCTGGCCGAACCTGCCCTTCAACACCGTGGCGCTCCTGGCGCTCGGTGCGCCGCTGGTGGCCACCCGCGGCGCCTTCCGCGCGCCGCCTCAGCGGGTCGAGGGGTCGTCGTAGGCGCAGCGGAAGCCCAGGTCGAAGGCGGCCCGGCTGCGGACGCCGGCCTGGCGGTAATAGACGACCGCCGACGCCGCCAGGGTGTTGTAGGCGCCGCCGCGGATGGCCCGCGTGTCCCCCAGCGCGGCGCCGCCCTCCTGCGGCAGACCAGATGCCTCGGTCTGGGCCTCGACGAGGGGGCCGTCGGCGACCCACCGGTCCGCGACCCACTCGCGCAGGTTGCCGGTCATGTCGCGCACGCCGTAGGGGCTCAGATCCCGGCGTGAGCCCGGAGGCAGGGCGCCGCCGCGCGCGCGCTCCCCGCACCGCATCACGACCTCGGCGCAGCTCGGCGCCTTGAGGCCGCCGGGCCAGGGTCGGCCGTCGGTGCCGCGGGCGGCCTTCTCCCACTCCACCTCGGTCGGCAGCCGCCCGCCGACCCACGCGCAGTAGGCCGCGCTCTGATCCCAGCTCACGCCGTTGATCGCCACCTGGGCGCGGGCAGGGTCACCGTAGCTGTAGCCGTAGGAGGGGTGCCCCGTGGACGCCGGGGTGCACGCGCCGGCCTCGACGCAGCGGGCGTACTCCCCGGCCCGGACCTCCTCTCGGTCGATCCAGAAGGCCGAGGGCGACGCCGAGCGCCGGCCTCGGGCGGCCTGCGCGACGGGGCAATGGGGATCCTCAGAGCCGCACCCCATCAGGAAGGGGCCGCCGGGCACGCGCACTCGCCGCAGGGGCGCGCCCGATGCCGGCGACATCGACCCCAAGAGGAACAAGATCATCAGCAAGATCAAGTGTTTAGACACACCTTCACTTCGATCAGGGCGGCGCGCAGCGCGTGCATGCTCTCAAAGCGGTCCCTGGGCTCCTTGGCCAGCGCGCGGCGCACGACGGCGTCGATGAGCGAGGACAGCGAGGGCGTCCGCGCCTTGACGCTGGGGACGGGCTCGACGAGGTGGGCGGTCACGATCTGGAAGGGGGTGCCGCCGGTGAAGGCCTCCACGCCCGTCAGCGCCAGGACGAGGACGGCGCCCAGGGCGTAGACGTCGGTGCGCGCGTCGATCTCGATGCCCTGGATCTGCTCGGGCGCCATGTAATCGGGCGTCCCGACGACGTAGCCGTCCTGGGTCAACCGCTCCATCGGCCGGGCGGTGTCGAGCGTGACCCCGAAGTCGATCAGCCGCGCGATCCAGCGGCCCTGGCCGTCGCGGGTCACGAGGATGTTGTCGGGCTTCAAGTCGCGGTGCACGAAGCCCTCGTCGTGGACGTAGGCCAGCGCGTCGCAGACCTGAAGCGCGATCTCGATCACCTCGGCCTCGGGCAGCGCGCCGCGGTCCTCGACGATCTCCTGGAGGGAGAGGCCCCGGATCTGCTCCAGGGCCATGTAGGGGGAGCCGTCGTCGAGGTAGCCCAGATCGTAGACCTGGGCGATCCCGGGGTGCTGGAGCGACCACTGGGTCTGCAGCTCTCGCCAGAAGCGCTCTCTATGGCTCTGATCGGCGCGGTGCTCGGGGTGGAGCACCTTGATGACGACCTGACGGCCCTCCTGCTCGTCCCAGGCCAGGAAGAGCTCGCTCATCCGGCTGTCCGCCAGCAGATCGAAGATCCTGTAGCGCCCCGAGAGCCTGCACCCCAGCATCGAAATCCCGCGCGGCGTCATGCGCACGAGCCTGTCGCCGCACGTCATGCAAAACCGCGCCTCCTCGTCGAGCACCTGAACCTCACAGCTCAGGCACACGCGGAGCGCGGACTCGCCACCCAGGACATTTCGGGTTGTCTCGGTGGGGACTACGATGGCCATCGCCCTCCTCCTGAAGCCTGCCGTCCAACCCAGGGCGACAAAGCATGAAGCATGCCGGCCTGCCTCTCGCCGCCTTCTCCCCGACGGCGCGGCCTCGGCGGCGCCTCAGGGTGGAAGATCCTCCTCCCACATGAGGCGCGCCTGCCCCAGCCGCCCGAACAACCGACGAGGAGCCTCGAAAATTCAGCGCCCCGGCAAGGCAGGCTCCAGCCGCTCCCAGAGCGCCCCGAGGAACTTGTCGCCGACCAGATCGCCGTTGAAGGGCAGATCGCCCAGCCGCACCACCACCAGATCGTCGGCCGGGGAGATCGCCACGATCTGACCCTGGATGCCGATGGCCGAGACGAGCCCGAGCGGCGCCGAGGGCACCAGCGGCCCCGCACCCTCGCGCCGCAGCGGCGTCGAAGGCAGCACCGCCGGCCCCTCCTGGTTGAGCCACCACATCCAGCCGTAGGCGGCGTTGAGCGCCGTGCTCGGCTGCGTCGAGTCCCGAACCCACTGCGCCGGGACGACCTGCAGGCCCCCGACCCAGCGACCCTCGCGCAGGATCATGAGCCCGAAGCGCGCCAGATCCCGACACGAGGCGCCCACCCCCGCGAACATCAACGCATTTCCGGCCTCATCCCGGCCGTAATCGGCCCCCATCCCAAGCGGCTCGAAGAGCCTCCGCCGCGCGTAATCCCCCGGATCCTCCCCCGTCGACACCTCCAGCACGCGCTCGAGCACCTGGATGGCGCTGTTGTTGTACTCCCAGACCTCACCCGGCCCGTGCTGCTGATCCAGCCCTATCGCGAAGGCCGTCTTGTCCGGCGCCTCCGCCGCCATCTCCAGGTAGTCCGTCGCGAAGTCCCAACGCCGACCCGACTCATTACCCAGGATCTGGCGGATCGTCACCCCCTCGCTCGGCGTCCCTCGCCAGGCCTCGATCGTCTTCGAGGCCGGATCGTCAACGGACAGGCGACCTTCCCCCTGCGCGATCCCCACCAACGCGCTCGTAATCGACTTGGTCACCGAGAAGACGTCCGCCTTGCGCACCTCCGGGCCGCCCTCCCTCCAGTACCACTCCCCCACCAGCACCCCGCCGTGGACGACCAGCAGGCAGTCGCTGTGGTGCTCGCCCACATAGAGCGCCACGGCCTCAAGGCCCCCCTGATCCAGGCCGTGCTCGGCGGCCGACTCGACCCGCCAGTCCGGATCCGGAAAGATCTCCGCCGAGCTGACCTCGGCCGGCGGCGCCCCCTCCTCACCACACCCCGCGACCAGGGCCAGCCCCACCGCCGCGAGCGCCCCGAGATGACCTTGCCGCGCGTCCATCGACCATGCCCCCCCTGCCGATCCCGATGCTTGAGCATCCCTGAGTGTCACGTCCGACGCAAGCGCCGCGCTCGCTCGGCCGCTGCGGCGCGGGCGCTGTTGACCGACGCCCCCTTCAACCCTAGGCTGTGGTCAAGACGAAGAGAGCCTGCATCGACGAAACCCTCAAGAATGCAGGGCGCCCGACTTTGAAGCGACACCTCCACGATCCCTCGGAGCCTCGCCCGTGGCTGCCCGGACCTTCAACCTCGGCCCTCCCCCTGCGGCCGCCCTACGGAAAGGGCGATGGTCGCTCGCGCTCGCGCTTGCGTCCTGGGCCGTGGCGCTGACCGGCTGCGCCCGCGACCTGGCGCCCGAGGACGAGGGGATCAGGCCCGACGGCTTCACCGACGACCTCCCCGACGGCTTCACCGACGATCCTCAGGACGCCGGGAGGGCCGATCAGGACGCCCAGGCCGATCAGGACGCCCAGGCCGATCGGGACGCCGCGCGGCCCGATCGGGACGCCGAACCCCCCGCCGAGGACGCGACGCCGGACGAGCCCCCGCCGGGCGACCCGTGCCAGGGCGTCCAGTGCGGCGCCCACGCCACCTGCCGGCGCCAGGGTCAGTGCGCCTGCGACGCGGGCTTCGTCATGGTCGCCGGGGAGTGCGCCGAGATCGACCCCGGCGATCCCGCCCAGCGGACTGAGGGCGAGGTCTGCGCGCGGTGGAAGGCCGACTACGGCGAGCGCGCGCAGGTCGGCGCGGTGGGCGCCGACGTGTCCATGTGCGCGCCGGGGACCCTCGACCCGACGGCCCAGCAGGACGCCATGCGCCGGCTCAACCTCTTCCGCTGGCTCGCTGGCCTTGAGCCGGCCACGGTCGACGCGGGCGTCATGGAGCGCGTCCAGGCCGCGGCCCTGATCATGGACGCCAACAACCGCCTGAGCCACGACCCCACCAGCGACTGGGCCTGCTTCAGCCAGGCCGGCGCCGACGGCGCCGGATCGAGCAACCTCGCCCTCGGCGTCCAGACCGCCGCCCAGACCGTCGACCTCTACATCCACGACCGCGGCGTCGACAGCCTCGGCCACCGCCGCTGGTGCCTCTTCCCGCCGCTCGACGGGATCGCCTTCGGGCACGTCGGCCGCGGCGGCGCCATGTACTCCTTCGGCCGCACCAACCGCGCCCAGCCCGACTTCGTCGCCTACCCCTCCCCGGGGCCCTACCCCGCCGACGCCCTCGACGGCGCGTGGTCCTTCTCCGCCCAGCAGCTCGGCCCCGACGCCCAGATCGCCGTCACCGACCTCTCCGACAACCTGCCCGTCGACCTCCAGGTGAGCTTCCCGCAGCAAGGCTTCGGCCTCAACACCGCCTCCTTCACCCTGGCAACCCCTGCCCGCGCCGGCCAGGCCTACCGCGTCGAGGTCACCTCCGGCGGGCGCCGCTGGCGCTACGACACCGCCATCACCGCCTGCCGCTGATCGACGCCGCCCCTTCGACCCCCGCCTCATCAACGCTCTTGCATCCCGATCCCTTGAGTGGTAGACAAGCGCGCCTCAGGGTCCCGTTCTGGCCCAACCCCCCACGCTGAACATTCGTTCAAATTCGAAAATATGACATCAGGAGGACGCACCATGAGCTTCAACAAGATCGAGTGGACCGAACTGTTGAGCCTGTCTGATGACATGGACCCCACCACGCGGATGCTGTTGATGCAGTACAGCACCCTCTTTGACAGCCAGGGCCGCGCCACCACCCAGCTCAAGATCCTCTCCAAGACCATCGGCGTGCCTGAGAAGGACGTGCGCAAGCACCTCATCCGCGCCAAGGACGCCGAGTGGCTTGAGGTCATCGACATCGACGGCAAGAAGGGCTACCAGGCCACCATCCCCACCTGCTTCTGAGCCCTCGCGGCCTGCGCCGCGCCCGCTCCTGAGCTGACGCGAGCGCTGGAGGGCAGATGGCCCCGGCACCCCAGGCCAAGCCCCGAAGGCACCTCGTCGCGATCGCCCTGGCCGCCGTTGGCCTCACCCTCGCCCTCTGCGGCGGCCTCACCCTGCACGCCACGAACCTCGACGAGGGCGCGATCGCCAAGCGCTACAACGCCCGCGCCGACGCCGCGCGCGCCGAGCTCTACGCGCGCCCTCCCTCCGACCTGAACCACGCCCCAGGCCCCGCCGCGCCCCTCTACCAGCGAGCCTACGAAGGCTGCCCCGCCTTCGACAAGCCCCAGATCGGCGCCCAGGTCGCCCTCCTCTCCACGCTGGGCGCCCTGACCCGCCCGCACGCGCCCCTGCCCTCCCCCCTCCCCCTCCCCGCGGCCTGCGTCGCCCTCGGCGCCCCCGACCGCAGCGACCACCCCATCGCCGCGACGCTCTCCGAGGACCTCTGCGAGAAGATCGCCGCCTGCGCCCCCGCCCTCGATCTCCTCATCGAGGGCTCGCTCAGGCAGACCGGCCGCAGCCCCATGAGCCTCCAGGAGCCCTGGGCCGAGGGCCGCGACCCTCGCCATTTCGTCACCCTGATCCAGCTCGCCCTCGCCCGCGCGGCCCTCGACGGCGACAGCGACCGCCTCCTCGACGCGACCCTCGCCCTGGCCCGCGTCAGCGTCGACCTCGGCCTCGGCGCCCGCGCCCACGTCAACGCCGAGGCCGCCCGCGCCCTCACCCTGACCACCGCCCCGCTGACCCGCTGGCTCGCCGACGACGCCCTCGACCAACCCCAGCTCGAGCGCGCCCTGCGCGCCCTGACCGCCCTCAACGCCCGCCCCCTCTCCTTCAAGGCCGCCGCCGAGGCCGAGTACCTCGCCATCGTCCCCATGTGGCGCCTCTATGACGCCCTCGATCCCCCGCCCGGCGCCATGACGCCGCCCAGGCCGCCCGCCGACTTCGTCGAGGCCCTCCTGCTTCGCAACGCCTTCAAGATCCAGGAGCGCACCCTGGCCGACACCATCGAGGCCTCTCGCCTCGGCGGCCTCCAGCAACGCGCGCGCCTCGACGCGCTCTTCGAGGATCAAAAAACCAGCCCCAACCCCCTCGTCCGCGCCGCCGCCGCCGACCACGGCCAGCACGCCCTGCTCATCCACGCCGCCGCCGCCCGCGTCGGCCTGCTTGAACTCCTGGCCGCCGCGCGCCTCCACCTGCGGCGACACCACGCGCTGCCCAACAGCCCAACCCAGCTGTCTGATATTACAGGGGAAAAGCTGCCCGGCGACCCGCTCGTCGGCGGCGCCTTCGCCTTCGAAAACACGCCCGGCGGAATAAGGCTGGCCAGCTACGCCCTCGATCCTGGGATGGCACCCGCCCTGGGCATCGCACAGCGACATCAGCGCGACGGCCTGGAGTTCTCCCTCGCCGCGCCGGAGGCCCCATGAAGACGCCCCCCGAAAAGCCGCGCCTGCTGATGGTCGGCGCCCTGCTGGCCCTGATCGGCGTCTGCGCCGTCGCGGCGCTGGTCTTCTCCCTCAAGAAGGCCCCGGACGAGGAGATCCTCACCCTCTATCGAGAGGTCGCCGCCACCTCACAGGCCCGCCAGTACCCCCGCCCTGAAGCGGCGACGGCCCAGGGCCTCGAAGACGGCCCCGCCGCGCCCCTCTATCAGCAGGCCTATGAAGGCTGCCCCACCCTCCAGGACAACAACGACGACGACCTGAACGAGAGCATGAACCGCGCGCTGGCCGTGATCGCCCCTTCGGCCCTGTCTCCCCCCGTCGACCGCGAGGCGGGCCGGAGTCTGCCGGAGAGCTGCGCCGCGCTCGGGATCGTCGACAAGATCAACGCCCCCGGCGAGATCCCTGGGCAAAGGGACCTCTTCCTCAACCAGCTCGACGACACCCTTTGCCTCGCGCTCAAGGATTGCGAGGGCGCCATCGACACGCTGGAGCGCGCCACCCGACGCAAGGACGCCCGCAGCCCCGTCTCCATCTGGGATCCCTGGTCCAGCAGCGGGGGCGGCAACATGCGCGCCATGAAACCCTTCATCAAGCTCGCCAAGCTGACCCTGATCCGCGGCCACCTCCAGGCGCGCCTGGGGGACCCCCCGGCCCGCGGCCGCAGCGGCGCCGTGGTGCTCCGGCAGGGCTTCGACATGTCCCACGGCGGCGGCCTCATCGGCGGCCTCATCGGGGTGAGCATCGACAAGATAGCCGTCAGGAGCCTCCATAAGCTGCTGCTCTCCTGCGACTTGACCGAGGCCGAGGCCAAGGCCACCCTCGATGAGCTCAACGCGCTGCGCCTGGACCCCTTCAACCCGCTCGACGCCTTCGTGGGCGAGTACCTGATGGTGACCCCGATGCTGCTGGCGAGCCGCGAGGGGCTCGCCATACCGACGACCGCGCCGCCGCACGCCCTCCCCGCTGACTTCATCGAGCGCATCCTGCTCAACGATCACGCCCACAACCACCACGAGATGTGGAAGGAGATTTTCGATGGCTTCAATCGGCCCTATCCCCAGCGCGTGGCCCAGCGCGAGGCGGTGACGAAGCGCTTGAGCAAGAAGCTCAACCCCCTGACCCAGATCGGCCTGCCCAACTACGACCGCTACGACGCCGAGTTCGTCCTGGCCAACTTGCGCCTGGACATGCTCGCGGTGCTGGCCGCGGCCCGCCTCCACGCGCTGCGCCACGGCACGCCGCCCGATCCCGGCCAGCTCGCCGCGCTCCTGGGCGGGTCGCTGCCCGAGGACCCCTTCGCCGGCGAGGCCGTGCGCGTCGAGCTCAAAGGCGACACCTTGCTGCTGGAGGCACCCGCCCTCGCAAGCCAGGCGATCCTCTTCGCAGGCGACGACGCCGAGCGCGCCGACGGCCTCCGCGTCGCGCTCCAGGTCCCCGATCCGGCCTGCGCCGCGCCAGAACCCGCCCAGCTCCCCGAGCCGCCAGCGCCCTGATCCGGCGCTCAGTCGGTCGGATCGCGGCTGGGCTCCAGCCAGCGATCGGCCCTCGGGACCACCTCCAGACCTCGCCCCCTGGCCCGATCGTGGAGCACCGCGGCCGCCTCGCCCCACCCGGAGACCCGGGCCAGCCTCGCGGCGAAGTCAAATGACCCCCGCGCGCCGTCGTGGTCGCCTTGCGCCCACTGCGCCCAGCCGAAGATGGTCCACAGCTCGATCTTGTGAGGGAGCCGCAGGCCTTGCTCGACTCGCTTGAAGATCGACCGCCCCAGGCTCAGAACAAAGGCTGAGGGGCCAAGGCGGAGCAGGGCCGCGGCGGCTCGGGCGAAGGCCCTCATGAGGCCGACCTCATCCTGCATGGCCCAGGCCGCGCTGACGGCCTCCTTGAAGGCCCCCTCGGCCGCCGCCGTGTCGCCGTTGCGCGCGCAGAGCTCGCCGTGGGCCACCTTGACGCGACAGATCAAGTTCTGGAGGTCGTCGGGCAGCGAGAGCGCGCCCGAGCACAGGACGCGGGCCCGGTCCAGCGCGCGGCGCGCCCCCTGGAGATCGTCGATCAGCGCTGCCCCTTTGGAAATCTCCAACAAGAGCGCGGCCTTGAAGGCTGGCTGCGCGCTGGCCTGGGGCAGCGCCGCCAGCGCGCAGGCCTGGGCCTCGGCGGCGCGCCCGCGGTGGCGGTGCAGGCGCGCGGCGATGAGCGCGGCGCGCAGCCCCGCCACGCCCTCAAGGCGTCGATCGGCGAGCAGCTCGAGGGCCTGATCGGACGAGGGCCCCATCGAGGCCACCAGCGCGGCCTTGAGCGGCAGATCGTCCATCGACGCGCTGGCGTCGGCCGCCTTGATCGCGACGCCGTACCAGCGCGCGCTGGCTGAAGGATCCCCGGCGATCGCGAAGCGATCGCCCAGGCGCGCCGCCCCGCGCGCCGTCTCCGCCTCCAGGCCGCCGAGCATGGCGTTGCGCGCGGCCAGGAGCTGGCGGCGGGGGGTCGAGGGCAGCGCGGGCAGGCCCTCGAAGATCTGCCGGTGGTAGCGGCGGCGCTCCTCGAAGGGGAGCCGGCCGTAGACGGCCTTGTGGAGCGCGCGGTGCGAGAAGCGCCAGATGCCCGGGTCGTGCGGGCAGCGCTCGACCCATCCCCCCGCCGCGGCCCCCGTCAGCGCCGCCAGTAGCGAGCGGGACTGCGGGAAGAGGCCGATCAGCACCTCCTCCTCGAAGTACTCCCCGATGGCGCTGGCGACGGTCAAGAGCAGGAAGACCGGCCTCGGCAGGCGGTCGATCTGGTGCTTGATCAGCGCCCCCATCCCGACGGGGACCGTCCGCGTCGGTGACCCTCGCCACAACCTCAGGTAGAGCGGCGAGCCCGCAGAGGCCGACCGCACCTCCTCCGACAGCGGCTCGCCCTCCCCGAGCGCGGCCCAGAAGCTGTCCAGCCCGGCCCCCTCCAGCGGCTTGAGCTCCAGCGGCTCGAAGCTCCCCACGGCGTCCTCCTGGCGGGAGGTGGCCACCACCATCAACGCCGTCTCGCCGGCCAGCTGCACGACGCCAGACAGGCACGCCCGCGTGCAGGGATCGGCGCGATCCAGGTCTTCGATCAGGATCACGACGCTGCCGGCGGCCGTCACGAAGCCCAGCAAGGCCCTGAGCGCCGAGGTCAACAAGCGCTGGCGGTGCACCGGCGGCAGGACATAGAGCCCGCGGGCCAGGTCCTCGAAGGAGGCCCCGTCGGGCCCGCAGAGCGCCATCCAGGGATCCTCGGGGGTCCCGGCGAAGTACTGCTCGGCCAGGGCCTCGCGCTCGATCGGGTCCAGATCAAAGCCCTCCAGCATCCTGCACAGCGCCGCCGGCTTGTGCCACTCCTGCCAGGGGCTCTCGCTGGTGGCGCTGAGGATCTGATCGACCAGATCAAAGAGGGGCCGGAAGGGCCTGTCGATCAAGCTCGCGTGCGCGGCGCACTCCAGGACGGGGATGTGAAGCCGGCGCGCCTTGGCGCGCACCATCTCCAGGGCGTGCCGGTGCCCCAGCTTCTCAGGCCCCCAGAACATCAGCGCGCTGCCCAGCCTGGAATCGACGAGGCTCACAAAGGCCCCATCCAGGCGAACCCCCAGCAACCCGAGCGCGGGCAGCTCCACGCTGACGCGCGAGGGCATCGCGACGGCGGCTGCGACCCGCGAGGTCGGGGCCGTGTTGGCGGTCATCAGCGACAGCGCGCCGCCCGCCTCGCGGGTCGGCAGGGCGGCGGCCACGGCCTGCCCGCTGAGCGGATCGACGAGGATCTGGCCGTGCTTGGCGCGCTCGGACAGCGCGATGGCCTCGCTGACGACCGGCTCCCAGCCCCCCCAGGAGGAGCGCAAGAGCGCCTCCTGGCTCAAGAAACCCCGCGCGATGCCCACGCCCATCCGCGCCAGCGGGTAGCGCCGCAGCGACTGCTCGGTCAGGCGTATGGCCGCCGTCGCGGCTGGGACCAGGGAGGAGCCCAGCTCAGGATCTTCGAAGACCCCGAGCGCCACCGGCCCCTTCGAGGCGATGAAGGCGCCCCCCAGATCCAGCGTGAAGCCCTCCAGGAAGGCCAGCACCTGCTCCGGGATCGGCGCCGCGTCGGCTGGATCGTGGCTGCGGGTGAAGCGCAGCGCCACGACGGTCGTGTGGCCTATCCCATGGGCCGCCTCGGCCGCCGCGCCCCTCGGGCGGGTGGCCGGCGGCGAGGGCGGCGCGATGGCGTCTATCGCCGGGAGCTGCGCGAGGAGATCAACGCGCATCTGGGCGACGCTGACGTATCGAGCCTCCGGGTCACGGGCCAGCGCGCGGGCGCAGATCGCGTCGAGCGCCTCCAGGCCGTCGAGGCGCGAGGAGGGCCGGGGCGCCTCCTCGGACAGCTTCCTCGACATGATCGTGATGTAGTCCATCGAGCGAAAGGGCAGCGTCCCGGTGATCATCTCAAAGAGGATGGTCCCGGCGGCGTAGATGTCGGAGCGGCCGTCGACGGCGCCGCCCTGGACCTGCTCGGGGGACATGTACTGGGGCGTGCCGACGACCACGCCGACCTCCGTGACCGGGCCGCCTTGAAGGGCGCTGCGCTCGCTCGTCGGCAGCACCTTGGCCAGCCCGAAGTCGAGCACCTTGACGAAGTCCTCCTGCCCGGCCACGGGCTCCAGGATGACATTGCCGGGCTTGAGATCCCGGTGGATGACCCCGATCGCGTGGGCCTGCTCCAGCGCGTTGAGGATCTGCACCACGACTCTGGCCGCCCGCCCCGGCGCCAGCACCCCCTGGTGTTGGATCACCACGTCGAGCGGCTTGCCCGGGATGTACTCCAGCACCAGGTAGAAGGTCCCGTCCTCCAGGCAGCCGAAGTCAAGCACCGAGACCAGGTTCGGGTGGCGCAGCTCGGCCAGCACCCGCGCCTCGCGCATGAAGTACTCCGCGTGGCGAGCGTCGAGCATCCCCGTGTTGTAGAGCATCTTGACGGCCACCGGGCGGTTCAGGTGTGTCTCGATGGCCTTGTAGACGATCCCCATGCCCCCGACGCCGAGGATCGTCTCCATCCGCAGGTTGCCCCGGATCGTCTGCCCGAGGAACTCGTCCGTCGGGAAGCTCGCCCCGCAGTAGGGGCAGCGCTCGATCATCGGCATCACGGCCCGATCGCAGTCCCGACAGTGGCTCACCGCCACGCCGCCCGCGACCCGCACCCCCTGCCCTCCGAGATCCTTCACCACCCACCCTCGCAATGCCGTCGGCGGCCTCGCACCAAAGCGACGCCCGCCGAGCGCAGAGCCCACCTTCGTATGAAGATCGCGCCGCGATAGCCTGAAACAAACTTCAGCCGCGCCCATCCTACGCCCGACGCGCCGGGAGGACAAGGCGTGAGCGTGGGGCAAAGGGGGCGGCTGCATCATAAGCGGGCGTAGATCTTGACCTTTGTCCAGGTCAGGCAGGAAGTCGCAATGCGCGGGGCGCCGCGGTACACTGCCGGCGCGCCCGTGGCGTGGACAAGGAGCCTGGACCTCGACATGTGGACCGTCACCCCCATCCCTGCCCCTGGCGACCTCATCGAGGGGCGCTACGAGATCGTGGCCGAGGTGGGCCGGGGCGGCTTCGGGGTCGTGTTCGAGGCGAGGGATCGGGACAAGCCGGGTCAGGTGGTCGCCCTGAAGCTCCTGCGCCCCGATGTCATGGTCATCGACAGCGTCCTGGAGCGCTTCGAGCGCGAAGCCAGCCTCATCGCCCAGCTCAACCACCCCGGCGTGGTCCGCTTCCTCGACTCAGGCCTCCACGTCGGGGCCCGCGCGGAAGGCCAGAGCGCCGATCCCGTCGGCCTCCCCTTCGCCGTCATGGAGCTGCTCAAGGGCCGCGACCTGTCCAAGATCCTCAAGGAATCCGGCCCCCAGGGCGCCGCCCTGACCCTCTACGTCATCACGCAGGCCCTCGACGCGCTGGCCGAGGCCCACAGAAGGGGCATCGTCCACCGGGATCTGAAGCCCAGCAACATCTTCGTCTGCGACGACCGGCGGCTCGACGACAAGCCCACGATCAAGGTCCTCGACTTCGGCATCGCCAAGGCCTTCAAGGGCGACTGGGACTCGGCCATGTTCGCTCGCCTGACCGACACCGGCTTCGTGGCCGGCACCCCCGAGTACATGGCCCCCGAGCAGGCCAGCGACAGGCCCGACATCACGCCCGCGCTCGACGTCTACGCCATGGGCTGCATCGCCTTCAAGATGCTCACCGGCCGCGAGCCCATCCGCGGCAACAACGCCATGGACACCGTCGTCAAGCAGGTCAGCGCCCCCATCCCCGACCTGCCCGCGCCCTACAACCAGACCTTCTTCGGCGCCGCCATCCGCCGCGCCCTGGCCAAGAAGCCCGAAGACCGCTTCCGCGACGCGGCCCACTTCGCCCAGGCCCTGCGCAACCACCGGATGTCGATCCCCATGTCCGTCCCCCTTGACCTCAAGGTCCCGCTGCCCTTCTTCGAAGTCCGCCAGGACAGCTCCCCCCACAGCGCCCTGACCACCGTCGTCGCCACCCCCAGGCCCCCCAAGGACGACCCCGAGGCCTGATCGGGCCGCGCAAAGCCCCTCAACCCGTCGGGCCGCCCACCGGGCGCGAGCCCACCCCGCAGGCCGCCGCGTGCCGCTCAAGCGCCCTGTTGAGCTCCCCCAGATCGAGCTCCGCCCCCGCCTCGACCCAGAGCCTCTCCACCGCCAGCTCCCCCTCCTTGATCCGCGCCTCGATCCTCCCCACGAAGGCCCCGCGGTGCAGCAGCGGGCAGACGTACCAGCCCCAGCGACGCTTCTGGGCTGGCTTGTACACCTCCCACAGGTACTCAAAGCCGAAGGCCTGCTCGACCAGCCCGCGATCCCAGATCAGCGGGTCCAGCGGACCCAGGATCCGCAGCCGCTCGTCGGGCTCCCCGAAGGGCCGCGACAGCGCCCCCGCCGGGATCAGGTAGGGCCTGCGCGATCCCTCGACCTCCACCTCCTCGATCCGCCCCTCCTCGATCAGCTCCCCCACCAGCGGCCCCGTCCGCACCTCCGAGAGCATCGACCAGTGCGGCCCCGACGCCCTCGACAGCATCCCGGCCGCCTCCACCCGCTCCAGCAAGGCCCACCGGTCAAAGTCTCCCCCCGGCGCGTCAAAGACCTCCGGCAGCGCGCGCCTCGGCACGTCGTAGAGCTTGCGCCCGCCCTCCGAGCGCCCGCACACCACGATCTGACACCGCGTCCAGAGCACCTCGACCGCCATCGACGCCGCCTTCGACGTCCCCTTCCACCCGCTCCAGTCCAGCGGCCTGACCTGGCCCCTGTCCTCCAGCGCCCCCGCCTCCACCGGCCCGCGCGCCTCGACCTCGGCCAGCACCTCGTCGATGAGGCCCTGCGACAGCCGCTTGAGCCGCTCGCCCAGCCGCCACCACGGCGTCATCGCGATCTTGTCCCGGTAATAAGGGAAGGCCGACCCCGGCAGCAGACACCGCTCCTTGGCGAAGTGCTCAAAGGCCCCCGGGTGCGCGTGGCGGTGGATGTCACCCCGCCCCACCCCCTCGACCCGCGCCATCGCCACCAGATCGGCGTTCGTCCCCATCGGGTCGAGCGGATCGAGCTGCACGCAGCGCAGCGCCGACAGCATCGAACGCACGCCCTCGCGGCCAGCCTCGGGCCGCATCGACAGCAAGCCGGCCTGCCCCAGCATCAGCCGCCGCGCCTCGGCCCGAGAGATCGTCAACGCCACCGCGCGCCCCCCCGACAAGAACCCCGCTCAGCCGCCCACCGGCCCCTCAAAGCTCGCCCAGGCCACGTGCGACTCGTTCAGCGTCACCCTCAACCCGCCCGCGAAGAAGCCCACCACCCGCGCCGCGATCTGGCCGTGGATCCACCGCGCCAGGAACTCCGTCGTCGTGATCTGGCCCGCAAAAACCTCGACCTCGTCGAGGTTCTTGTAGTTCAGCAACCCCTTGATCTCCCCCAGGATCTCGTGCGCCCGCGCGATGTCGATGACGATGTTGTCACCGTCCAGCGTCGGCCTGGAGAAGACCACGTCGATGACGTAGGTGGCCCCGTGGACCCCCTGCGCCGGCCCGAAGGTCGGGCTCCCCAACGAGTGCGCGATCATCACGTGATCCCTCACCCCCACCCTGAACATCGACTCCTCCATCCCCCCTCCTGCCTCAAGCTCGCTCCACCTGGCCCTCGTATACCACCAGCTGGGCCAGCGAGACAGGCGGATCGGCCAGGGCCCTCGAGAACCACCCGGGCAGCGCCTCGAAGGCGATCCTGTCGGTCAGGTGCGCGTCGAAGCCCGGGTCCTTGAGCAGGTCAAAGACCAGCGCCTTGCGGCGGCGGTAATCCCAGCGACCGCGCTGGTGCGGCGGCAGGTTCGAGACCTGCGAGCACAGGATCGACTTGCGCTGGCTGTGGAAGGTCGCGCCCAGGTGGACCTCCACGGCCCGCGACCCATACCAGCTCACCTCGATCACGCGCCCCTCGAAGCCGACCTGATCGATGGACGCCTGCAAGCCCCCCGACGACCCGCTGGCGTGGAAGGCCAGGTCAAAGCCGCCGGACAGCTCGCCCGGCGCCGTGGCCTCGAAGCCCATCGCCTGCGCCATCGCCAGCTTCTCAGGCGAGCTGTCCGCCACGACGAGCCGGACGCCTGGCACCGAGGCCAGCAAGCGGGCGATCAGCGACCCGACGATCCCGAAGCCCACCACCAGCGCCCGCTCGCCCACCAGCACCCGCGCGTCCCACAGCGCCGTCACCGCCGTCTCCAGGTTGCTGGCCAGCGTCGCGCGCTCCTCCGTCACCCCCTCGGGCACCTCGAAGACCTCGGCCGCCGCCACCCTGCACCGATCCTGGTGCGGGTGCAGCGCATGCACCAGCCGCCCCAGCAGCCACGCCGGCCCCTCGATCACCTCCCCCACCAGCGAGTAGCCGTACTTGACCGGGAAGGGGAAGGCGCCGCCCATGTGCGGGCACCGCATCGCCTCGCCCATCGCCTCCGGGACCTGCCCCGTGGCGACCAGGCGCTCCGTCCCCAGGCTGATCGACGAGCACCGCGCCGCGATCAGGCACTCCCCCTGCCCCAGCACGCCAAGCGGCTCACCCAGGATCTCCCCCGCGCCCGCGGAGCGCCACCAGAAGCCCCTCGCCTCGCTCACCGGCCCACCAGGGGGCCAACCCCCACGAACATCACCCCCTCCCCCACCGGCACGAAGGCCGAGCGCGCAAAGCGCACCGCCTGCTCCACCCGCTCGATCCCATCGAGCGCAAACCCGCTCTGCCCTCCCCCCAGAACAATAGGCGACACGTGGACTTGCACCACGTCCAGCATCCCCGCCGCCAGAAAGCCCGAGGTCGTCTCCTGCCCGCCCTCGATGTAGATCGTCTCGATCCCCCGCTCGAAAAACAGCCGCAGCAACACCTCCGGCGCCACCGCCCCCTCCGCCTCGATCACCTCCACGCCCCTGGCCTCACCCGCGCCCACGAGCCACAGGGGCGCCCCCGAGGCCCCGGCGAGCCCCTCGACCTCCCCCGCGTGGCCGCCGAGCACGATCCGCACGGGGTCGTCGCCCTCGACGTGCCGCACGTTGAGCCGCGGCCGATCCCGCCGCGCCGTCCCGATCCCGACCAGGATCCCGTCGCAGAGCGCCCGCATCCGGTGCGCGTGCACCTGGTTGGCCCTGTCCCCGATCCAGCGCGAGTCCCCCGTCGCCGTCGCGATCCGACCGTCGAGCGACTGCGCGAAGTGCCCCACCGTCACCGACCGCCCCAGCCTCCGCGCCCGCAGCGCCGACAGCGCGTACACCCCGTAGAGCCCGAGCATCGACACCGCCGCCGCCGACAGCCCCCCGGCCCTGACCTCCGACAGCCTCGGCCCGCCCTCATCCACGAACCACGCCCGCCCGTCGCCCTCCGGGGGCTCCACCCCCGCCCGAGCGTCGATCCACACGTCCACGCCCTCGACGCCCCGCGCCTGCCCCGACGCTGCGGGGCTCACCACGACCCCACGGTCGAGATCGAGGCCCCAGCGCGCCCCGGCCGAGTCCCCAGACGCCTTGACCGCCGCCGCCAGCCCTCTCAAGCCGCGCCAGCAACCGTCGAGCTGCTCCAAACCCACCCCCTCGATCCCCGCAGGGCACCGTGCCCCCGCGAAGCCTGACCCCACCCCACGCCGCAGTCAAGGGAGCGCCGCACACTCCACCCCCTGTCCCCCGAGAGGCACTGCCTCCCGAAGGGCACTGCCCTCGCGGCGCAAGGGGGGGGGAACCCTTGAATTACGGACACGGTGGTTCGGCACTCCACCCCCTGTCCCCCTCCTCGCTGCGCAAGGAGGGGGGACGCTCGTATTACGGACACGGTGGGTCGGGGACGCTCGTATTACGGGCACGGTGGATCGGGTCCCGCCCCGACGACATCACGACCCGCCCCAGGCGGCCACCGATCCCGGCAATGGCTGCTGCGGCCCACCCCCGAATCATCATGCCCACCCAACGAGCCCACCCCCTATCCACCTTGCCCGGAATACGAGCGTTCCCCCTCCTTGCGCAGCGAGGAGGGGGACAGGGGGTGGAGTGTGCGATCCACCCGAAGCCGTAATTCAAGAGTCCCCCCTCCTCGTGGAACGAGGAGGGGGACAGGGGGTGGAGTGCGTGCCTGGACAAACCGGAGCCCCATGCGCGAGCATGGGGCGCTCGCGGAGGGACCGCGCGCCCTCCCGACGGGAGGATGGGGGGGTCAGCGGTGGGTGGACGGATGAAGACGCTCGTTTCTGCGCTGGAGCGCGCCGGAGAGCGGGTCCCCGAGGGCGTCGGCTACACCTTCGTGACCCGGGCCGGCGACGAGCGCGTCGGCTACCGCGCCATGGCCGAGCGCGCCCGCGCCGTCGGGGCGGCCCTGGCCGAGCGCGCGCGCCCTGGCGACCGGATCCTGCTGCTCTACCCGCCGGGCCTGGACTTCCTGGCCGGCTTCTTCGGCTGCGCCTACGGCGGCTGCGTCGCGGTCCCGGCCTACCCCCCCGATCCGACCCGGCTGGCCCGCACCCTGCCGCGCCTGCAGGTCATCGCCGAGGACGCCGGCGCCGACATCGTCATGACCACCCCGGCCATCCGCGACCTCTTCACCTTTGTCCTTGAGCAGACCCCGGCGCTGGCGAAGATGACCTGGATGGTGGAACCCCGGGGGCCAGGCGCCGGCGACTCATGGCGCCCCCCCGCGATCACGCCCTCCTCGACCGCCTTCCTCCAGTACACCTCGGGATCGACCCGCGAGCCGCGCGGCGTCGTGGTCAGCCACGCCAACCTGCTTGAGAACATGGACCTGATGCGCCGCGCCTTCGACTGCGCGCGCCCGGACAGCCACGCGGTCAACTGGCTGCCCCTCTACCACGACATGGGGCTGATCGGCGCCAGCCTCGTCTCCGTCCTGGCCGGCCACCCCGCCACCCTCCTCTCCCCGCTGGACTTCCTGGCCGATCCGGTCGTCTGGCTCGACGCCATCACGCGCTTCGGCGGCACCCACTGCGGCGGCCCCAACTTCGGCTACCGCCTCTGCGCCCAGCGCGTCACCGACGAGGCCCTGGCGAGGCTGGACCTGAGCACCTGGCGCCTGGCCTTCAACGGCGCCGAGCCCATCGAGCCCGACACCCTGCGCCGCTTCGCCGAGCGCTTCGCCCCCTGCGGATTCAAGCCCGAGGCCTTCTACCCCTGCTACGGGCTGGCCGAGGCCACCCTCTTCGTCAGCGGCGGCCCCATCGACGCCCCACCGCGGCTCCTCCACCTCGACCCCGACGCCCTGGAGCGCGGCCACGTCCTGCCCGCGGCGCCCGAGGCCGGCCGCGCCGTGGCCGCCTCCGGCGACCTCCACCCCGAGGCCCGCGTCCGGATCATCGACCCCGAAGGCGGCGCCCCCTGCCCCCAAGACCGCGTCGGAGAGATCCAGGTCGCCGGCCCCTGCGTCGCCGAGGGCTACTGGCGCCGCCCCGACGACACCCTCCAGACCTTCGGCCTCGACCCCGACGAGGGCGGCCCCTGGCTGCGCACCGGCGATCTGGGCTTCGTCCGCCACGGCCAGCTCTTCGTCCTGGGCCGCCTCAAGGACCTCATCATCGTCCGAGGCCGCAACCACTACCCCCAGGACATCGAGGCCACCGCCGAAGGCGCACACCCCATGCTGCGCACCGGCTGCGCCGCCGCCTTCTCCATCGACGTCGACGGACAGGAGCACGCCGCCATCGCCATCGAGGCCCGCGCCGGCGCCCTGCCCCACCTCGAAGAGATCGCCGCCGCCCTGCGCGCCGCCGTCGCC
>SXGS01740131.1_pt1 | contig 32688 bp, 26 predicted proteins | sample 3174681 | NCBI WGS metagenome assembly SXGS01 (sample SAMN11356861, study PRJNA531348) | freshwater metagenome | isolation source: freshwater sample F1-80 | place: China: Fuxian Lake, Yuxi | collected 2017-12-25 | reverse complement strand
GTGGCGATCGGCGCGGCAGTGCAGGGGGCTGTGCTCAAGGGAGAAGTCAAAGATGTGCTCTTGTTGGATGTGACGCCGCTCTCGCTTGGTATCGAGACCCTTGGCGGTGTGGTCACGCGCGTGATCGAGAAGAACACGACGATTCCGACCCAGACGTGCCAAGTGTTTTCTACCGCTTCGGATAGTCAGACGGCAGTGACCATCCGCGTCTTTCAAGGTGAACGTGAGATGGCAGCGGACAATAAGCTGCTTGGGCAGTTTGATCTTGTCGGCATTCCGCCGGCCCCGCGTGGCGTTCCGCAGGTAGAAGTCACTTTCGATATTGACGCGAACGGCATCGTTCATGTGAATGCCAAAGATCTCGGGACGGGCAAAGAACAGTCAATCCGTATTACGGCTTCGAGTGGGCTTTCTGAGTCGGAGATCAAGCGTATGGTCGATGACGCGCAATCGCACGCAGAAGAAGATAAGCGGAAGCGCGAACGCATTGAAGCTCGCAACCAACTCGATTCCTTGATCTACTCGACTGAAAAATCGCTCAAGGACCATCGCGACGACGTTGAAGTGGCGACCGCTTCAGCGATCGATGCTGCGCTGGAAAAAGCCAAGAAAGCTATGGAAGGTGAAGACCTCGACGCGATCAAAGCCGCCATGGAAGAGCTGACGCAAACTTCGCATAAACTTGCTGAAGCGATGTATGCTAAGGTCGCCAAAGAGCAGCAAGCTGGAGCGAAAGACGGGGCAGCCGAGAATGGAAAAGCTGCAAACGACGGGGAAGGCAAAGACAACGTCGTTGATGCGGACTTTGAAGAGGTGAAGTGACACGGCGCCGCTGCATATCGGCGTCCTTTAAGCCCTCACTTCCCCCGTTTGGGGGAGAGTGGGGGCTTTTTGTTACAGGGGCAGGGGCGTGACGTATGGCCACAAAAGCCGATTATTATGAATTACTGGGTGTCAGCCGCACCACCAGCGATGAGGAAATGAAGAAGGCGTATCGCAAAGCTGCGATGCGCTACCATCCTGATCGCAACCCCGGCGATAAAGCCGCCGAGGAAAAATTCAAAGAACTTTCTGAGGCGTATGCGGTGCTCAGTGACCCGGAGAAGCGGGCGCAATATGATCGCTACGGGCATGCGGCCTTTGAGCAAGGTGGCGGCCCTGGATTTGGCGGCTTCGATTTCTCTGGCAACTTCGACGATATTCTTGGCGGTATTTTTGGTGATATCTTCGGTGGTGGCTCCGGACGTGGCGGGCGACGTGGCACCCGGCGTGGAGAAGACCTGAGCTACAACCTGGAGATCTCTTTTGAGGAAGCCGCTTTTGGCACCGAGAAAACTATCTCCATTCCCCGCATGACGCCCTGTGAAACCTGCGGTGGGAAAGGAGCCAAGCCTGGTACGACGCCGAAAACGTGTACGATGTGCCGTGGCAGTGGCCAGGTGCGTTTCCAACAAGGATTTTTTACCATCGCGCGGACCTGCACCCAGTGCGGCGGGCAGGGAACCGTGATTACCGATCCCTGTACGCCGTGTCGTGGCACCGGCGCGACTCGCAAAACCTCGACTTTGCCGGTCAAGATTCCAGCGGGTGTGGATACCGGCGCGCGACTGAAATTGCGTGGCGAAGGAGAAGCCAGTCTTGCTGGCGGGAGTGCCGGTGATTTGTATGTCATGCTGCGGGTTCGTGAACACCCGCTCTTCATCCGTCAGCATAACGATGTCGTGTGTGAAATTCCGGTGAGTTTTCCTCAAGCTGCGCTCGGGACTGAGATTGAAGTGCCGACCCTAGAAGGCAAGCTGAAGATGAAAGTCCCGGCGGGCACGCAATCGAGCAGTACCTTTCGTCTGCGCGGCAAGGGAGTTGTGGACCTACACGGCGGTGGACGTGGGGATCAACTCGTGCGCGTCGTAGTGGAAACCCCACGCAAGCTTTCTGCAAAACAGCGAGAACTTTTAGAAGAATTTGCTCGCCTCGATGGCGAAGGTGCGCATCCCATGAGTAAAGGGTTCTTCGAGAAGGTGAAGGAACTCTTCGGATAGCCGCAGGGAAGAATATGCAACTCCGTGAGCTAGGAGAGTTTTCTTTTCTGTCGCGCTTACGTGCCCGCGTGCCTGCTGACCCTAGGGTGGCGTTGGGCATTGGCGATGACTGCGCGGCACTGACGCTCCCAGGAACTACGGTGATTACTACCGACGCGATGATAGAAAACGTACACTTTCGCCGTGAATGGGGTTCGTTCTCCACGCTCGGTGAGAAAGCGTTTGCTGTCAACGCGAGTGATATCGCTGCGATGGGGGCAACGCCAACGTTTGCTTTATTGAGCCTCGCTGTGCCGCAAGACTGTGAAGTGCAAGTCTTGGATGAATTCTTTGATGGTTTCCTTCACGCAGCCCAGAACGACGGTGCAGCGCTGATTGGTGGCAACATGAGCGCTGCACCGTGTTTTATGGTCTCGGTCACGTTGCTGGGACAGGCCCAAGGGCGCGTGTTGCAACGTGCCGGGGCGCGTGTCGGCGATGGTCTCTACGTGACGGGAACTCCTGGCGATGCCGCTGTCGGATTGCGTATGTTGCAGGAAGGGCGCGATGATGCTCCGGCACGTGCAGCAAAAGCACGTTTTCTCACGCCGACGGCGCGGACGATGGTCGGACGGGAGGTGGCGGCTCGTAAACTCGCCACTGCGATGATCGACGTGAGCGACGGGTTGTTGCAAGACTTGGGACATGTGTGTGGAGCTAGCCACGTTGGGGCGGCAGTTGAAACCGCACTGCTCCCGCTCTCCTCGTGTTACTTCGCTATTCTTGGTGCTGCGGACTGGAGCTGCGCCCTCGCTGGTGGAGAAGATTACGAACTGCTCTTCTCTGCCCCGACCGAGCATCACGCTGCACTCGCAGAGCTGGCGGCGATGACCGGTTGTCCGATTACCCGCATCGGGCGCATCGTGCCGCAGTCGCAAGGAATTCGCGTCTACAATGCCGATGGTAGCGAATACGTTCCGGTTCGTGCGGGCCACGATCACTTTCATCAGGCTTAATCAATTTTCTTTATGGATCGCACTCGTCTTCATGAACTTCTGAGCAGTGTCCGCGACGGAGGCATTTCTATCGACCATGCTCTCGACGCACTCAAAACCTTGCCGTTTGAAGATCTCGGGTTCGCGCTGGTCGATCATCACCGTGCCTTACGTAAAGGATTCCCTGAAGTCATCCTGGGACAAGGAAAAACTACCGCGCAGATTATCGCGATAGCGCAACGACTGAACGAGCAAGGTCAACATGTCTTAATCACCCGCCTAGATACGCAAGCCGCTGCCGAAGTTGGCACGGCGCTGCCGGAGTTACGTTACTATCCTGATGGCCGTTTGGGTGCGCTGGGCACGCCGCCGGAGCCTCCACGTGGACAAGGACGTATTCTCGTCGTGTCCGCTGGTACGGCGGACCTACCAGTGGCGGAGGAAGCTGCAGTGACCGCTGAGCTGTTAGGGAACGGTGTGGATCGTCTCTATGATGTCGGTGTTGCTGGTTTGCATCGGCTGCTCGGCAATCTGGAGAAACTGCATGCAGCTTCTGTTCTCATCGTTGTTGCCGGCATGGAAGGTGCGTTGCCGAGTGTTATCGGCGGATTAGTTGACCGTCCGGTGATTGCCGTGCCCACCAGCATCGGCTATGGCGCGAGCTTCAATGGACTTGCCGCTTTGCTCGCCATGCTGAATTCATGTGCTGCCGGTATCACGGTGGTGAATATCGATAATGGCTTTGGTGCTGCTGCCGCAGCGACACTGATGAATCGCCTCTCGTGCCCAGCAAACGCAAACCTTCCGGCCTAACACAGGGGCGTGCCAAACGTGCCCTGCAAGTCGGGGCGCTGACGACTGCTGTCGGTGGCAGTTATCTGTGGCAGGCCCTGAAACGTCCCTTCCAATCGACTGATACGCACGAACAAGCACAGCTCGACCTGCATTTAAAGAACGCTCTGCGCATTGTCGAGGACTCGCGCGAATTGCGCGGCGCGTTCATGAAGCTCGTGCAAATGTTGAGCATGCGGACGGATATTCTCCCGACTGAAGTTGTGAACATTTTATCCGTCGTGCAATCGTCCGTGCCACCGATGGACTATGGGCTGATTCGCGAGCAAGTGAAACGCGAACTGGGGAAATACCCGGAACAGCTCTTTGCGCATTTCGAAGCCGAGGCATTTGCCGCTGCCTCGCTTGGGCAGGTGCATCGTGCCCGCCTCAAAAGTGGGGAAGAGGTGGTAGTCAAGATTCAGTATCCTGGCGTGGACCAAACCGTGGCGCAAGACTTGAAGAACCTGCGTGCGTTGTTGCAGGTCTTTACTGTCATGACACGCGATGTGTTGCGGCAAAAATTCGATGCCAACGATGCGTATCTTGAGATGGAAGAACGCTTATCTGAAGAATTGGATTATCTTCACGAGGCTGAAAACATCCAACTGTTTCAACGCTTGTTTGCCGACGATGAGGACATCCTCGTTCCTCAAGTCTATCCCAAATTTTCGTCCCGTCGGGTGTTGACGATGGAATACATCGACGGGTATACACTGCCGGATATTGCCTCCCCCGGAGTTGAAAAGAGCTTGCAAGACTGGGTCGTCATCAAATACTTCACCACCACATGGCGACAACTGTTCGCCTTTGGTGTGCTACATACCGATCCCCACCCGGGCAATTATTTGGTGACCTATCATCCCAAGCTGGCGATGCTCGATTTCGGCAGTATTCGCGTCTTCCCCGAAGAAGTACGCCGACAATATCTCGCACTCGCGAAAGCGATCCTTGCCAAGGATCTCGAAGCCATGGGGCGGTGCTTTGTGGCGCTGGGGTACCTGGCCCCGGAGCAAGATCCTCAGCCGCTCGCGCGGGTCATGGGGATTATGTTTGAAGGAGTGATTGAAGATAAGGCCTTCGATCCACGTGATTTCGACTCTATGGCGAAGACCATGGAGATTGCCAGCATCGGGCTTGAACATCGCATCTTTACTGCGCCTGGACATCATCCTTTTCTGATGCGTGCACTGCTCGGCCTCGACGGTTACATTCACCAGTTTGGTGTCATCACCAACTGGCATCGGCTGTTTCGCCAATGCTTGGAGAGATCTCCGGCGTGAGTTAGCCTTCGCCGGACGCCCAGCCCAGCGACTGATCCTTCATCTCATCAGATTTGAGGGATGATCTTTGCGGCTTAGGCAGCCTCCTTCTTTACGCCATTCGTCGCCCAATGTGTTGGCAGTTTTGGTGGCACGGGAGGCTCGAGACCAGTCTCTTCTTTGCAACGGGCAAGGAGTTCTGCGAGTGGCGGCCCAAAGTCGAAGGTCTGCATGGTGCCGCGTTCTTTCGCTATCTTCTCTCGTAAGGCTTGTGTAGCGGTCTGGTTGACCTCGCACGTCTGCGGGTCCAGTACCACCCCGTAATCGCGCTGGGCCTTTTCCGACGACACCAATTCGCGAAGTACATCGGTCCGGACTTGCTCGGCCAGACGTTGAAGCGGGTCGCCCCAGCCGCCACCGCCGGCAGTTTGGAAAATGAGCTGATCGCCGGGTTCGACCCTGACTTGATCGCATTTGGATGGGAGAACGGTGCGGCTGCCATCCTGGCGCACCAAGATCTTCTTTGAGCGCATTCCTGGCTTGCCGCCGAGAATACCCCACGGCGGTGTCAGCCAGCGGTCGTCGTGAATAGCGACCTCACCCGGCTCTAAGAACGTGTACCACTTGTCGATGCCGTTGCCGCCGCGATGCAATCCGGCCCCGCCTGAGTCGATGACCGAGGAATAACGGTCTACACGCATCGGGCAGTAGCTCTCCAGATATTCGGTTGGGATGTTGGTGAACAGCGGCCACCACGAATGTCCGTCCATGCCGTCGCCGATGGGTCGTCCAGGAATACCACCGTAGCTAATTTCCATGATGAAGAAGAATTGGCCCTCCTTGTCCGTGCCGCTATAGAGCAAATGCGGGCTGGTGCCGTAGCCGGCGGCGGTGGTCAGCTCTGGGCTTTTCTGACCGAGACACCCGCTCATGACATCGAAGAGCCGGGCGAGGGCATGGGTGCGACAGCCGAGGGGAGCTGGGAACTTGGGATGGAGGAGGGAACCGTCTGGCAGGCGGGCTTCAATCAAGTCGTAGAATCCATCGTTGAACAGAATCTGCGGATCGTAGACCATGATGAGGTACACGCCGATAAACCTCTTGAACATGCCCTCATTGAGATAAAAATTGATCGGTCCCACGGCTTGCGGGTCAGTCCCTGTCCAGTCGAAGACGGCCTTCTCGCCTTCTCGCCAGATGGTGAGCTTCATCTTAAAGGGACCGTTGCCTAAGCCGTCGTCATCGACGTAGTCTTCAAACGACTGAGGCTCCGTGGGGATATTGCGTTGAATGAGCGTATGCATGGCGCGATAGGTACGCTCCAGCAGCGCCTGCGTCGCCGCCAGATATGTATCGCGGCCAAAGCGCTGGCACAGTTCGAGCATGCGCTGCTCCGCCGTCTTGCACCCGGCGACGATACCCATCAAATCTGAGCGGTTCATGACCGGAATGCGTACGTTATTCAGGATAAGGTTCAACACGTCTTCATTGAGCTTGCCGCGCTCGAACAGTTTGACCGGTGGAATACGAAGCCCTTCGCCGAAGATTGAGGTGGCATTGGTAGGAAATGAGCCGGGGAGAGGGCCACCCACATCCATTTGATGGCCAAACATGGAGCACCAGCCAATGAGTTCGTCGCCATCGAAGACCGGAACCAGCAGCAGAAAATCGTTGATGTGAGAAATCGCGCCGCCGCAAAGGTAAGGGTCGTTCAGCAGAATGACATCTCCCTGGTAGATAGGGCGGTCGAACGTCTCCATCATCTCGCGGATGTACGAGCCAAACTGGCCGACGATCATACGGCCGTTGGGGTCGCAGATCATGGGAAACTCGTCATGCTGCTCGCGAATCACCGGCGACATCGCCGTTCGGTACAAGACAGCGTCCATCTCGTAACGATAGTTCTTCAGGGCGCTCTCAATGATGTCGAGCGTCACTGGATCGACGGTGATCTGGGGAATCTGAGCAATTTTTACGTCGCGCATGCAGGACTCCTTTTTCCTAAGCCGCTCTCAATGATGCAGTTCAACTTCATAGCGTGATGGTTTTTGTGCGATGGTCTTCAGGGATGTCGTCCAGTACCAGCAAGTGGTAGGCATCCTTGATATTTTCTTCTAGCTCTTCAAGCGTCTCACCTTGGGTCATCACTTCTGGATATTCGAGAAGTTTTCCCAGCCAGAACTTCTCTGATTTCCAATAAATAAGCGTTAGCTTCGTGCCCATATCATGTCCCTTTATGCGTGCGGTCGAAGCAAAATGTTGAAATATCGATCTACCTCGCCGATAAAGCCTGGCAACACCACAGTGGTCGAGTCCATCTCTGTGACGATAGCCGGGCCCGTCATGCGGTTGCCGGGCTGCAATTGCGCACGGTGATAAATCGGCGTGGTGAGGAAGTGTCCATCGAAATAAATACGATGTTCATCACTCAGCGCGTGACGCGGGGAAGGACCATCTATTGCGCCTTCGGGGAAGTGCAGGGCAACACCTTTGCCCAAGGCGACAGCCCGCAGGTTGACGATCTCGCAGGCTGCATCCAAACGAAAGCGATAGAGTCGCTCGTGGAGCGCGTGGAATTTGTCGGCAATTACGCCAGTGCCATGCGTTTGCAGTTCGGCCAGCGTGACGACAATTGGCAACTCATAACCTTGGCGGAAGTAGCGCATATCCGCATTGTAGAAAATCTGCTGCTGTTCGCGTGCGATGCCTTCTTGTTCCAGCCACCCCGCAGCCTCCTCGCCGAGTCCTTGGAAGATGCGCGAGACTTCTGCGGCAGAAATCTTATCGAGGGTACGCAGCACCGTGCGTGCGAACTCCTCGCGGAAATCGCAACACACATCGCCAGTGGCGCATAAGATACCAGGGGCAGGTGGGATCAGTACTGGGAACGATCCGATCAGCTTGGCCACAGCATTAGCATGCAACGGTCCCGCGCCGCCGAAGGCCACGAGGGCGAAATTGCGTGGATCGTAACCCCGCTGCACTGACACAAGACGTAGCGCACCGTGCATATTCTCATTGACGATGTCGATGATGCCTTGCGCAGCGCGATATACATCAAGGCCGAGTTTCCGTCCGATGCGCTCGACTGCCGCCTTGGCCGCTTCTTGATCCAAGGTCATCTCACCACCCAGTAATCGCGGTGGGAGGTGGCCAAGTACAACATTCGCGTCCGTGACCGTAGCTTCTGTACCCCCACGGCCATAACAGGCTGGTCCCGGGTCTGCCCCTGCGCTTTGTGGTCCGACGCGCAGCGCGTTAGTAATTTCCGGGACGTGGGCAATGGAGCCGCCGCCAGCACCGATACTGCGGACATCGACCGAGGGAACTTTGATAGGAAAGTAGCCAAGCGTCGTCTCGCGTGCGATGGTCTGCGCACCGTCTTGGCAGAGCGCGACATCTGTCGAAGTGCCACCCATGTCGAGTGTGAGGAGATCGGGAAATCCGGCTTTCACGGCAAGGGCGAGGGCACCGGCCACACCACCGGCTGGTCCTGACATCACACCATAGACCGGACGTTCTTGCGCCATGCGCAATGTCATCAACCCGGCATCCGAGCGAAGAATGTTGACTTCAGCCTTCAATCCGTGGGCAACGAGCTGGTCGGCGAAGTTTTTCATATACAGCGCGACCTTGGGACGCACGTAGGAATTCATCACTGCGGTCAGGGCGCGTTCGTATTCGCGGAATTCTGGGAGCACCTCTGCTGACGCTGTGACTGGGATAGTGGGGAACATTTCCTGAGCGATGGCTTTGATGCGTTTCTCATGCACAGGATTGGCATAGGAGTTGACCAACGCGATGGTGATAGCCTCGACCCCGCGAGCAGCGAGAGCTTGGAGATCCTTCCGTAAGGCGTCCTCATCGAGCGGCTTGACGACTTCCCCGTTCGTGCCAATTCGTTCTTTCGCTTCACACGTATTTTCGAGGGCAGCCGGCGGGTCTGGCTTGACCATAATGATCCAGCCCGCGAGCGGGCCGGGAGTCCACGAGCGTGCGAGATGGAGGATCTGCTTGAAGCCTTCGGTGGTAATGAGACCGACCTTTGCCCCTTTGCCTTCTAAGACTGCATTCGTGGCAACGGTGGTACCGTGCATAATGTGAGAGATCTCTCCAGGGGAGATCTCGGCCAGACGGCAGACCTTCTCAATGCCAGTGAGAACGCCCACCGACGGGTCTGCCGGGGTTGAGGGCGTTTTGGCTCGTACCTGACGACCACTGATTTCATCGAAGAGAAGAAGATCCGTGAAGGTGCCACCAACATCGACGCCGAGTTTGAAGGACATGCGTGTTTCTTTCCCGTCCCGAAAATTTTGCAGCTCGGGCGGGATTATATGGGCCTGAACTCGCCAGCGTCAATGTCGGACGCGCTATATGACAAGCCAGAGCGAGCGGCAGCGTTTCTTGCCGTTGACGGGAGGTCCGGCGCGTTATATGTCCCGGGAACACTTTTTTGCGAGGTGGAATCGATGAACTTCGCTTGGGCGCGTATGTGGATCAAAACGTTCAGCGAGAGCGCGGATAAAGCGGTGACTCTCTATGCTGATCCTTTCTTGTTCGAGGATTTATTACTCGGGCAGCAAATTGCCGACAAAGAGGAACTCCGCCGCGCCTTTCAGGTGTTCGAGAACACCGAACCGCCGGGGCCGGCAGGCGTCAATGTCTTCGACGTGCTGCGTTATACTGGCGATGCGCAGTCGGGCGTGATCGAGTGGGAATGGCGTGGACGACATGTCGGGGAATTTCTTGGTGTCCCGGCGGCAGGGAAGGACACTGTCGTACGTGGGATGACGTTCCACACGTATGCCAATGGCAAGATCGTGCGTGAAGCCACGTTTTGGGATGCCGTCTCTGCTCTTCAACAGTTAGGGGCGCTGAAGCCGACAGTGCAGTTCTGGAAAGTAGCCGAGAAGCCTACTGCGGCAGAGAAATGACCGGGCGGCGCGGCGTCAAGCCGCATCTGGCGCATCCGAGGTAAAGAGAGGGAATAACTCCGGTGGACTTTGAATATACTCCGCAAGAAGAAGCCTTCCGCCAAGAGCTCCGTGCTTGGTTAGACGCGAACCCACCCAAGGGCTATGACCCAGCCACGTTCCTGCATCTTCCTCAAGATGCACGGTTTGCGCTGCAACTCGACTGGCAAAGACAATTGCATGGCGCTGGTTGGGTTGGCATCCATTGGCCACAAGCCTACGGCGGTCGCGGTGCCACTGCGATGGAGCAGACCATCTATCTGCAAGAGATGGTGCGTGCTCGCTTACCGGAGATCGCCAACGCTATGGGAACACGCATTGTTGGTCCCACCTTGATCCACTGGGGCACGGAAGCACAGAAGCAGCGCTACATTCCCACTATTCTGAACGGCGATGAAATCTGGTGTCAGGGCTATTCTGAACCGAATGCCGGTTCGGATATCGCCTCGCTGCAAACCCGCGCGGTCGAAGATGGAGACGACTTTGTCATCAACGGACAGAAGGTGTGGACCTCGTTTGCGCAGTATGCCCATTTCTGTCTGTTGCTTGCCCGGACTGATCCTGCCGCACCGAAGCACAAAGGCATTTCGTGCTTCGTGCTCGATATGCACTCGCCGGGAGTCACCGTGCGTCCGTTGCGGCAGATCAACGGCGACGCGGAATTCAACGAAGTCTTTTTCGACAACGTGCGAGTCCCTAAGGCGAATCTCATCGGCGCAAAAAACCAAGGCTGGCCAGTGATGCTGACGACGCTCATGTTCGAGCGGGTCACGTTTGATGTGCTCTCGCCGGTTGAGGCGGTTATTACCCAACTCATTAAAGTAGTGAAACACGAAGAAACCACCGCGCTACCCTTCACCGGCGATGCCTCGGTGCGGCAGCAGGTCGCGCGATTCTACACCGAACTGCAAGCGATCAAATACACCAGCCTGCGCCAGCTTACCAGGCAGTTACGCGGCGAGCCGCCGGGTCCAGAAAGCTCGCTGGTCAAACTTGCGGCCAGTGAATTGAATCAACGGGTGGTACTGTTCGCCACTGCCTTGCTCGGACCGGCAGGCCAGGTCGTCTCTGAAGATATCCAAGGAGTTGCCGGCGACTACTGGGTGCATAATGCGCTCACCACCCATTTGTACACCGTTGCCGGCGGCACCTCGGAAATTCAACGCGGCATTCTCGGCGAGCGCGTGCTCGGCCTGCCTAAAGGATAAAACAAGGAAAAGAAAAGAGAGGAAAGATCGAATGAAATTCATGTATTTCTTTTACCCGGCCCTGCCAGCAAGCCTGGAAGAGCGCAAGCGCCTTCGCCCGATTGCTCGGCATACCGAGCCGTGGCAGAAGATGTTCTCTGAAGTTGCAGAACTCTCGCGGATGGCGGAGGATCTCGGCTTCGAGGCGGTTTCATTCCCGGAACACCATCTGCATACCGAAGGTGGCGAAATGGGCAGCTTGCCCCTCTTAACGCAGTATGTGATTTCCCAAACCAGCCGTATCAAGGTTGGCCCTATTGGTTATGTTCTGCCCGGGTGGAATCCGCTCCGCTTGGCGCTCGAGATTGCGTGGCTGGACCAGCTGACCAAAGGGCGCACAATGATTGGTTTCGCCCGCGGCTATCAGGCGCGGTGGCTCAATCCTATGGCGCAGAAGCTCCACATTGGCGCGAGCGCGATCTCGACCATGCAGGAAGACATCGATGCGCGTAACCGCGAAGCTTTCGAAGAGGTCTATCAGATTCTCAAGCTGGCGTGGGCCGACAAGCCGTTCCGTTTCAAGGGTAAGCATTATGAGTACCCCAGCCCGTATGAAACCGGCACGCCGTGGCCCGCGCATCAATGGACCCGCGACTTCGGCGCACCTGGGGAAGTCGACGACAACGGCAACGTGCAGATGATTGAAATCGTGCCCAAGCCTTATCAGAAACCGCATCCGCCGTTGTTCCAAGCGTTTTCCATGAGTGAGGCCACTATCCGCTGGGCCGCGCGCGAAGGGCTTATCCCCACGCTCTTGGCGTCGGAGCCGAAGCAAGTGCGCGCCTATGCCGAGGCGCATGTAGATGAAGCCAAGAAATACGGACGCGAGCTGAAGCTCGGCGAAAACTTGGGCGTCTTTCGCTCGGTGTACCTGGCCGACAGCCATGCGGAAGCCACGCGCATGGGAGACACTGGGCTGATCGGCGTGGGCTGGCAACAATGCTTCCATTATTTCGGATTTACCGAGGCGTTTCGTCTGCTAGAGGACGAAGCAAAATATCCCAACAAACAGCCGTTGCCGTCGTCGGAGTGTACGATGGAACGCTTGGAAAAGGCGCACTTCGCTTTAGTTGGCACCACCAGCGATATTCGCCGCGAAATGGACATGCTGGTCGAAAATGCGAATCCCGAATGGTTTATCTGGCAGTCGGACCAAGGGTATGCCCCACTGGAGCAGGTCAAACAGATGCTCAAACGGTTCGGCAAGGAAATCTTGCCGCATTACCAATAAGGGCCAATCTGATCTTTTGAAGTCTGGGGTAAGTGCGTGCCTGTGCGCACCAAAAAGAAAAGTAACGGAGGCCTGCAATGTTCCGCCGATTCTTTCACGTTAACATTTGTGTCAGTGACATGGAGCGCTCGATTCGCTTCTACGAGAGCATTGGTTTTACCAAGGTGAATGACTTCATGCTGGGCGGCGGTGAACCTAGCATCGGAGCGGCGTTAGGGCTTCCGGTCAAGAAGCTGCGTGGGGTGTTCATGCGCTTAGGAACTGCTCCTGACGCGCCGCTGATCGACCTAGTGCAGTTCGTCGACCCGCCGCACCAGGGGCAGCCGTACCCGACCTTGAACAACATTGGCATCTGTCGGGTGGCGTTCTTAGTCGATGACATTGATACGGTCTACAAAGAGCTGCAAGCCAAGCAGGTCGAGTTCGTGGCACCTTTGCAGAAACTCGACGGTCCACGCGGCTCGAAGATCGGCGTGGTGTGTTTCAAAGATCCAGACGGGACCGTGCTGGAGTTGATCAGTAGTGATATCGAAGCCACGATGGTCAAAGGATGAGCAAAAAGGAGAACCACACATGTCAGCGAATGGAGCAGCAAAATCTAGGGCGATCCGCGCACGACTGAGTCACCCGGTGATCGATTCTGATGGTCACTGGCGGGAATACGAACCGCTCGCGATGGACTATTTGCGAGAAGAAGCTGGCCCTCAACTCGTCGAAAAGTGGATGTCCCGAGTGCGTGCGCTTGGGCAAGGGGCTTTCGCTAAGCTGACGAAACAAGAGCGGCACGACCAACGGGTTGGGCAGCCGCCGTGGTGGGCGCTAGCAACACCTAACGCTCTCGATACAGCAACCTCGTTCATCCCGCGCCTCATGCATGAGCGGCTTCCAGATATGGGACTGGATTTTGCGATTTTGTATCCCTCAGCATCGCAATTATTTGCGCCTTATGTAGGGGACGAAGAATTACGTCATGCTGGCTGTCGTGCCTTTAACCGCTATGCCGCCGAGACCTGGGCAGAGTATAGTGACCGTGTGACGCCGATTGGTGTGATTCCTATGCACACGCCGCAAGAGGCGATCGCCGAGTTGGAACATTGCAAATCTCTCGGAATTAAGGCCGTGGCTATGGGCAGTCTGATTCGTCGCTCGATTCCCGCCGCCGAGAAACAAGGGATGAGTCGCCGCTTTGCGTATTGGGTTGATGTCTTAGGGATGGACAGCGACCATGACTACGACCCAGTGTGGCGCAAATGTGAAGAACTGGGCTACCCAGCCACGTTTCATTCTGCTGCGGAAAACATGGGATTACGCAATTCGCTGACAAACTTCGTCTACAACCACATTGGTCATTTTGGCGAGGCAGGGAACGCCGTCTGTAAGGCGTTGTTTCTTGGCGGCGTCACGCGTCGTTTCCCACGTATGCGCTTTGCTTTTCTCGAAGGGGGTGCGGCCTGGGGTTGTAGTGTGTTCGCCGACCTCATCTCGCATTGGGAGAAGCGCAACGGCAACGTCATTCAGGATCTCAACCCAGCGAATCTGGACCGCGCCAAAGTGGGCGAGCTGATCAAGCAATATGGCGGCGAGAAGATGTACAGCCGCTGGCCGGAGTTTGAGGCACAGATGATCAGCGGCATGGGCAGCGCCTTACCAGAAGAACTCGACGACTTTGCGGCGTGCAAGATTACCAAGAAAGAAGATCTCCGCGATCTATTTGTTCCCAACTTCTTTTTTGGCTGTGAGTCGGACGATCCGACGCTGAACTATGCGTTCGCGTCGAAAGTCAATCCGTTCGGAGCGAAACTTGGTGCGCTATTGAGTTCCGATATCAGCCACTTCGATGTGCCGGATATGACGGAAGTGCTCGAAGAAGCCTGGGAGCTGGTCGAAGAAAAAGGCATGTCAGAAGAAGATTTTCACGCCTTCACCTTTGGCAATGCCGTGAAGCTGTGGGCGAGCCTTAATCCTGACTTCTTCAAAGGGACGGTCGTAGAGTCGCAAGTGCAGAAGCTGCAGGCCGAGACGGCGAAGGCGTAAGGTGACTGTTGATAGTTCGTTATTACAAAGGGATGAAAATACAATGAGTGACAAACGAGTCAGTCCCGTCGTCGACGCCGATGGGCATGTCCTTGAGCCGGGCGATATGTATCAGAAGTATATTGATCCTCAGTATCGCGATCGTGCGATCCGCATTGAGGTTGACGCCAAAGGTCATGAGAACCTGATCTTCGACAACAAACCCTACCAAAGTGAAACCATGCGTGGGAATCTCGGTGCCATTGGCGGAATCGGCATGGACCGGAAGAAATTGTACACCCGTGGGATGGTGACCTACGCTGAAGGGTCTCCTGCTGGCGGCTACGACCCGAAAGCGCGACTGACCGTCATGGATGAGGAAGGAATCGATAAAGCCATCCTCTATCCTACGATCGGTATCTTTTGGGAAGGCGCTGTCCACGATCCGCAACTGGCCACCGCCTACACACGTGCCTATAATCGTTGGATTGTTGACTTCTGTCGTGAAGATTCTCAACGCCTATACCCCATCGCGCATATCTCGCTCCTAGATCCAGAGGGTGCAGTCGAAGAGACCCTCCGTGCGCGTAAAGAGGGATGCGTGGGAGTCTATCTCTCCCCTGATCTTCCCGCGCGCAATCACAAACGCTTCGACGATCCCACTTTCGTGCGCTTCTGGGAAACCGTCCAGGATATCGAGATGCCGGTAGCCTTTCATGTCATCGTGCGCGAGCAACAGACATTTAATGAGTGGACCCGGCGATTGGATGGCAGACCCGGTCCGCTCGGGCTCTTTGGTCACACGTTTCTGGCTATTGATGTGATGACCGCGTTTACTTCGATGATCACCTTGGGCATGTTCGAGAAATATCCTCGCCTGAAATGTGCCGTGCTCGAAGCCGGGGCGACCTGGATCGGCGCGTGGCTTGATCGACTGGATCATAAGGGAGAAGTGACCGAAGCGTTTACCCCCATCAATCTGAAGCCGAGCGAGTATTTTTATCGCCAGTGTGTCGTCTCAGCCGATCCCGACGAGACGATGATTGCACCGGTGGTCAACCACCTCGGTGCTGACTATTTTATTTGGGCGTCTGATTACCCTCATGTTGACGCCTCGTTTGGCGTTGTCAAAGAGCTGAAAGAACACCTAGCGCCGCTGCCGCTTGCCGATCAACAGAAGGTGCTCGGGGAGAACGCTATCCGCTTTTATAACTTGTAACCGGAGGACATGATGGCAAACGCTGTACCGCAGACATCTGCGACTGACACGGGGTCAGTCGATACTTTTGACGCGATCATTATTGGCGCTGGCGTGTGTGGGTTGTATCAACTGTACCGCCTCCGGCAGCTCGGTCTGTCCGTGCGCGTGTTCGAGGATGGCGAAGGGATAGGCGGCACCTGGTATTGGAACCGGTACCCGGGCTGTCGTTTCGATTCCGAGAGTGAAACCTACGGCTATTCGTGGTCGGAGGAGCTACTGCAGGAGTGGAATTGGAAAGAGCACTTTTCCGGCCAGCCAGAGAACGAGCGTTACCTCAATTATGTGGCGGACAAGTTTGATCTGCGCCGCGATATCCAGCTCAAGTCGCGGGTCAAATCAGCGGTCTACGACGAGAAGGCTAACCGCTGGGAAGTCGAGTTAGAGAGTGGCCAGCGCACCCGGGCGCAATACGTGATTGCTGCCGTCGGCGTCTTGTCCGCCCGCTATCTCCCGCCCTTCGCTGGGATCGATAGTTTCAGGGGTGAATCATACCACACCTCCAGATGGCCACAGGAAAAGGTGAACCTTGCGGGCAAGCGAGTGGCGGTCATTGGCACCGGTGCTACTGGCGTACAGCTCAGTCCGATTGTCGCGAAAGAAGCCAAACATCTGACGGTCTTCCAACGTACGCCGAACTACTGTGCGCCGTTGCGCAATTCGTTGGTTACGGAAGAAGAGCAGCGCCAGTTCAAGGCCAATTACCCAGAAATGCACAAGAAAATTCGCACTACTGCGGCCGGCTTTATGCACGAGTTCGACCCACGCAAGACCCTGCAAGTTCCGCAGGAAGAGCGACGGGCGCGGTATGAAGAATTATGGTCGCAACCCGGATTCTCGAAATGGTTGGCCAATTTCCAAGACATTATGACGGACAGCGACGCGAACGAGGATTTCGCTGAGTTCGTCCGTAACAAGATTCGCGCACGCGTAAAAGATCCAGTCGTGGCGGAAAAGCTCGCGCCGAAGGATCATCCGTTTGGCGCGAAACGTATTCCTTTGGAAACCCATTATTACGAGGCGTATAACCAGGACAATGTCTTGTTGGTCGATGTCCGTGAAACTCCGATCGAGGCCATTACGCCCAAAGGCCTCAAGACGAGTAAGCAAGAGTATGAGTTCGATGTCATCATCTACGCTACGGGATTTGACGCCGTCACTGGTCCGTTGACCCAGATCGACATTCGTGGCGAAAATGGGCAGTCATTCAAGGAGAAATGGGCAGAGGGACCGCGCACCTATCTGTGCATGCAAACTGTTGGGTTCCCCAATCTCTTCCTTGCCTCGAATCCCGCGCTTTGTAACTACACGGTCTGTGCGGAGATGATTGTGGAGTGGATTAGTGATTGCATCCGCTACATGCGTGAGAAGAATCTTACGCGCATTGCCCCCACCCCGCAGGCGGAAGAGGCATGGGTGCAGCACATGGATGACAGTGCAAAACGCACCATTCTCTACAATACGAACTCTTGGTTTATGGGAGCGAATATCCCGGGGAAGAAACGCGCCATTCTCCTCTATGCCGGTAGCGCCGCCACGTATCGCAAAGAATGCCAAGAGGCGGCAGCCAAGGGCTATGACGGGTTTGTGTTGCAATAGAGACAGTGGCCGCATCCCGCGAGACGCGAACAGGGAAGCTTCGTAACCGGTAGTGAAAGGTCCGAACTCACGGAAGGGTGCGATGACCAAGCTAAATCACTTCGACCGATTCAAAGAGCGGTTCGACATCGAAGATCCAGCCTTTGCTGAGCAGTTCGAAGATGTCCTTGAATACCTCGTCGCAAAATGTCCTGTAGCTCATAGCGAGGTTGGCCGAGGCTACCACGTTGTTAATCGTTACCAGGATGTACGGCGCTGCGCGACGGACTGGCGCACTTTCAGCAGCGCGGACGGCTGGCTGCTGAATCCACCCGAGGGCAATCTGCCGATTCTGCCAGAGGACTTAGACCCTCCGTATCACACCGCTTGGCGACAGGTGTTGAATCCTTTTTTTAGTCCGGGTGCGATGGCCAATCTCGAACGCAGTGCGCAACAATACGCCAGTGAACTGGTGGATCGCTTCGCGCCGCGCGGGACCTGCGAATTTGTGGCGGAATTCGCTGCCCAGCTGCCGGGCCTGATCTTGTTCCGCCACATCTTGCCGGTACCGGTCGACGATCTGCCCGTGCTCTTTCAAGACATCGATACGTACTCATTCGGACCAGTCGACCAGCGAGCGGCGGCATTCGGTCGTGTGCGTGCCTACTTAGAGCAGTTTCTTGAAGCGCGTCGTCAAGCTCCCGCGCATGGCGACCTGGTGGACGTGCTGTTGGCCGGAGTAAAGCGCGATGGTGAACCCTGTGTCTGGGAGGATAAAGTTCACACCACTCTTGATATCGTCTTCGGAGGCTTAGCCACGACGACGCACGCCATTGCCGGTGCGTTGTATGAACTTGCGACCAAGCCCGACGTTCGTCAGGCAATTTTCAAAGATCCAGCATGCCTCGCGACAGCAGTGGAGGAAACCGTCCGTCTGCATGCGCCGGTCGTTGCCGTTGGTCGTACGGCACGTGCCGATGTGGAAGTCGGCGGCGTCGAGGTCAAGACAGGAGAGCGTGTCGCGCTCAACTATGCCGCGGCCTCTCGTGACCCTGAGGTGTGCGCCAACCCACGGAAGTTCGACGTCCATCGCGAGGAAGTTGTCCATACTGCCTTCGGAGTCGGTCCACACCGGTGCATCGGCGAACATCTCGCACGCTTGGAGATTCGCATCTCTATCGAAGAGTTCTTACGGAAGATCCCAGATTTCGAGTTAGAGCCGGATACCGGGCCGCAATTCGAAAGCGGCCAGCTGCGCACGATGAAGAATTTACGCTTGCGATGGTCTGTCTGAGTATTGTTTCGGTCTGGATTTCAGCAGCTGGGACGCTGGTTAACGTAGCCGCTCTTCGGCTGAGTAAGAGTAAGAGAAAAGATGGCATATCGCAGATGGGTTGTTCTAAGCGTGTGGGTAAGTCTTCTATGGATTGCACCGGCATTCGCGGCTGAGGAGCTAAAACAACTCCTGAAACAGCTTCTCGCTGCACCGTCTATTCAGACCGCCCCTGATTTTACCACCAAAGTATTGATCCCCCCGGGTTCTTTTTATGATCCGTTTGATCTCTACAGTCGTGGAAGCTCGCTATGGGTGAGCGATGACGGTAAAGAGGAAGGGGAAAAAGGCGGGCAAATTTTCAGCGTCAACGCCAAGGGTAAAGTCTCGGTCACCGTTGGTTTAGGGAAGCTTCTTCCTCCGATTGCCATGGATGTCGCGCCTCCGAGTTTTGGCGCATTTGCTGGGCAGATTTTTACTGTCGCATTTGCCAGACCGGATGCGGAAGCTGGATTTCTCGTGCCTAACGTCATCCAGCGTATCAATCTGACAACTGGTGAGGTCAGCAATGCCTGCACTTTACCGAAGAACACGGCTGGGCAAGAAGGTGCCGGTGGGTTTTTCCTTCGCTTCGGTCCCGAGGGCAGTCAGTTTGCGGGAAAATTGTTCATCACGGCAGCCACTAACCAAACCCTCTACACCATGTCACCTGATGGAACTTGCACGCCGTTTGTTTCGATTGACATGCAACGTTGGGGATATCCTACTGGTCTCACCTTCACTCCAGATGGAAAGACGATGCTCGTGGGAACGGCGCAGCCGGAAACCAGCGATCCCGCTGGCCCGCCGAAAAGAGGTGCAGGCAAAATTCTCCGCCTGTCACCCGAGGGAGCAGTCGCTGATGAACCGTTGGTGACAGGACTCGACCAGCCATGTGGTATGCTCTTCGCCCCTGAAGGATTCGGTCAGTACGGCGGACAATTGATCGTCGCGGATAGTGGTGACTTCAATTCCCCGGTCCCGATGACTCAGCCTGTGAAGCACGATGGACAAATCTTTCGCATAACGCCGACTGGAGAGCTCGCGTTGGTTGCGTCAGGATTTGCCAATCCCACTGGGGTAGCATTTCTGGGCAATCGGCTGGTGGTGTCAGATATCAACGGAGACTTTCATGTTGGTCAGCGGGAACTGCCGGATGGATTCATTGTTGAGATCGCATCCCAATAATGACGCTCGCGCGTATTTCGAGGCGACGATTGCCCGCCGTCGTCAAGAACCCGGAGACGATATCATCAGCGCTTTCGTGCGCGCCGAAGAGGAAAATCAGGCGTTGACTGCCGCTGAAGTCTTGAGCCTCTCCATTCTCTTGCTCCTAGGTGGGACGGAAACGACGACGAATCTGCTGGGTAGCACGATGGTGACATTTTTGCAGCAACCGGAAGAGCTAGCTAAGGTGCGAGACGATCGGTCTCTCATCCCGCAGCTCATCGAAGAGAGTCTCCGCTATCATTCCCCGGTTCAAGCCTTGTTTCGCCAGACGACTCAGGCCGTGGAGATTGCCGGAACCATCATTCCTGCCCATGCGACGGTCATGCCGTTGCCTGCCTCGGCCAACCGCGACGCCCGCAAATTTCCCGATCCAGAGCGCTTTGACTTGACCCGCAACGCCGACGGCCACGTCGCCTTGGGACATGGCGTCCATTTTTGCCTGGGAGCACCACTGGCGCGTCTCGAAGCCAAGATTGCGCTGGAAGCACTGTTGCAACACCTGCCGCCACTCCGAGCAACCGAACAGCCCATGACCTGGATCGATTCATTCTTTGTGCGCGGCCCGAAAACGTTGCCGCTCGCGATTGCTAGTGTCTCATAAACATCAATCTCTGGAATCTGCCAACCGCATGAAGCGAAGCAAGGGTAAGGAACCCCTGACGGGCGTTGTCGAAGCATAAGTGCTTCTTTACCTATTCTCATCCCCTCACCATAGCTCTCTCTCGTGCGCTACACTTCCTTCTAAGCGCTCCAAATTTTGCGATCTTATTGCTGCTTTCCGAGAGGTCGGAGACAAATGCTGTCTCTACCACTTCTCAGCCCAGGGCCGCAGGATAACCTCGAAGGCCCAGGTCGAGCGGTGTTGCCGGTGGAGTTGCAGGTAGGTCTCCGCAATGTGTGCTGGGTCCGCCATGTTGTCGTCCACCGTCGTACCGGCCCGACGATGCCGGCGGGAGCCGTCCTCCTGGGTCCACCCAATCGCCGCGTCAATCGGCACGTGCGCGACATGGATGCCCTGTGGCATGAGTTCTCTTGCCATACTCTCGGCCAGGCCGGCTTTCCCGTGACAGGTCATCGCGAACGCGCCGCTCTTCGGGAAACCCTTAAAAGCCGCGCTGGCATTGGTGAAGATGATAGTGCCCCGGTGGCCATCGGCCCCGGGAGGGCTCGCCAACATGATCTGTGCGGCCTGTTGGCCAACGAGGAAGGCGCTGTAGGCGGAGTTCCTCAGCGTGTCGAGCACCAAGCCCGGGTCGGCTTCCGTGATGTCTTTGCGGAAAATGTCGTTCGCCCGTCCGTCGATATTGTGCACTACGAGCCGAGGACGCCCGAGGTCTCCGATCACCACGCGAAACAGGTTTGCTACGGCCTCGGGCTCCCGTGCGTCACAGGAATAGCAACGCACGCCATGTTCACGCTCCAGTTGCTTCAGGACCGGCTTATCCGGAGTGCGTGCGGCGACTGCGACCTTCATACCTTCGCGGGAAAACAGCCGTGCGCAACTCGCGCTTATCCCCGGCCCGCCTCCGACAATCAGGGCTACCTCAGTGGTCATGTTCCTCTCCTCTCAGCTCTTATGAACAGGAGCAACCTTGCTATGCTCAGGCCTTCCATGCGCGCTGCAACGCTGGGCGAGCTTGTAGTCGCTCCACGTACGCCGCAACATTTGGTTTGTCCGACACATCCGCCCCTAAACGGGTAGCAACAATGCAGGCGTGGCCGGTCATGATATCCGCGCCGCTAAAAGCCCCGGCGAGAAATTCACGCCCCTTCAAGTGGTCGTCGACGGCAGTCAACATCTGCGAGAGAAGCTTGATCGCGCGATCGACATTGGTTTGGTTGCGACGTTCTGGCTTCAGCAGAAGAGTCTCGACGATGATGGTGTTGACCGGCGGCATGATCATGCCTTCGGCATAGTGCAGCCATTGCAGATAGGTCGGAAAGTCAGGTGAGGAGACGTCCGGCACGAGACGACCGTTGCCATACTTCGCCAGCATGTATTGCACAATGGCCCCGGATTCAAAGATGCTCACGTCGCCATCCTGCAAGGCTGGCACGCGCCCCATGGGGTGGACCTTGAGATACTCCGGCGCGCGCATCGCGGCATCGCCTAACTTGAAACGTTCCAAGTCATAGGGCAGGCCCAACTCCTCGAACAGCCAGACGATGCGGACAGCACGCGTATTCGGTGCGTAATAGATTTTCATCGCTCCTCCTCTTAGCACGTCTCGCCACGTGGGCGTCAACATTAAAGGACCAGGCGCTCCGGCCTTGATGCACAATATGCCACACTTCGTTGGCAGTGGCGGCGGGGGTAATGAAGAAGCCGTCCGTCGCTCGATTCCCGATTATCGGAAAGGTACCGTGAAAGCCGGGCTCCGCACTTTGGGGCTCTCCAAAATTCAGGCTCGATCCTATAAGATGTCGGCGCAATCAAGATCGCAAATTGAGCGACCAACACCGGTTTCGAGTGAGGGCGACCTCTCTTCGGACCGAGGTGGCCTCTCCATTGTCGGAGTACGGGAAGGAGTCAATCCTATGGCAGAAGGAACAACGCAGCTCGGGTGGGAAGATCTCAAGAAAATGGTGGCAGAAGTCGGATCCGATCAGGGTCCCGGCTCCAAAGAATGGCAGGCGGCGGGATCGGAAACCCAGCGCGTCAATGACCTATTTATGCAGGAACTCCGCGAGAACAACGGGAAACTCACCGGAGAACTCGCCGGGCTTCAGGCTTTGATTATCACCACCACGGGCGTCAAGACGGGACAGCCGCGCACCGTGCCGTTAGGCTATCAGGTCGTGGATGGACGGCTGTTCATTGTCGCGTCGATGGCGGGCGCCAAGCGCAACCCGCCGTGGTTTTACAATCTGGTCAAACACCCGGAGGTCATTGTCGAAAAAAATGGGGAACGCTTCGTCGCCACTGCTGTGGTGATGGCAGGCGACGAGAGAGATGTTGTGTTCCAGAAAATATGTGAGGGCGAACCTACATTCGGACAATACCAAACGCGCACCGATCGCGTCATTCCTGTCATCGAATTGCAGCGCAAATAGGGCATGCCGCACCAGAGGCGAGAGCGAAATTCCATCACAAAAGATGGGCGCACGGAGCAGGAGAGATCCTCATACAGGATCGCGAGCAGCAGTGTCAACGGAATGCATCACAAGCTGATAGGACCGCGATAGAGCGTGGGCATGTTTGTTTATTCCTCGCTCTTGGAGCATTTCATCTTGAGCTCGCATGACGTTGACTCTGCTGGGGTCGACGGGCACGTGAGACGGTTGTTCCAGTTCTCTCTCTCCTCTCCATCCTCTTGTCTGCTTAGAAGAAGATAAAGGAGCGGACCACGACATTCTTGCGGCAGGGGGCGTCGGCGGGCGCTGTGGGATCGAGGCACGCCGTGTGGAACGACCAGCGTGAGACCGAGCCGTCGGAGACCGAGTCGTAGCATTTGAGCATCGAGACCTCGGTGGGTTGCTGCTGGGGAAGCCAGTACCACTCGTGGGTGGGGCGATAGGTGAAGCGGGTCGTCTCACCCACGCGGTCGTCGTAGATGCGGTAGTTCGTAATGTACGGTTGGTCGGCGAACGAGGGCCAGGCGCAGAGCACGAAGGGATACTGACCCACGGTCTCTATCGGCTTGGCGAGATTGATCGACATGAACCGCCGCGCCATCTTCGCGTCAGCCTCTGCCTCCGTATAGTGCTGTGTGCGCCCGAAGTTCCGCAGGTTCTTGGTCAGCAGCTCGCGGCAGCGCACGCGCCCGCTGTTGTCATTCAGGTCGTTGTGCACGAGGTCGGCGTAGAAGGTGTTCACCCCCGGATCCTTGTTGTCCTGATTCTCTTTGACGGGGCCCTTGTACTCCTTGTTAAACACATCGTGATTGTAGACGAGCGCATCCGTCGCCCCCGGGAAGAATTCCATAAGCAGTTTCTCAATCTCCGGGTAAAAGACGCGTTCCACCTCTGCGGCGTCATAAAAGTTCTGGCATTTCGACTCGCAGTGCGCCAACGCCACGCCCAGCCTGTCCATGCACTCAGCACTGGTGGGCGAGAGCCCTGGATAATACTCGGCTATGCGTCGTGCATCGCGCAACACCTGGGGAAAATAGAGGCATTCCCGCCCGATGTTCTGCCCTTCCCGCCGCAACATTTTTGCCTCGGCTGTACGCACGGGGTCTCGCCAGAGCGCGTTGGACGACACGACCGAGTACGATGGTTGCTCGAGAACGGTGTAGGGAAGTGGTAGTGCGACGCCGCCTGCAGGGGCTTTGATATTGTTCGTTTGAATATATTTCAGGCAGTCGGCATAGCTCCGAAACCCAACACCCCACTTGGTTTCGATGGGGCCCGGAGGAGCATTAGCGATCATATCGATCACTGCTTGTTCTTCGCCTGCGGCGATCTGGCGGAGTGCTGCCTCCAGTGCTGCCGCAGTGCCCGCATCCCCGTCCCGATCGAACGACATGTAGGATAACCCGCCGTTTGCTGCGATGGGTGGCGGCTGCCCTCTTGTGAGTTGGAGGGGAGGCACATACACCGATGAAACAGTCTTCATCCCCATTGTAACACTGTGATCGCTGTCCTTGAGTCCGTCCATACTATATCCCCCATGTAAAGATGCCCTACCGTGGCACGCAGGGCGTGTCGTTGCAAGGGCGTGGAGTTTGCGGTTCTTCGTCCAGTCGTGCGATGTCGGTCGCTCAGGGCTGGGCGCTCGTACTCATACCATTGCCGCTCCGCGTCATCTGCTCATTCACCCCGCATCCGCAGGGGGAACGACAGCCGGGAATGCTTCGAGTGGGATGGCAAACTGTCCAAACTCATGGCCCCGGGCCTTCCAGGTACGATGGGCGGTATGGGTGCGGCGGATATCGTCATAAGCGCGGAACGGACGTATGTGAGCAGCGCACCATTTGGCTCGATGAACGCCAAAGAGCGGGTGGCGCGTCTGGACCAAGAAGGGAGGTGGTGCAATGATACTCCGCCGCTACTCTCAACGCTCGACCGCATGATGAATCAAAGCCAACGCGTGAACTGTTTATGAGACCCCAAAGACTTGCTCCACCGCGGCTTGGATTGACGGTATGCATAGCGCCGAACTGCGTAGCGTTGGCTCCTGTGTTGTCCAATATTGACAGCCAGTGAGAATCTTGAAACATCCTCTACATCTGCAGCGGAGAGGAGAGGTATGGATTTTCATTTTTCTGCTCAAGAAGAAGCATTTCGCCAGGACGTACGCGCTTGGCTCGCCGCCAATATGCCCCCCTCGCATACCAGCGACGCTTTTGAGGAGCGCAGCGCGGACGAGCGGTTTGACCTCCATCTCGCCTGGCAAAAACAGTTGCACACCGGCAACTGGGTAGGCATCCACTGGCCCAAGGCCTACGGTGGCCGCGGGGCAACGATTTTGGAACAGGTCATCTATGCCGAGGAAATGGGGCGCGCCCACGCCCCCGGCATCGCCAATGGTCTTGGCGTGATGTTGGTGGGCCCCACGTTGATTCATTGGGGGACGGAGGAACAGAAACAACGCTTCATTCCCAAAATTCTGTCGGCTGACGAAATTTGGTGTCAAGGCTATTCCGAACCCGGCTCGGGATCGGATCTCGCCTCCCTGCAAACCCGGGCGGTGGAAGACGGCGATGTTTTCGTCATCAACGGCCAGAAGGTGTGGACTAGCTATGCCCATCGGGCGGATTGGTGCATCTTGCTGGTGCGCACGGACCCGCATGCGCCAAAGCATCAGGGTATTACCTATCTCTTGGTGGATATGAAAACGCCGGGCATCACCGTGCGACCGCTCGTACAAATTACGGGCGACGCGGAATTCAACGAAGTGTTCTTTGAAGATGTGCGTGTGCCCAAAACCAACATCGTGGGCGAACTCAATCGCGGCTGGCAGGTGGCCGTGACCACGTTGATGTTTGAGCGCGCCAATATCGGCATGGGCTTTCAACTCGAACCCGTCATGCGGCAACTCATCGATCTAAGCAAACGGATGTCATATAACGGCAGCCCAGCCTGGAACGACGGAGGCGTGCGACAGCGCCTGATGCAATTACTGATTGAGGTGCAGGCACTCAAATACAGCGGCTACCGACAATTGACGCGGCAACTCCGAGGCGCGCTTCCGGGCCCGGAAGGATCAATCGCCAAACTTGCCGGCAGTGACTTGAGTCTCCGCATTGCGCAGTTCGCTATGGAGCTGCTTGGTCCCTATAGTCAGTTAGCGTTAGGCGCGGCTCACTCCCTGGATAACGGCAAGTGGAGTCGCCGAGCACTCTCCTCTCGACTCATGACCATCGCTGGCGGCACCTCCGAAATCCAACGGGGCATCATCGGCGACCGGGTCTTAGGCTTCCCCAAGGGCTAAATCAGTCCACAGAAGATTCGTACACTTTCTGCGACAGCCCTTGAGGTCTCTCATTCTGAGCGTAGCGAAGAATCTTTCGGCGAGACCCTTCGTTTCACTCAGGTGACAGGGCTGCTGTGCCAATCTTTTGTGGTCCGATTTAGAGCAAGGCTGGCAGGACGTAGCGCAGGAACAATCGCCGTGGTCACCGGCGGTGGCTCAGCCATTGGGCAGGCAACTACCTTAGCGGAGTTTTCCGGAGAGAAACCCCTCAATGGTTGCGACAGCGAGCACGTTTTCCTCTTTGTCGAGCACCTCGAAGAGGCGACCGTTGTCGGCCTGGCAACTGAAGAACACCACCGTCCCTTCTGGTCCTCCGTATTCCATGTGGACCTCGCCACCAGGAGTGTGCGCATAAAAGCCAGGTTTGCGGACTTTATGGATCGTCTGCGTGGGGGTGGTCTCGACGATATGCTGCTCGCCTTCGAGTACGAGCGTGGTGGTCTCGCCGATGTGCCGATGGAAGTGACAGTAGGAGTTCGGTGCCCATTTGGAGAGAAAGTCAATCCGACCCTTCTCTGGTTCGGCTCCCAGCACCGCGACCCAGTACTCGATTGGATAGTCAAACCTCGGGCTCCCTTCGAGATGGATCCACGTGATATGATCAAGAGCCAAGCCGGACACCGGCGTCACAGGGAGGTTGCTGACTGCTGCCATCGTTTCTCCTCGTCATTGCCCAGGTTAAGTCGTTGGCCGCAAGGAGCGTGGGCATACGGTGCTTGCAGCCTCATAGTTACGTCACTGCCAATCATCAGCCTGAGAGCAGCCTGCCCAATGGGTCACCAGGCAAAGACTCGTCTTCTGCGCAGCAGGCATGGGGGGCTTTGTACAATAGCGATCGAGACGAAACAAGAGAGAGGAGGGAGATTGTTGCTTGGCGATTCGCTGAGCGCTTGCGAAGACAGAAACACATGCCAAGCTCCCTCCCTCCAGCGCCAAGAACCCCGTCATACGTTCCACTTCGCCGTCCAACGCGTGTGCAAAGGCGGACTCTTGGGGAGGCCTGCCGCTTACGTAACCGAGCTGCACGTCCAACCGACCTGGCAACGCTGGACCTGAGCAACCGAATAAAGCATGGGATTGCACGAGGATGCCAGCGGGAGCCACACTTGTCACACTCCATTTACACATGTGGCTGAGGACAGCCTGCTTACCCTGTTACTGTTGTTGGGCGTCGAGCGCAGCTTTGAAGTCCCCAGTGCGTAACGTCGCTACCACCTTGAGATCTTCGTCCAACAGATCGAACAGCGCATCGGTCTGACCACGCACGGTGTAGTATACAATCCCGCCTGTGGGGCCGCCGCCTTCATTATGGGCATCGCCCCCGGTACTAAAGGTATACCGACCCGCCGGGCGAACCTCTCGGAGTTGACCGTCGGCTTCATAAATCCGATGCTCTCCCTCGACCACAAAGGTATTGGTGGCAGCGAGGTGCCGATGCAGCAACACCTTCTCGTTGGGATCGAATTTGATGATGAAATCAACGATATTCTGTTCTTCATCTACAAAGAAGATGGAGGCCTCGAGATGCTGAAAGTCACCGAGCGCTCGCCAGTCAATTTGCCGATCGTCAAAGCGATACGGGGTCAGGGGGGAAACTGCAGCTGCCATAGAATATGCTCCTCACGTCTGGGGTGTAGTAGCTTCAATGTACGGAGTTCATAGGTGCCGTCAACCTCCGCTGTCATCCTGCCGTGTTCTCCATCATGAGAGCGTACCAGCGTTGTCGCATCTCTAAGCAGCGCAATCAGACCACGGAAGAGTGGGGTCGTGCTCGACACAAATCTCCACGCTGTGCGTGGCCGATGATGTACTTTTGGCGGACGCACAGCAGTGCAGAGGTTGACTTGCTGCTTGGTCAAGGCTCTGTGACTATACTGTCTACGGTCGCGTATCTATACTCGTCCGCTAGGGAAGGGGGATATGACAATCCTCAAGACATTAGAATTGGAGTTCTGCGTATGCGTTATGATTCTCACCGCAAAGGAGAAATGATGGGGAAGAGATGGCGTGTCCTTGTTGGGGTAGTGTTGAATGTGTTGCTGATTGCTTCAGCCGATGCCGATGACGAATTGAAAGCCTTGTTGGAGCGGGTGATGGCGCATGACATTAAGCCCGCAGCCGGATTTACGGCCAAGGTCATCGTGCCACCGGGTCAGCTGTATGATCCGCTGGTGATGCATCTGCACGACGAGGCAGTGTGGCTCAATGACGACGGCAAAGAGGAGGGCGACAAGGGTAGCCGCCTCCTAGCAATTGATAAGCAAGGGAAAGTCTCGGTGTTGGTGGACGCCAATAAGATGCTGCCGATCAGTGCAGGCTTCGACATCGCCCCGGACGATTTCGGCTCATTCGGTGGCCAAGTCTTTGCGCTTTCTCAACCGAAGATCGGCGATAAAGGTGGACTGGAAAACTACGTGATCCAGCGCATCAATCCACGGGACAACTATGCCGTCAGCATCTTCTGTACTTTGCCAGGGTTGAGCAAGAAGAAAGTCAGCGGCATTGGCGTTGATGCGAGTTTCGGACCGCCTGGAAGTCCGTTTGCCGGCAAACTCTATGCATCGACGACGCTGAACGAGACGATTTATCAAATCACGCCAGACGGCAAGTGCTTGCCGTTTGTCACGTTTGATACGAAGCGGCATGGCGGCCCGTTGTATCTGCGTTTCGCTCCAGATGGCCAATCCCTCTTGGTGACGGTTGTTCGGGGAGGTATCTTTGCTGCTCGCGGCAGCGCGATCTTACGCGTACTGCCTGATGGAAAAGTGGTGGACAAGCCCGTTGTGGAAGCGCCGACCCTGTTCGGCTCGCTCGATGTTGCGCCCGCAGAATTCGGCCTTTATGCTGGGCAGCTCTTTGTCGTGGATGTCGGCCACTATGAGATCCCGGTACCGCTAGGGCAGGCGCTACGAGCAGATGGAAAAGTGCACCGCGTGACACCAGAAGGTAAACTCGAACTTGTCGCTTCCGGGTTTATCAATCCCTGGGGGCTACGGTTCGTTGGCAATAGGTTATGGGTCGCTGATATCAACGGCGACTTTATTTACGGCAAGCGCGAGCTGCCGGACGGATTTATCGTAGAGATTACACAGTAGAAAGAGAAAAACGATGGCAAACACTGCGCCTATCGATGCGTGGCTCTTCGGATCGGACCTATGATCTGATGGACGACAAGCTCAACCTCAAACGTGCGATTACCATTCACGACTTCGCCAAGGATTTGGCCTATTCGTCGCGCTGAGAAAGGTCGCGGGGCGGGTGAGAACTCCAGAATTCTGGACTTTTAGGAGAGAGTAGGATACCTGGCTTCGTGAGGAGTATCTCATGAGCACGACACACCCATTCATCTTCAAAGAAGCCCAGCCTCTGAGTGAAGAGGATCGTATTCCCGTCCTGGATATTGGACCGTCCCTGGCTGGAGAGCCTGGCGCGCTCGGACGCTTGGGGGAGGAAGTACGTCTCGCGCTTGAAGACATTGGCTTCTTCTTTATCGAAAACCATGGCGTTCCCCAGCTGCTGATTGACCGTGTGTTTGCCGAAAATGCACGGTTCCACGCTCAACCGCTGGAGCGTAAATTAGCCGTAAAAGTGAATAGCAAAGGCCTTGGCTATATGCCGTCAGGACTCCAACGGCCTAAGTACCATCGCGGCAAGACTCCTGGCAAGCCAGACATTGGTGAGGCGTTCTTTATCGGGCGCGAGGTTCAAGCGAAGACGCGAGATGTCGACACTCCAAATCCTCTTTACCAAGGAGGGAATCTGTGGCCGGAGGATTTACCTGGCTTTCGCGACACCCTGATCGAGTACTTTGAGGCCATGGAAGCACTGAGTTTGCGCCTACTGCCGGTTTACGCCACGGCGCTAGGTCTCCCTGAGCATTTCTTTGACCCGGCGTTTGTGCATTCGCGTCCGCTGGGCATTCTGCGTGTCTCCCACTATCCAGCCACGCAATGTGAAGAGAACCAGTTCAACGCTTCACCGCATATTGACGGCGATTTTATTACGATCCTGGCGCAATCCGAGATTCCAGGATTGGAACTGCGCACGCCTGAGAAGAAATGGATTCAAGCGCCCGCGCTCCCCGGGACGTTTTTAGTAAATGCGGGCGAGATTCTTCGCCTGTGGAGCAACGGTCGATTCCGGTCCACATGGCACCGCGTGATCAACCAGTCGGGCCGCGATCGCTATGCAATTCCGTTTTTTTATAGTCCGAGCCCAGACACTTTGATTGACTGTGTGGAAACGTGCCGTGACGTGGAGCATCCGCCCCAGTATCGGCCAGTCACCGTGCGTGAGTATACTGAGTGGTTCTCGCACAAGGTATTTGTTCATCTCAAGGATAAGCTGGGTCGGTCACCGTATTATGAAGGAGATCGCCCAGACAGTGCGGAGTAGCCATCGTCATGTAGGTTAGGTCATGACCCAGCCTACGACTGAGTTTCCATAAACTTGCCATGTTCCTTACACTGCATCTCCGCTTGCCGATTCCAAACATTCTCAGATAAACTCCCGGCTTCTGAATGGAAAGAGAAAAACGATGACCAACACAGCGCCTAGTCAGAGCCAGTTCCGCAATTTCCGCTTTGACACCAAAGACGGGGACTAGAAAGACTTCATCACCGCTGGGTGTTACTACAAACTGCTCGACGTGAACGCTAGCACGAGAACCGCCGAGAGATCGGGCGCGTTCCTCGCGCTCGTCGCGTGGTGACACGTAACATTGCCAAAAGGAGGGCGCGGATGATGGACCGGCGGAGAAAACTATGGTTGGCCGCAGTCTGGGGGGTTGCTGGCTTGATGGCAGGGCTTGTGACTGTTGCTCATGCTCAAGAGACGCTTCCCCGGCCTACTCAGCCGTTCAAGGGAAAAATTGGTCGGACAGTCAAGGATTCGACTCCCGATTTCCCCAAAGAGGTTTCGGCTCCCCAAGGGGTACCAAACATTCTGTTGATCATGACCGACGATGTTGGTTTCGCGGCCAGCAGTCCCTTCGGCGGGCCGATCCCGACGCCGACGTTCGAGCGCCTCGCCGCCAATGGATTGCGCTACACGCAGTTCCACACCCACGCGCTCTGCTCACCTACGCGGGCGGCGCTCATCACTGGACGGAACCACCACAGCAATGCGTCTGGCGCGGTCATGGAATTGGGGAGTGGTTATCCCGGCTACCATACGCTGATGCCGAAGAGCAGCGGCACCATCGCCGAGGTGCTGAAGCAGCATGGCTACAACACCTCTTGGTATGGCAAGAACCACAACATCCCCGACTGGCACACGAGCCAGGCTGGACCGTTCGATCTCTGGCCCACTGGTCTCGGCTTTGAATATTTTTATGGCTTCCTTGGTGGCGATACGAACCAATGGAAGTCGGCAATCTACGAGAATACCAAGCCAATTGAGGCCGAGGAGCAACGCAACGGTCATCCCATGCACTTCGACCAGCTCATGGCGGATCGCGCCATCTCGTGGCTCCGCATGCAGCATGCTGTGGCTCCGAACAAACCGTTCTTTGTTTACTACGCTCCAGGAACTGCCCATGCGCCCCATCACGCGCCCAAGGAATGGATCGCCCAATTCAAGGGCCAGTTTGATGCGGGATGGGATCAGTTGCGTGAGGACATCTATGCCCGGCAAAAACAGATGGGCATTATCCCAGCCGACGCCAAGCTCACGCCGCGACCGAAAGAGATCCCAGCCTGGGATGGGATGAGCGCGGATCAAAAGCGGCTCTATGCACGAATGATGGAGGTCTATGCCGGAGCCTTGGCCTACTGCGATTATCAAGTCGGACGGGTGATTCAGAGCATTGAGCAGATGGGGGAGATGGACAATACGATGGTCATCTTCATTCAGGGGGATAACGGCGCCAGTGCTGAAGGCACGCTGCAAGGCCTTGCGAACGAATTGGGCATTATCGCCAACGGCGTTCCGGAAAGCCTCGACTACCTCCTGTCCATCATCGACGACCTCGGCGGACCCATGGCGTATAACCACTATCCGGTTGCGTGGGCGCATGCCCTGGATACGCCGTTTCAATGGACCACGCAGGTAGCCTCGCACTTTGGCGGCACGCGCAACGGTCTCGTCATCTCGTGGCCCCAACGGATCAAGGACAAAGGCGGCATCCGTACCCAATTCCACCATGTCATCGACATCGTGCCCACGATTCTGGAGACCACCGGGATGCAGTTCCCCAAGATGCTCAACGGAGTGGCCCAGAAGCCGATCGAGGGGGTGAGTATGGCGTATAGCTTTGCGAATGCCAGTGCGCCTTCTACGCGGACGACACAATACTTCGAGATGCTCGGCAATCGCGCCATCT
>SXGS01256797.1_pt1 | contig 32690 bp, 25 predicted proteins | sample 3174681 | NCBI WGS metagenome assembly SXGS01 (sample SAMN11356861, study PRJNA531348) | freshwater metagenome | isolation source: freshwater sample F1-80 | place: China: Fuxian Lake, Yuxi | collected 2017-12-25 | reverse complement strand
TGGGGCAACACCGAACAGCAGAGCCCGTGAGCGTGGCCTGGCGTGGGGTAAGGATCCTGTCCCAACAAAACCACCCGCACGGAAGCCAATGGCGTGAGCTTCAAAGCGTTCAAAATGTCGGACGATGCGGGCAGGATGGTTTTGCCTCCGGCGGCATCTTGGGCGAGATGCGCATCGAGCCGCCGATAGGACTCCCTCTGAGTCGCGGGTAGGAGCCAAGGCTGCCAGCCCTGGGGAATGGGAGGTATCATGTGGGAGTTGTGGTCGATCCGTTGCCGAGGCTGTTTAGGGAGATGGCTTGAGTTCTGCAAGGATGGAGGCGCGTTTAAACAATTCAACACTACTCATTTTATGGGATGCGCAAAGGCCTAGCCGTAAGCGCCTGAACTATGGTTACATCCATTGGCTCTAAACGTTTCCCGCTAGGCTGTCCGCCTGGACTCCTTGAGACGGAATCGGGGCGAGCCATAGGAATGCTATGAACGTTAAGATGCGCGGCTGGATTGGACGATGGACCTCGGCAGGCATGGGACTGGCACTCGCCATTCCTCCGAGCTTGGGTGCGGATGGGCAGCCTGGGACGGAACCGCTTCCAATCAAGCGATTCGAGTGCGGCATGGCGGTCGCTACCTGCTTTTCTCGCGGTCAAGTTCTCAATGATGGCAACACGGCTCAATGCCTCCCACGACCGAGCCTGCCTGAAGGCTACGTGGTCGGGATCATGGATCTGAGAAATCCGGTTGGGAACGGAGCGACGCCATTGGCGAACTGGCTACCGTCGATGACCCACAATGAAACAGGGGCGCCGCCGCACCAGTGGCGGGCGTCGAATTTGGGCGAAGTGTTCGGCATTGCGCTCGACAACCAATCGCCGCCCAACATTTATGTGGCGGCGACGTCCATTTATCCCGGGGAGTATTATCCTTCCACGGGTGGGCCAGGTAGCGTTTACCGGATTGATGGCACCACCTTTCAGATTTCGACGCTCATCACCTTTAAGAATGTTGGCAGCATCTCTTTGGGAAATTTATGCTTCGATCCGGACCACAATCAGTTGCTTGTGGCAGACCTCGACAACGGTCTTGTCCGACGGGTGAGTATGGCCGGTGTGGAGTTGTCCACGTTCGACCATGGGGTGAGCGGTCGCGCTTCGGCCTCGTTGCCGGTAATTCCCGATAGCAGCCCGTTCCAGCGGTTGACGGACGCGGGACGGCGCGTGTTCGCCGTCCAGTATCATCAGGGTCGATTATATTATTCGGTCTGGGGCAATGTCACGGGTGCCGGGCCTGGCCCGGGAGCGAACACGATCTGGTCGGTGGCCTTGCTTCCGAACGGAGATTTCGCCACGGGTCCCAATGCGGCTCGGGTTGAAGTGACACCGGCTCAACTGGCCTGGAATCCTAGCACGGGCGTCACCCTGGCGCCGAATCCTGCGATACAGGCCTCGGTAGTGACCGACATCGCGTTTTCTGCCGATGGCCGTATGGGGACCGCTGAACGCGGGCTGTGTTTCGATGACACGCGTAATCTGAATACCTTTGCGCATTACTCGCCCGCGAGGGAATTTGTCCCTGCGGGGACGGGTTGGACGGATGTGACCGCCCCAAATGGTATGCGAATTGGCAACTCGAACCCCGGCCATAATTCGGAAGGTGGTCTCGACTACGATTGCCTCCACCAACCTTTGTCCCCAGGTATGCTTCCGGGTTTCACTACATGACTCCAATATTGTGAACTGCTGCACGTTCCGGCATTGCATCAAACTGCCGGATTGTGTCGGGGTGATCGATGTCGTGAAGCCAGTCGACTTGCTGCCAGACGAACTCAAGATTTCCCCGGATAGTCCGACGATTCTGACCACGTTGGCTCCTATGAATATTCCATTGTCGCTATTGCCGTCCCAGGTCGATGTGCAAGAAGTGGCGTTGCTGGTGGATGGCGTCCGCGTCGCGCAGACAGCAACACCTGCGAAGAGTCTCCGCCTGGGGACACTTCGACCGGGCGCTTATGAATTGAGCTTGGAAACCACCGACAGTTCGGGCGCGATCAGGTTGTCTGCGCCTATGATGCTTCTGGTTCAACCGGAATTGACTCCGGGCATCTTGGAAGCCGAGTCGGTAACCGGAGGGGTTGAGTTGCGCATCCAGACCATTGCTGGCGAGAAGTGTTGGGTGGAGAGCGCCACGTCACTCGACCCGGAGAATTGGAAGACCGAAGAGACGCTGACGGGCGACGGGAAGGTACGGCGCCAGAAGGTTCCGTTGAGTGATGGAAAAGCGCGCTTCTTCCGAGTTCGAATGCAATAGAGAATCGCACGCTACTAGGACCGTTGCTTCCATCGAAGCCGGCGCCAACGGCGTCGCCGCAGATCGCGTTGGGCGTCGGTCACTACCTTGTCCCATTGAAACGCCGGGCCGGGGTCGTGCTTCTCTTTTTGAATGTGGAAATGCCCGAGAAGCCCGGTGTACTGGGTGAGTTGGTTTTCGGACAGTTTACCGAGGACCAACTTCCCCGACTCGTCGCGAGGGTAATCGCATCGAAGTTTTGGAAAGACTCGGCAGAGACTGGCTGTAAGTTTGGTCAGCGCTGCGTATTGTTCCGGAGTGAAATCATATTGCACCAGTGTCTCGCCATGGATGTGGCCGACGATAGGGTTCGGTCTTGCGGGGCGGCCTACAAAATTTGGAGTGCGCACCCCGGTTGGACTGACAAATTCTGGAATGGTGAGCCGCGTGGCGCCTTCGAGCTGAGTGTACCAAAGGTCGAGTTTTTTTCGCTGGGCCATAGGGACAGCGCCGATTTGGGCGATCTCGATACCGATAGCGCGGGTGTTGGCTGTCGTGGCGTGCCAGGCGCGCTCCTTCAGGTCCAACGTCTGATAGATCGTGCCATCGACATCGAGGAGAAAATGGACACTCAAGCCCCGGCGATCATGCAGCGTTTCAAAACACCGTCGACTTGTGCCGCTGACGTCGTAATGGAGGACAAAAAGGTCGATGACTTTTCGAAGGGAATCGAGATCCCATCCTTGGGTTCGAACTCGTTCCAGGTCGTTTGAGGAGAGTTGGCTGGATTGACGAAATCCGTAGCGGTTGGGAGTCTCGAGTTGGGAATTCTCCGTTTTAGTGGTTTTCCAGTCGGCTCTATCGGCGGGGACAAACTTCCTCTCCACGCGGTAGGCGTCGTAACCACCGGGTTCCATCCAATTGACCACGCGCGTTCCTGAGTGGAACGGTTCACCGCACACCAGGATCTCGTCTCCTCCGCGGAGTGAGTGTTCACCGTACTTGGGAACGATTCGGCAACCGGTAATCAGTTCAGCCATCAGGAGGGCGATAAATACGGTCGCGGGACGCATGGCTGCCATTGCCGCCAAGGTGTGACCCCTGGTCAAGGGAGAGTTCGGTTCGGCCGATGGTTTATTGCGATTGGGTGGGTGTGTTTCAAGATTGAACGAGGGCTTAGGCAGGAGATAGGAGAGCGGCCACAAACTTGAAAAATGTATCCTCTTAAAATGTATCCTCTTATTGTCTGAACATCTTACCTCATAGTTTGTTCGAACCTGAAGAAATCACCAGGCCTGACCACCTTTATTCCCTGGAACCGGCCAAGTACCAAAAGGTCTTTGTCGAGCGTCACGAGAAACAGGGCGTGAGCCGCAATCGCGGTTCCAAGGATCGGCAGGTCAGTCTCGTCACGGCACAGTCCTTTTTCGACCGTGACTGGCTCTACGAGACTCGAAACACGCCGAAGCCTTGTCATGACCTTCAGGATCTCGTCTTCGCTGAATCCAGCCTTCTCTCGGAGCTTTCTCTGCACTTCATTCAAGATGAATTCTGATATCACCAATTCGTGACGCTCGGCCACTGCATCCAGAAGCTGCGTGCAAACGCCAGGGAAGGCGGTCGCGGCGATGAGGACCGACGAATCAATCGTTACGCGCACGGGTCTTCGCCAATGGCTTTGAGTACATCGGCCTCGGTGAAAATTCCGCGACGCTCGAAAAGAGGCATCACTTCAGTCCGAAGAGCCTTCCATTCTTCGACCCGAAGAAGCCGTTCAATGGCTTCCCTCGCCAAGTCGCTTTTGGACACGCCACGAGACTTGGCCTTATCCTCAAGCCTCGCTTCCAGCAGGTCGTCGATTCGGAGAGTCAGTGTAGCCACGTAATACAATGTAGCACGCTTGGAGATTCTGGTCAACGAGTTAGAAAAGGGTGGAGCGGAGAGCGGTTATCCACAGCACTCGCCGTCCGGGGAGAGCGGGAAAAACCGGGGGCTGGCGTTGTTGCTCAAGCGAATTCCAATCTCTTGAATCTGAGTTGTCTCGGCCGTTTGTTGGCACCGACCACTGCTCCTTCGCAGAGCTTCCAGCTTCAGCCCCTGGTTTTTCTCGCTCTCATCGTGTTTCCGAAAACGGAGATTGAGCAACGATCCCGCAGTGATCGTTCTTTAATGCCTGAAGGGCTTTTGGAGTCCCTAGGGGATCGGGAGCGGATTGAGTTGTTGAAGTATTTGACCTCGAACTAATGGCACTCCCTCAATGCAATACCCGCTCGCTGGACTTCATGACTCCATCGGGACGGAATACCAATCGATGATATTCGTTGCCCCCGCGCCAGGAACCGATTTGTTGACCGACACCGACGCCACTATGGCGTGAGTAGCTGCCGAGGCCGAAGCTCAGATTCACACCGCCGCGTTCGCGCAAGTGCCATTCGGCAACTCGGGTTCCTTCCGACAATTTGCTTTCCCTATCGGGCGGTCCCAGTTCGCTCACCGCCTGGTCATAAGTGAACACGCCGACGCGAGCCTGCCAGTCAATGGCTCCCTTCTTTGAGGCGCAGCCCGACCCCAGCAACATCCACAGCAGCGACAGCACACATAACCATTTCATGTCGCGATTGTACTGATGTGGTTGGGCAGAGCAATCCTGACAGCGTGTTTCGCTCAACTTGCGAAACGTCCTGAGTCACTTCGAGTTGGTGACATTTTTGGTGGTTCAAGTCGTTGCTTCGCAAAAAAAGTCTGGGTCATCCCACATCGGAGCGATCCAGGGTGGGCTCACTCGTCCTATGGAGAGGCCCACCCGTTTGGAGTCACGGCTGTTGCCCTTTGAGATTGTGGATATCGAGAAGATCTTGTGGCTTCGGAGAGGCCAAGCTGAGCGCGGCCGGCGTACGGAATAATCGGCTGAATTCCTCATTCGCCTGGCGCTCGAAGTCGTTTACAGTCAGGCCTGTGAACCTGCCAGTCACAATCGTTGTTCCCGCGCTGCTCCTGTGCGTCGCGGGCAGCGCCTTCTTTGCCCTGGCGGAGACCGCCCTGTTTTCTTTGGGACTGTGGCGGGCGCGGGTGTTGGCGGAAAAAGATCCAGCTAGAGGCCAAGTATTGGTGCGGCTGCTAAGTCATCCGGACGATCTCCTGGCGACGATTGTTTTCGGGAACACGTTTTTTAATGGGTTTGTCGTCGCGCTGAGTTTGCTCCTGGCATTCGCCCATGGATGGCCATGGTGGATGGTGAGTTTGGCACTGTTGTTGGTATTGGTACTTTTTTGCGAAGTGACGCCCAAGGCGTTTGCGGTTCGAAGCCCGGACCGGTGGGCGTTGCGGTTGGCGGTGCCGATGGCGCTGATTCAGAGCGCCACCCGATGGTTTCAACGCATGGCGCAACGGGTGGTGGACACCCTAATCCAGTGGATGGTCCCGAAGTCAATTGTGCCGGCGGCATCAAATCACGATGAGGAGAACTCGGATCTCATCGAGCTGGCGGCACAACAGGGAGCGCTGGGAATGCGTGAGAAGGAACTGATCCTTCAGATTCTCTCGCTGGATCGCCGCAACGCGAGAGACGTCATGAAGCCTCGAGCTCAGATGGTAGCGCTGCCCGATGACCTGCCGCAGGAAGAGCTGGTGGCGGCGTCGCGCAAGGCACGGCACCATCGAATCCCGCTCTACGACGAAACCCCGGATACGATTGTCGGTGTGTTGAATACGCGCACGCTGCTGCTTTCTCCCGAGGGGGATCTCGCCGAGGCGATTGAGTTTCCTTCATTTGTTCCGGCAACCATGAATTTACTGCAACTCTTTGAGTCGTTGCAGCGGCAGCAGCGGGGATTGGCAATCGTTCTGGATGAATTTGGCGGAACTGCTGGATTGGTGACCTTGCAGGACATTTTGGAGGCGGTCATTGGCCGCATTCGCGGGGAAGGGGAGACGGAAGGTTTTATCATGGAGCGCCTGGGGGCGGGTCGGTGGCGAGTGAGTGGCACCATGAGGTTGGATGATTTCCGCCGTGAACACCCGTCACTACCGGATGAACCGGATGTCGACACGGTTGCGGGTTTGGTGTTGAAACTGGCCGAAGTGGTGCCTTGCGCTGGGGATACCTTTTCGCACCGAGGGCTGCGCTGGACGGTTCGATCTGCGGATGAGCGACGGATACGTGAAGTGGAGATCGAGCGAATTGAAAGCCGCGGAGGGCTTTTGGGATGAACGCCAGTCTGGTTCCCTTAGGTGTTTTCGTCGCCGCGTTGGCTGTCTCGTTCTTCATGTCGGGCTTTGAGGCGGGGGTTTTTGCGCTCAATCGTCTGCGCGTCCGGCAACTCATGCGCGAGGGCAATGCGTCGGCGCGGCGATTGCATGGCTATTTAGAAAGATCGGAGAACTTTCTCTGGACGATTTTTCTGGGGAACACGATCAGTAATTTCGTCGCTGTCACGGTGTTTGTGATTCAGCTGCAGCAGGTGGTGGGGGATCGTCCTTGGCTTTTCTGGATCGCCTTCATGATAGGCGGTTTCGCGCTGTACATCGCGGGAGAGTTGGTGCCGAAGACCTTGTTTCGAAAATTCCCGAACCGGATTTGCCTTCGGCTGGTGCGCCCATTCCAAGTGTTCCATATCGTATTATCGCCACTGGTCAGCGTCGTGGAGCGGTTTGCAAAATTCCTTTTGCGATGGTCCGGGGGGGCTTCCTATACGGGCAGTCTCTTTGCCAACCGGGAGGAATTTCGGCAATTGATCCGTGAACGAGGCGAGGCCCTCTCGGGAACGGAGCGGCGCCTGATCAATCGAATTCTTGATCTGCAAAACGTCACCGTCGCTCAGGTGGCACGACCCTTGCATAGTGCCACCACGGTGGATGCGGATACGACCGTCTCCGAAGTGATTGATCGCTGTCGCGAATGCAATCTCACCCGCCTGCCCGTCTGGAGTGGCGTTGGACGTCTCCGGCGCATCGTAGGCATCGTCAGCCTCAAAACAATTTTGCATTCTCAGACGGTCCCGCCTGGGGCCAAAGCGCGCGATGTACTGAGGCCGGCGCTATTTCTGGATGAAGCCACTCGTCTTGAGGATGCTCTGAGGCGACTTCAGCGCAGCGGACACCATTTCGCGATCGTCTTGGGAGCGGATCGGAAGGAGCACGGACTGGTGACGTTGTGGGATATTTTACGGGTTGTCTTTGGTGAGGCCAATACGGGATTGGTTGGGCGTCCTGTGGAAAAGGAGGAATCCCGATGAACCGCGGAGGTGAGTTTTGGTCTCGGGGGTGGGGGGCTGAATTGTGAACGAGTTGATGTCCATACTGGTCCAGTCCGTAGCGACGGTTTTGATCATCTTGATCAATGGATTCTTTGTGGCTGCCGAGTTCGCTTTGGTAAAGATTCGCGACACTCAACTGCAACCGTTCGTCGCCAAGGGCCATCGTCGCGCCCGTTTGGCCAAGAATATCTTGTCGAACCTGGATAGTTATCTGAGCGCCTGCCAGCTTGGCATTACGCTGGCCAGCCTGGGTTTGATGAAGGTGGGTGACCCATTGTTTGAGAGATTATTACACCCGGTGTTGGTCTGGGTGGGGATCCAATCGGTCCAGTGGCAGCATGCGATTTCCTTTAGTGTTGGCTACACGTTGCTGACGTTTCTTCACATTATTGTGGGCGAGCAGGGCCCCAAGTTTTTGGCCATCAAACGGCCGCTCGAAACCTCGCTGCAAATCGCCTTTCCGCTCAAATGGTTCTTCTATGCCACGTATCCGTTCATCTGGTTCCTCAATGTCTCGTCGCTTTGGTTTCTCCGGCAATTTGGCATTGAAACTGGAGGTGAGCACGATGTCGAACACAGTTCAGACGAATTGCGCTTGATGGTCGCGGCCCGACAGCGTGAACCCGGTGAAGGCGCTCTCGGCCAGGAAATTGTTCTCAACGCCTTCGACTTGAGGCATCGGACCGTCCGCGATGTCATGCGACCGCGCCATGAAATCGTCGCACTCGATACGTCGGCCCTCATCCAGGAATGCCTGGAGGTGGCGGACCGAACGAGATACTCGCGCTTTCCGCTGGCGGAAGAGGGCAATCTTGACCGAACGGTGGGTGTCGTGCATTTCAAGGATCTGTTCGCACAACGGAATACCGCCAAGTCGGGTAATGATCTTCGGGCGGTCGCCCGCAAACTGATCTATGTGCCGGAGAGCGCCCGTCTCGAAAAAGTTCTGGGTCTGTTTCTCGAACGTAAACTGCACTTCGCCATCGTGGTCGATGAGTACGGTGGTTCTACGGGGATTGTCACTTTGGAGAATTGCCTCGAACAGTTGGTGGGAGAAATTCAGGATGAGTTTGATCAGGAAAAACCTCGACTGGTCGCCAAAGGAGAGAACGAGTGGGAGTTGGAGGGGACGCTGCCGTTGTTCGAGATCACCGAACTCATCGGTCAACCATTGGTTGCCGATGGAGTCACCAGTGTGGGTGGTTGGTTGACTCAGCGGTTGGGAGGATTCCCCAAGCGTGGAGATCGGGTGAGCGTCGGGGACTACGATTTTGTCGTCGAAGAACTCGCTGGACTACGCGTGGCGCGTATCAGTCTGGTGCCGCGCCCACTCCTTTCGGGAGACACTGGATTCTTCAAGTCATCCAAGCCCTCAAATTCCGCAACTCATTAACCAGACCTCAGTATGAAACCATCTGCGATATCATTGGTAGCCTCTCTGGCATTGGTAATCACCCTGGATCCAGCAATCGGTGCACCACCGAAGGACTCATCCAATTGGCCGCGGTGGAGGGGGCCCAATGACAGCGGGAGCAACACCCAGGGAACTTATCCCAGTCGATTTTCAGCAGACCAAGGCATCCTTTGGAAGGCCGTTCTACCGGAGAAGGGTTGTTCGACGCCGATCGTCTGGAATCAACAGATCTATCTGACGACACCTTCAGCCGGACAGGACGCGGTGATGGCGCTGGACTGGCAGGGTAAACAGCTCTGGCTCTCGACCGTGGGCCCTGAATCAGCCGGTCGCCATCGCAACGGTTCCGGCAGCAATCCATCCCCGGTCACTGATGGCGACGCGATATTTGTTCTCTTCAAGAGTGGAAATCTGGCAGCCGTGGATTTGAACGGTCGCGTTCTCTGGAAAAAGAACCTGATCGAAGCCTATGGCAAGAGTACCTTGTACTGGGATTATGGTTCGTCGCCGGTGCTCACGGAAAAGGCGGTCGTGGTCTCGACATTGCACCAAGGTGAATCCTATCTCGCGGCGTTCGACAAACGCTCCGGAGAACTCCAGTGGAAGGTGGCTCGGAATTATCCGACACCCGTTGAAAACGACCACAGTTATGCGACCCCAATTTCGATCCGCCATGCCGGTCGGGAAGCCTTGCTGGTTTGGGGTGCTGAGCATCTCACGGCTCACGACGCGTCGTCGGGGCAGGTGGTCTGGACCTGCGGTGCCTTTAATCCTGAAGGCAAGGCCAATTGGGTGGCCGTGTCCTCGCCGGTCGTGGTGGGAGATATTGCAGTGGTTCCATTTGGGCGCGGGTCACGGTTGCATGGAATCAAATTGGGTGGGTCCGGCGATGTGACAACCTCACATCGGGCCTGGCTCCGAGAAGGGACCGGAACATTTGTGCCGTCTCCCGTCGAGTATCGCGGCAAGGTGTACATGGTCCGGGATCGGGGCGAGGTGGAATGCGTGGACCCGGTAACTGGACAATCGTTATGGACAGCTGAGTTCCCCAAGGGCAGTGCCAGCTTCTATGCGTCGCCTGCCGTTGCAGACGGCAAGATCTATGCGCCGCGCGAAGATGGCGTGGTCTTCGTGGGTCGGGTGGATGGGAAATTTGAGATGCTCGCTGAGAATGTCATGGGCGAGCGAGTCATTGCGTCACCGGTGCCGGTCGCTGGACGGATCTTGTTGCGCGGCGAGAAGACTTTGTTTTGTGTTGGGTCCAATCGCCCATGAAGATCAAATTCTGCTCAGCGCCTCGTTCAGTGTCTGCCGTTCGTTTCGCACCAAGAGCCATTCGAACGTCGTTTGCTCGTGTACTGGCCCTTTGCCTTGGCATGGATTGGATGGGTACTTCTGGGCGGGCGGCGACGTCGCTTCAAGTTCTGGGGCCGATGGAGTATCAGGTGATACAGCGAGGCTCCCCTACGCAGGGCACGATTCATGTGCGCGGGATTTTGGCGACGGATGGCAAGCCGCCGGACTTGGTCGAGGTTCGCTGGGTCGGAGCGACCACACAGAGCGAATGGCAAACGGCGAGGTCTCGCGGGGGCGCATCCTTCGTTGCCGCTCTGAGTGCGCCTGCGGGTGGGTGGTACCAAGTGGAGGTGCGGGCGCGAGACGCCGATCAAGTGGTTGCTGAGGGGTCCGTGGCCCGCGTCGGTATCGGCGAAGTGTTTGTGATTTCCGGTCAGTCGAATTCCGCCAACTACGGGGAAGAGCGGCTGAAATCCGAAAGCGGCATGGTTTCAGCATTTGATGGTCGGGGTTGGCAACTCGCGTCGGACCCTCAGCCCGGTGCCACGGGTGGTGGCGGAAGTTTCATCCCCCCTTTGGGTGATGCTCTGGCGAAACGATGGCAAGTGCCCATTGGTTTTGTGGCAACGGGAGTCGGCGCGACCAGTGTCCGCGAATGGCTGCCCACCGGGATCCAATTCACCAATCCTCCAACCCTGACAGGCAATGTCCGCCAATTGACGAGCGGTTTGTGGGAGAGCAAGGGGGATTTATTCCAACGATTGATCGCACCCATGAAGACCCTGGGGTCTCGCGGGTTTCGCGCGGTACTTTGGCATCAAGGGGAGTCCGACGCGAACCAGACGGATACCACACGAACTTTGGCGGGGGCACACTATCGCCGTTTCCTGGAACGGTTGATTCAGGAATCTCGCCGTGAAGCCGGTTGGGAGTTTCCTTGGATGGTGGCGTTGGTGAGCTATCACACGCCGGAGGACACGGGGTCGCCGAACATCAGGTCGGCTCAGAAATCGCTTTGGGATGACGGTATCGCCATCGAAGGGCCTGATTCGGATGCCCTGGTGGGAGATCACCGGGATGGAGGTGGAAAGGGAGTCCATTTTAGTGGCAAAGGTCAGCGGGAGCACGCGTCGCGTTGGGCCCAGAAAGTGGAGGCATGGTTGGAGTCGCAGCCTGGATATGGAATCGCCAGCCAACCGAAGGCCGCCGCGAAATCCCAGGCACCTCCAGGCAAACTTATCTTGCCCGGGTATGAAGCCTTCAAGGTCGCCGACCGGCCAGCTTTCGTCTTCTTGCCGCCAGAGTTCATGCGCAAGCAGCCGCAGCCATGGGTATTCTATGCACCGACGCTTCCGGCCTATCCCGACGAGGCCGAACGATGGATGCACGAACAGTTTCTGGCGGCGGGCGTTGCGGTTGCCGGTGTGGATGTGGGTGAAGCCTACGGCAGCCCATCCAGCCACGTTGCCTTCGATGCGTTATACCAGGAACTGACCGAGAAACGTGGATTCGCCCGAAAGCCATGTCTCTTTGGGCGCAGTCGCGGCGGGCTGTGGGTATCCAGTTGGGCGATCGCCAATCCGTCACGAACGGCTGGTTTGATCGGCATTTATCCGGTGTATGATTTTCGGACTTATCCTGGCATCGAAAAGGCGGCGTCAGCGTATGGGCTGACGGTGGACGAACTTCGTGATCGGAATGCTGTACTGAACCCGATTGAACGTATTGGAGTGCTGGCTCAAGCCAGAGTTCCGGCAGCGTTGATCCACGGCGATGTGGATCGCGTGGTTCCGCTGACGGAAAATTCCGGGCGGTTTGTGCGGCAATACGAAGATGCCGGCGTCGGTTCGTTGGTCCAGCTGATCGTGCTTCGGGGTCAGGGGCATAGCTTCTTCGAAGGTTTTTTCCGTTCCCAGGAACTGGTCGATTTCGCGATCGCGCAGGCGCGGGCGGGGGCAAAGTGATTTCGGTGCAGAAGACGACAGGGTGAGCTCAAATCTGGCGGCAGTGTTACAATTTGCTGACATTTCCTGGTTCTCAGTGGCTGAGTTTTCTGCGAGAACTCGGTTCGATGTTTTCACTGCAACGTTTTTTTGGGACTAAAGATGTCTTCATCGATCTGCTGGAGCAGAGCGCCAATGAAGCACGCAAAAGCGTCCAGGCGTTGAACCGTGTCCTGACCCAGCCGGATCGCCATCCGAGCCTCGAAGAATTTCGGCGCACGAAGGAAACCGATAAACAGATTACGGAGCAAATTGGTGAAGCCTTAGTGAAGACGTTCGTTACGACCCTCGAGCGGGAGGACATCGAGGTGTTGAGCGCATCCCTTTACAAGATTCCTAAGACCGTCGAGAAATTTGCGGAGCGATTCCTCATCAGTGCTCCATTGGTCCGAGGAACAGACTTTACCAAGCAGGTGGCATTGTTGGATGGCGCGACCAACCAAGTGGTTGCCATGGTGCAACTGCTTCGGGATCTCGGAGCGGGTCGCCTGGACCAGGCCAAGGAGATGAACATCGCACTCCAAACCATCGAGGGCGATGCGGATAAGCTGATTCTGGACGTGTTGCGGGACTTGTACTCTGGACGGCACGATGCCACCAAAGTGATGGCCATGAAAGATCTCTACGAACTGATCGAAAAGGTCATCGATCAATGTCGCGATGCTGGAAATGTTGTGACGCATATCGTGCTCAAGAATTCCTGAACGGACCATCGGGTTTTTGAGATTTATGATTTCCTTCCAACGACTTCTGGGGCGCGAAAGCGAGTTCTTTGGCCTGTTAGAGGCCAGTGCTGAGCAAGGGGCGTGTGCCGTGGCCGCGCTCAAGAGCATTACATCCTTCGATCGACAAGCCCCTCCTGAGTTGGATGACTTCGTTGCGGCGCGTCGACGGGACAAGGAAGTGACGAATGAATTGACCAAACTGCTGATCCACACGTTCGTGACGCCGATTGAGCGGGAGGACCTGGAGTCGTTGGCCGACCGACTCTACAAGATTCCCAAGGTGGTTGAGAAGTTTGCGGAACGGTATCAATTGGTCTGGGAACATGTTCGGGATGTTGAATTTACGGCCCAGGTAGTGCTGCTCGAAGAAGCCATGGATTTGGTCCGCGAAATGATTCGGGGATTGCGGGCTGCCGATTTCTCCGGGATCAAAACCAGTCAGAAGAGGCTCCAGGCATTGGAGCGTCGAGCGGATGACGTACTCCTCGACAAGATTCGACGGCTCTACGATCCCGGATTTCCTGCCCTCAAGGCGGTCATCCTTCGGGATCTGTTCGATCTGATCGAAAAGGCCATCGATCGTTGCCGTGATGTCGGCAATGTCGTCTCTCAAATTTTGCTTAAGAACACCTAAGGCAGCTGCATGGAACTGATTCTTGTTTTTGTCGTGATTCTGGTGGCGTTGATTTTCACCTACACCAATGGATTTCATGACACCGCCAACGCCATAGCGACGGTGGTGGGCACAAAAGTCCTCACACCGAGACAGGCCATCCTGTTGGCTGCCGTCACCAACCTTTTTGGTTCATTCTTTGGGTTGGCGGTCGCAAAAACTATTTCCTCCGGGTTGGTAGAGCCGAGTTTCGTCACTCAGGGAGTTCTGGTTTGCGCCTTGGTTTCGGCGATTTTTTGGAACTTGCTCACCTGGTGGTTTGGGTTGCCATCGAGTTCGAGTCACGCCTTGGTGGGAAGTCTTGTTGGAGCGGCGCTGGCGTCTGCGGTTAGCATGAACGCGGTCAAACCTCTCATGGACAAGCAAGGCAATCCCGCTTCCGTATGGTCCTCCATCAAGTGGAAAGAGCAGAAGGTTAAACTGGAGCAGACACTCGTGCCCATGACCCCCGAGATCTCCGATGCCTTAGGGGATCGACTCCGGACCAATGGCACTCATTTCATCAAATTGGGGACGAGTTCGGTACCTGTGGTGGTGTTCTCTGGTCGTGCCCAAATGACGGTCGAGAAGGCCAAGCAGGAGAAAGGTGGGCTATTTTACAAAGTGGTCATCCCCATGGTAACGTCGCCTCTTTGCGGATTTCTTGGAGGCTTGGTGGTCATGGGACTCTTGTACTTTGGCCTGCGAGGGTGGCGACCAGTCACGGTGAACCGGGTATTTGGTAAATTGCAATTGGCCAGTTCGGCTTACATGGGATTCAGCCATGGCATGAATGACGCCACCAAATGCATGGGGATCATTACGCTGGCGTTGGTGGCAGCGACCAAGGGCGGTCTTTTTGAAGGACTACCGGATTGGGCGCTATTCCTCAAAACGCCCGAGGGAACGGATCCGATTAAACTGAATCTCGGCGATCATCTGGTGGAGTGGCTGCCAGGGCCGCTTCAGTTTGGATACATGCCGGTGCCAGCGGACATCAAGAGTCAGGGTGTGCCCAACTGGGTGGTCGTGGTGTGCGCGTTGACCATGGCATTGGGAACTGCGGCGGGTGGGTGGCGGATCATCCGGACCCTTGGTCACAAGATGGTCAAGCTACAGCCGGTTCATGGGTTCGCCGCGGAGACCACCGCCGCCACCGTTCTCGCCATCACTGGCACACTCGGAATGCCCGTATCGACCACCCACGCTATCACAACCTCCATCATGGGTGTGGGCTGCGCCAAGCGATTCAGTGCACTGAAGCTAAAGGTGGTGGAGCGGATTCTTTGGGCTTGGGTACTGACTATTCCTTCGACCGCGGGCGTTGCCTTTGGCTTGGTTTGGGGGTTGAGCCAACTTGGATTTTTAAAATTCGGAAGTCCGTGAGTTCAAAGCCTAGACGCAGAGGCAGTGGAAGCGCGTTAAAACAAAGGTAGATTCTCCACTTGAACCAGAAGCAGGTTCGGGGCGTCCTTTGCGGAGTTCATCATGGCTGCCACTCAAATACTCAGGAATCTCGTTGCCGGAATCTGCCTGGTGTCCGCTAGGCTCATGGCGGACATTCATCCGCCCACCTTGGTCTTGCCGCGCACGGTGGATGCCGGAGAACAACTCTTAAGCGCACTCGCTTGCGCGGATTGTCATCAGGCGTCCCCCGGCGCCCAAGTTCGACTGATGCCTCGCACTGGGCCGCGTTTGGGCGCTGATGGGCCTCGATTGACGTCACAGTTCCTTCGACAGTGGCTCCAGAATCCCCAAGCAATCAAGCCGGGGACGAGCATGCCGGATTCATTGCATGGATTGCCGGTGGTTGAGCGGGCTGATGCGATTGAGGATCTCACTCATTTCCTCATGGCTGCCCAGGGAGCCAATACCAACAGTGCTGTCGCTGCGGATCCCTTCAAGATCGCCCAGGGACGAAAGTTATATCACGAAATAGGCTGCGTGGCGTGTCACTCGCCGGTGGATGATCGTGACGGGGTGTCAGCTTCTGAGGCGGCCCGATTGAGGCAGATGTCGGTTCCTCTGGGTGATTTATCACGCAAAATGAGCGTTCCTGCCCTGGCGCAGTTCCTACGCGATCCACTAAAGTCGCGACCGAATGGTCGGATGCCGTCCTTTAACCTGACACCGCGAGACGCTGAAGCCATCGCCATGTATCTGCTACGAGCGCAGGCGATCGGTCTGGAGGATCCCTCCAAGGCGCAAAAGTTTCCTGGCGTTCGGTACCAATATTTCGAAGCCAACCTCCGAGACGAGGCTGACTTCGATAAGGTGGTGCCGACCATTTCTGGAGTCCTGGACGACTTCCGCCTGAAGCCGCGCAGTCGCGAAGATGAGGTCGGCTACCGGTTTACAGGGTTCATCCGGGTGACCGAGCCTGGCGAGTACACCCTTTATACTCGATCGGACGATGGTTCGCGCCTTCGAATTGGTTCGCAACTAGTGGTGGACAACTGGGGAGAACATGGAACGGCGGAAAAGAGTGGCGGTTTGGTTTTAGCAGCTGGAGACCATGCATTTCAGCTCACCTGGTATAATGGAGGTGGTGAATCCTCCTTGGAAGTGCTGTGGCAAGGCCCTGGAATTGCCAAGCAGCGTCTTCCGAAATCAGCGTTGTTCCAGATGAGCGCGCCCATGGAACCATTGGGAGGAGAAAACTTCACTCTAGATGCGACTCGAACTTCTCGTGGTCGCGAACGATTTGCCTCAGTCGGTTGTGCTTCCTGTCATGAAGTGCGGGATAGCACCGGTTTGGTTGCCTCCCGGTGGACAGGTAAACCGCTCAACGATTTGAAGGGGCAAGCGGACCAAGGTTGTTTGGCGACAAGCGTGAAAGCGGGTCTTCCGAAATACGCATTGAGTCCCGAACAACGGTTGGCCTTGCAAGAGACACTGCGACGTGTTGAACAACTCTCCCAACTGCTCGAACCCGCCCAGCAAATCGACCACACTTTGGCACGCTTGAATTGTCTTGCCTGCCATTCTAGAGATTCGATGGGTGGACCAGAAATCACCGGCAAATCGCCGTGGTTTGCCGTGGTGGGTGACGCCGATCTGGGTGACGAAGGCCGCATCCCGCCTCACCTGACCCAGGTCGGTGGCAAACTGAATTCCAATTGGCTGACCAACGTACTCCAACGAGGTGTCAAGACTCGCCCCTATATGGCGACCAAAATGCCCGTTTTTGGGAACGCCAATGTGGGAGCGCTCCCTGCGCTTCTTGAGAAAGTCGATGCCACACAGCCCGCCCCGGTGGATCCAACATTTTCCAACCGCGACGTGAAAGCGGGCTGGAAGTTGGTTGGGGCGGAAGGTCTCTCCTGCATCGCCTGCCACACCTTTGGTCGGCACAAGTCATTGGGTATCCCTGCCATGGATCTGACCCAGATGCACCAGCGCCTCCGCAGCGATTGGTTTCAAAAGTACTTGGTGGATCCTGCAGCGCTCCGTCCTGGGACGCGCATGCCCACCTTCTGGCCGGAAGGCCGCGCGGTCAATCGGGACATTCTCAATGGCGAGACTGCGGCACAAATCCAGGCCATCTGGGCGTTTCTATCTCGCGGGGCAAAGGCGGATGTCCCCGCGGGGCTGATTCGGGCGAGCAAAGAAATCGTCGTGGGCAAGGAGCCCGTCATCTACCGCAACTTCATCGAAGGCGCCGGTTCGCGCGCCATTGGCGTGGGTTATCCCGAGCGAACCCATCTGGCTTTTGATGCCAATGACCTGCGGTTGGCATTGATTTGGCAGGGATCCTTCATCGATATGGCCCGCCATAGCACGGATCGCGGTGTGGGATTCGAGCCTCCGCTCGGGGATCATATTTACAAACTCCCTGTGGGACCCTCGTTTGCGGTGTTGAACCTTCCGGACGCACCGTGGCCCACCGAATCTGCCAAGGCAATGGGTGGGAAATTCTTGGGTTACACGCTCGATGCCAAACGGCGTCCGGTATTCCACTATCGACTCGGAGATGTCTTAATCGAAGATTTGCCCGAGCCTAAAGCCGCCGAATTTGAGGTTTCCCTGCAACGCACCATTACCCTCAAGGGCAGTCACCCTGGCACCCTTTATTTTCGAGCCGCTGTGGGCGACATCAAGCCTCGGCCGGGTGGGGGGTGGTTGGTCGACGGTGAGGTGAAATTGTCCATTCGCGGTGGTGCAACGCCCCAGTTGGTTGGCAAGGAACTTCGAGTGCCGATCTTATTCCGGGAAAATCAGGCCGTCTTGATCGAGGAATTTGTCTGGTGAAGAAGCCTGTGGCTACTGCAAACATGAACACGATCTCAACCCGAAAGCACTTAATGAAACTTTGGAGCGCACATCCAATTTCGGCGAGTCCGACAACTCGGAAGGCAGTGGCGGCTGTCGGCCTAACATTGCAAGTCGCGTTGGCGCTCGCGATGGGATCCATGGCGACAGCCTCGATACGTGCCGCCAGTGCGGACGACGAGGCCGCCTATTATCCCATGGTCACGATTCCCATACCTCAGGGCGTCGTGCTTGAAGCGGGTGGGATCCAGGTGATGCCCGACCAGCGGGTGGCGGTGAGCACCCGTTTAGGCGATATTTATTTGGTCGAAGGCGCCTTCCAGAATCCACCATCCAACGTCAAGTTTCATCATTATGCTCGCGGATTGCATGAAGTGTTGGGGCTGACGACCCGAGGTGACGGGTGGCTCTACGCAACGCAACGGGGTGAACTCACTCGCATGAAGGATGTCGATGGTGATTTGCGAGCCGACCTGTTTGAGACCGTGAACGACAGTTGGGGAATCACTGGCGACTATCACGAGTATGCGTTTGGTTCGAAATTGGATCCCGACGGCAATATTTGGGTGGTGCTTTGCCTGACGGGCTCCTTCAGCAGTGAAATTGATTACCGAGGTTGGTGTTTGCGAATAACGCCCGAAGGCATGGCGATTCCAACGTGCAGCGGCATCCGGTCGCCAGGCGGGATCGGCACCAACTCGTTGGGAGATATGTTTTACACGGACAACCAAGGTCCCTGGAATGGGTCCTGTGGGTTGAAACATTTGAAGCCGGGTACGTTCATGGGCCATCCGGGTGGCAACAAATGGTTTGGCCTGGCACCGAATCTCGGCAAACCGAGTGCCGAGCCGGTGAGCAACAGTCGTTGGCATATTGAAGCCAAGAGGATCCCGGAGTATTTGCCCGCTGCAGTAATCTTCCCCTACAACAAAATGGGTCAGAGTGCTTCCGGGATCGCCACTGACGGAACCAGCGGAAAATTTGGCCCATTCGCCAATCAATTATTCGTCGGTGACCAGACCCAAAGCACCGTGATGCGAGTCTACCTCGAGAAGGTGAACGACCGTTACCAGGGCGCTTGTTTCCCATTCCGAGAGGGATTTGCGTCCGGATGTTTAAGTGTGGAGATGATGCCCGACGGGTCGATGTTTGTCGGGGGTACGGACCGGGGATGGGGAGCTCGCGGTGGAAAACCCTTCGCGTTACAGCGGTTGCTCTGGAACGGCCGGGTACCATTTGAGATTCACGAGATGCGTGCGCGTTCCGATGGTTTTGAACTCACGTTTACTCAGCCTGTCGATGCGGCAACCGTCGCGGATGTCGCCTCGTACAAACTCTCCACCTATACCTATCTCTACCGCGCGGAGTATGGGAGTCCGGAAGTGGATGCCACGAAGCCCGTTATCCGGTTGGCGGTCGTCGGGGCGGACGGCAAGAGTGTTCGAATCGTGGTGGATGGGCTTCAGGAAGGTCACATCCATGAGTTGCATCTGCCTGGGGTGCGTTCGACCCAAGGCAAGCCCTTGCTACACGCGGTGGGGTATTACACGATGAATCAAATTCCCAGCGGCACACGCTAGGTTTGGCCATGCGACCTGCTGCTCCCATGCAATACCGTATCGTGCTTACCGGCGGGCCCGGTGGTGGAAAGACCACGGCGGCGGATTTGTTTCGACGCGAAATCGGTGACCGAGTGGTGATCGTTCCTGAAACCGCGACGATTCTGTTTCAGGGTGGGTTTCCCCGATCTAAGGATCCCAAGGCGTTGAAATATGCGCAGACGGCCATTTACCAAGTGCAACGCCGTTTGGAGGACGTTCAGGCCGCCCTTTTTCCCGGTCGAACCCTGCTCTGCGATCGAGGCACAGTCGACGGAGCCGTCTATTGGCCAGGGCCTCCACAGGAATACTTCAGATCTGTCGGCTCATCTCTCGAGACAGAACTCGCGCGTTATGATGCGGTCATTTTCTTTGAGACGGCGGCGTTGGGCGGTGTATCCATAGAAGGGGGGAATCCGGTCCGCAATGAGACCATGGACGAGGCTGTTGATCTGGATACGCGGTTGCGGGCCATTTGGTCTAAGCACCCTCGCTTTATCCTGGTCCCGCACAATCCGTCGTTTTTTAAGAAGATCAGTTTTGGACTGGCAGCACTGGAAGGGCTCGTGGCCCAGTTGAATGGAAGTAAACCGACAAAGGCTGCCAGGACACCGGTTCGCCGTGGCGGGCGGAAACCGTAGCGTTCGTTGAGAAACGCGATCGAGCGCTAATTCTTCCGTTGTTTTGGCATTTCGTCGACAAAGCGGACTCGGACTTTCTGTTCCTGGCGCGGAGAGGGCCCCCTGGCGGGGGAAGAACGATTCGGCGAGACGGATTCCCGTCGAGTGCTGCTCCGCGAGCCGAGTACTGTGGCCACAATTCCTAGTGAGCCCCCGACGAGCACCAACAGAACACCGGCGATCACTTTGGCGGCGGGCGATTGAGAAAGAAACAAAACCAAGCCATCGATTACCAACACGGCATCGGCGCCAAGCAAGCTTGGCACCAACCATGGGTTCAATGCGGTTATTGAAGGGGCCAATTCAGACTCGCCATCGCGACCGTGCAAGAGCAAGTTGACCCCCCCATTCGGCGGGGCATCGGAACTGGATTCGATCGTCGGGGCGGGCTCGCTTTTCAGCAGGCTTCCCAGACCCCGACCCAGTGCTGGTTTCGACATAAGAAATTAAAGGTGCGCAGAGTCGACGCCTTGGGCCGACAGAGCAACGTCAAATTGTTTCTAATCCGCACCCGCGCATCCGCATCGCGGTATCGCAATCAGTGCTTTTCCAATTCCGTCATGAAGGGTTAGTTTCGCGGGATGCGATGGGTTTGGCTGTTTTGCTTTTGGGTTGGGAGTGCGTTTGCGGGTCCATTGGACGAATTTGTGGACGCCGCACGCCAGCGCCATGGGGAATCGGGTGCCGTTGCGGCGCGTTTTTTGGTGGATCATATGCCGCCCAAGGATCGTGAGGCCTTGTCGGCGTCATTCCTGATCGAGAATCTCGACCTAGCCTTTCGCGCTCGAAGCGAGTTTGAATGGGCCAAGAATGTTCCGGAAGCCCTGTTTCACAACGATGTCCTGCCCTATGCGGTTTTTGATGAAACTCGCGATTCCTGAAGGGCGGACCTTTATGCGAAAGCGCGGGAGTTGGTGAAGGATGCCCCATCGGCATCCGAGGCGGCCCAGCGTTTGAACCGAGATTTGTTTAAACGAATCAACGTTCATTACAACACGGGGCGCAAACGCCCCAATCAGAGCCCGAGTGAGTCGATTGCGTTGAACAAGGCTACCTGTACCGGATTATCGATTATCCTGGTGGACGCCTGTCGCGCCGTGGGAATACCTGCGCGCGCCGTGGGGACCCCGTTGTGGGCCAATGAACGCGGCAACCACACCTGGGTGGAAATCTGGGACGGGGACTGGCATTTTGCAGGGGCGGATGAGTATGACGCAGCGGGATTGGATCGCGGATGGTTTGTGGGTGATGCCGCCCAGGCGAAGGCTGATGTACCGCGCCACGCGATTTATGCCACCTCTTGGAAGCGCGAGGGGTTGTCCTTTCCCATGGTATGGGCACGCGGAAGAACGGAGGTTGCCGCGGTTAATGTCACGGCGCGCTACGCTAAAACCGTGGGTGTTGAGGCGGAGTTGGCTCGGTTAGGGGTTAGACTTTGGGATCAAAAAGGAGGAGTCCGGATGGCGGCCAAGGTTTGCGTTTTGGACGGGGTTCGACGGACCTGTGCTCTGGCGGATACCAAGTCTGGCACGGCCGATCTCAATGACATGCCTCGTTTCAGTCTGAAACCCGGAGCTAATGGATGGTTGAGATTCACGGTTGGCGATCAGGTGAGGGAACTGCGATTTCAACCGCTGACGCGAGGTGAGCCAACCATCGACGCCATCTGGAGTGAACTCCAGGCGGTGACTCCGGTACTCCTCGACATGGAATCCTGGCTGGCAAAACCATTCGATGAACGTGACCTCAACGCTCCGGTGCTGAAGGTGCCATTGTCCAGATTCGAAGCGGAGCGAACGGTGGAGTGGATGGCTGCCGATCGATCGCGCCAGCTTGCAGAGGAACGCCGAGACGAAGTCGGAAAACGATCCTTGGTTGTGGGCGACAAAACCCTTCGATGGCTGGAAAAAACTTATGGCGAGGCGCCCGAGGGTGGGCGCAGTCTCTGGATATCCATGCATGGCGGTGGAAACACCGCCCCGGCGATTAACGACAAGCAATGGACGAACCAGAGTCGACTTTATGAACTTGGCGAAGGAATCTACGTCGCTCCCCGTGCTCCATCGGACACGTGGAATCTTTGGCATGAGGCGCACATTGATCCGCTATTCCAACGATTGATTGACGACTACGTTGCCGTGCGCGGAGTGAATCCTGACAAGGTGTATCTCATGGGCTATTCGGCGGGCGGCGATGGCGTGTGGCAATTGGCACCCCGCATGGCAGACCGGTTCGCCGCGGCTTCGATGATGGCTGGACATCCCAATGAAGCCTCCGTGCTGGGGTTGCGCAACCTGCCGTTCGCCATTTTCATGGGGGGCAACGATGCGGCCTACAATCGCAATCGTGTCGCCTCCGAACGGGGCGCTCAATTGGAGCAACTCCAGAAGGAGGATCCCAGCGGGTACGTTCATCTCGTGAGGATTTATGAAGGATTGGGTCATTGGATGGAACGTAAAGACGCGGAAAACGTCCCTTGGATGGCAAAATTCCGAAGGCAACCATGGCCTCAACGGATTGTTTGGCAGCAGGACGATGTCGTTCATCAACGTTTCTATTGGCTGCAGATCCCGGAGCGCAGCGCCATCAAGGATCGGCAGAGATTGATCGCGACGATCCGCGATCGGACGATTTTGCTGGAAGGAGAGATCTGCACTGGGCTGACCTTGCGATTGGCGGATCAATTGTTGGATTTAGATCAATCATTCCAGGTGAAAGCGAATGGAACCGAAGTGTTTTCTGGGAGAGTGACGCGGACTGCCTCGTCCATCCTTTCGTCGCTTCGTGAGCGCGTGGATCCGGCGTCTGCCGCTACCGCCACGTTGACGTGGTGAATGGGCTGCCATGGAGCGCGTTTCCTCAATCGTTCGAGAGTTGAGGTGCGCTTCCGTCATTTACACGCGGCGCGTATACCCGCACACTGAATGAGTCTTCGGAGAAACGGACATTCCGAAGGCAAGTTAAACTCAGTCAGCATTATATCCTCTATGGGCGACAAATCCCCTAAAGCAAACCAGAAGAAATCGACACAAAAACAAGCCGCTGCCAGTTCGGCGGATCAGAAGAAGAAGCAGGCCATCGCCTCCAAATCGGCGGCCAGCAAGAAGAAGTAAATAGTCCGCTGCGGTCGTCTCTCCAGATGCGAGATCGGGAGAGACGGTTCCTGCTGCCAGTGTGGCTCAAGCTCGCCTTGGAGCATTGCTAATAGGATGGCAAGAATCTCGCTTTTGGGCGTGAAGTGGTAATGTGCAGGAGAATTATTTTCAGGCTGTATGACGCATGAAGCCCGGATCGGTGAGTCTCGAACGATGAGTTGGGTGTTTCGGTTAGGGTGGGCCCTCCTCTTCTCAGCAACTGGTGCCGATTCCGCCGCGCCCGCGGTTCCTACAGGCAAAGCGACATCAGCGGACAAGGAATCCAAGTGGGATGTGTCGAAACCGAAGGGTTTTGCCGCCGCTAAAACCGCCTCCATCGATGTCACCGAAGGAACTTGGATGAATCTCGATGTCTCGCCCGACGGTTCGAGACTCGTGTTTGATTTATTGGGGGACCTTTATTTGCTGCCCATCGGTGGGGGGGAAGCAACGGCACTGACTTCAGGATTGTCGTGGGATATGCAGCCGCGATTCAGTCCTGACGGAAAATCCATTGCCTTCACCAGCGATCGCGGAGGGGGCGACAATATCTGGGTGATTCGAGCGGACGCCAATTCTCTTCAAGCTCCGAAGGAATCGGGGTTGCGCCAAATTACCAAAGAAGAGTTTCGACTACTGAATTCCCCGGTCTGGACGCCCGACGGCAACTATGTCGCGGCGCGTAAGCATTTCAGTTCACGGCGATCGCTGGGTGCCGGTGAGATCTGGCTTTACTCAGTTGCCGGGGTGGAATCCGGCGCCAGCGATGGGGTTCAATTGACCACCAAGCCGAATGACCAAAAGGATGTTGGCGAGCCGGCGTTCTCCCCCGACGGTAGATATCTCTATTATTCCTGGGATGCCACTTCGGGCGGGACGTTTGAATACAACAAGGACAGCAACGGCCAGATCTATGTGATCTCACGATTAGACCGGGTGACGGGCGAGACCGAAGGGTGGATCAATGGCCCTGGAGGGGCGGTTCGGCCGACACCGTCGCCGGATGGTAAGCAGTTGGCCTTTGTGCGCCGCGACCGTTCAAAGACCTGCTTGTATCTCCAGGATATTGTATCGGGTGAAGTCCGCAAATTGCATGACGGACTGGAGCGGGACATGCAGGAGACTTGGGCGATTCACGGAGTATACCCGAGTTTGGCGTGGACGCCGGATTCGAAGTCGATGGTGTTTTATGCCCAGGGAGGCCTTCATCGAATCGAAGTCTCCAGCAAATTGGTCCATCGCATCCCATTTCATGTCAAAGCGGAGCACGCAATTTTGCCGGCGGTTCGAACACCGATCGAGGTGGCTCCGGCTGAATTCGACGTGAGGATGTTGCGCTCAGTGTCGGTGTCACCCAGTGGCGATGCGGTGGTTTATTCGGCGTTGGGTCACCTCTACAAGCGACAGCTTCCGGAGGGTCAACCCCAGCGGATCACTACAGATTCCCAGCACTTCGAGTTCATGCCGTCGTGGTCGCGCGACGGAAAATCGATCGTGTATGTCGCCTGGGATGACACCGAATTAGCCTCGATTCGCGTCGTTGAGGCTGCGGGAGGCGTTGGGCGTGTGGTGACCACCAAGCCGGGTTTCTACGTGGACCCAATTTTTTCACCAGACGGCACCAAAATCGTTTACGGTCGAATCAGCGGCGGCAATCTATTGGCGGCAGTTCATTCCAAAGATCCGGGCGTTTATTGGGTGCCGGTCCATGGTGGCGAGGGAACACGCATCACCAAGAAAGGCACGAATCCCCAGTTCGCTGCCGACACCGATCGCGTCTTTCTCCTGACCGGTGAACCGGACAAGGAAAACGAAAACACCCGGTTGATCAGCATGACCCTGAATGGCACGGAAGAACGCACCCACCTTTCCAGCGCAAATGCCACAGAAGTGAAAATCTCGCCGGATGGAAAATGGGTCGCCTGGTCGGAGCGATTCAACGTTTACGTGACACCCTTTCTCATCGCGGGGCGCACCATCGAGATTGGTCCGAAGTCGGCGAACGTGCCGGTACACAAAGTCACCACCGAAGCCGGTGCCAATCTGTCGTGGTCTGGTAATTCCCAGGCGTTGCACTGGTCCCTGGGACCGGAATTGTACTCGCAGCGAGTGGAGGATGTGGTCAACGCCGCCACCAAACGTGCCGAGTCCAAGCGGTTGGAGGCGTTGGCGAAACTTGAGGCCTCACCAGCTCCCGATTCCAAGCCCAAGACGGATGGGGCAGAAAAGAAACCCGCTCCCGACGCAACGCCCAAAGCGACCAACATTCAAATCGGATTCCGCCAGCGCGCCGACCGGCCCGAAGGAGTGCTGGCCTTGGTGGGAGGCCGAATCCTCACAATGAAAGGGGATCAAGTGCTGGATCGCGGAGTGGTCATCATCCGCGATCATCGGATCGTGGACATCGGCACGGTTGATGCCGTGTATATTCCCTCCGGAGCCACGGTCATTGATTGCGTCGGCAAGACGTTGATCCCAGGATTTATCGACGTGCACGCCCATGGTGCACAGGGGCAGGATGGTATTACCCCTCAACAGAATTGGGCTCGGTACGCGGATTTGGCGTTTGGCGTGACGACGATCCACGACCCGTCGAACGACACCGAGTCGATATTTGCGGCTGGCGAGATGCAGCGCGCGGGATTGGTGGTCCAGCCTCGAACGTTTTCCACGGGTACCATACTTTATGGTGCCGCGGGAGTGTACAAGGCACAGATCGACAGCCTGGAAGACGCCTTGTTCCATTTGAAACGCATGAAGGCGGTCGGGGCCTTCAGTGTGAAGTCCTACAACCAACCCCGGCGAGATCAGCGCCAACAGGTGGTCGAGGCGGCGCGTCAATTGGGTATGATGGTGGTGCCGGAAGGTGGCTCCTTGCTCCAGCACAACCTGACCATGGTCGCCGATGGTCACACTGGCGTCGAACATTCACTGCCAGTCGACCGCATTTATAAGGATATACAGCAGTTTTGGGGCGCCAGCGGCACTGGATATACCCCGACACTGGTCGTCGGTTACGGTGGGTTGGATGCAGAACGCTATTGGTATCAACATATGGATGCTTGGCAGCATGAAAAGCTGCTGAAGTTCACGCCGCGTTGGGTGATTGACCCGCGTTCTCGCCGCCGCCCCATGGCCAGTGACGAGGATTACAATGTCCTTCGCAGCGCTTCGATCTGCAAGTCGCTGCTCGATGTCGGAGTCACCGTCCATCTCGGTGCCCACGGACAGTTGGCTGGTCTGGGATCGCAATGGGAATTGTGGTCGATTGCTCGAAGTGGCATGCGCCCGATCGAAGCGCTTCAATGCGCCACCATCCATGGAGCCAAATATCTTGGTTTGGATAAGGATTTGGGTTCAATCGAACGTGGCAAACTGGCGGATGTCCTGATTCTCGATAAGAATCCATTGGAAGATATTCGCCACTCAGATTCGGTGCGGTACACCATCTTGAATGGACGAATCTATGATTCCTCAACCATGAATGAAGTGGGCGCGCGGCCTCGGGAACGAAAGCCATTTTTCTTTGAGCGATTGACGGGATCGACGGGAATGCTTCGCGCCATCATGGGCTGTGCGGGCTGCAACCGTCCCGCAGGTGATTCGATGGACTCGGCAACCATCATTCCTGAGACACGTGCGTATCGATGAGAGGCTGGTTCATGGATCGATGGAGGCCATGAATCCATTCCGCATTTTGGTTGTCACTTTAGTCAATCGCAAGCAGGGTGCCATTGTGAGCCAGATCTTACGCGCCGAATCTGGTTTATCCCTTGCCATGAATTCTCGACCCACACATCTCCCCCGCCGCCTGGAGGCTGGGTTCACGCTCATCGAATTGCTGGTTGTGATCGCCATTATCGCCATCTTGGCTGGCATGCTATTGCCGGCCCTGTCCCGGGCGAAAATGAAAGCCCAGGCGATCAAGTGCACCAGCAATGAAAAACAGATTGCCTTGGGATACATGCTCTATGCCGGTGATCACTCCGATTATCTGCCGGTCGCCGGCACCGAAGTGCCGCCGGGCTCGGGTTGGGTCGCTCCCAGTCGATGGTTTTTGGAGATTTCACCCTACATCAGCAACGTGAGCACCAATTACACGAATCTCGTCGCCAAGAGCAAGGTTGTCGCCTGTCCGACTGCGAAGGTAGGGACCAACGTGATACCGGCAACGGTGCCTGGCTATCAGGGCTACGGGGGGTACGGACACAATTACGCCTACCTCGGCTACACCCAAAAAGATCACGTCAAAACCACCGTCGTGACCAAACCGTCGGACACCTGCATGAATGGCGATGGATTGGATCCAACCAAGGGGTTGGAATGGTGGAATTACGGTTATCTTTACCCACCGAGCATTCAGAATGCGCTGTTCCGATATGTGCGTCATGGAACGGGTGGCAACTATGCCTGGGTCGATGGCCACGTCTCCATGACTTCGTGGAAGATCATGTCCAAAGGCCAAAATAACAAAGTGGATTGGTACTATCTGCCGTCACCCTAAAGCCTTGGGTGCATCACAACGTCGGGGGCGAAGTTGCATAGGACACCCCCTTGGACTGCACTGTGGTGAAGCTCTTTGGAGTCGCAGTCCCCTGTCTGAAATACCTTCCCTCTTCGGCTATCGGTTTCCTGTCGTAGATTGCTATGTCGGTTTTTGTCCCGGGCGGGTGTTTACTGATGACGACACGATGCACGACACCCCAGATCACGAACTGCTCCGAAGCTACGCCGATCACGGCACAGAGGAAGCTTTCACGGAACTGGTCCGCCGCCACTGCGATTTGGTGTGGGGGGCGGCCCGGCGGGTCGGTAGCGATGCTGATGCCGCGCGGGACGTGGCTCAGATGGTGTTCACCGACCTGGCGCGGAAAGCGCCCCGCCTGCCAGTCGGCACGGTACTGGCTGGTTGGCTTTACAGGGCGGCATGTCACGCGGCGGCGAATCAGGTTCGCGGCGAAATTCGCCGGACACAACGAGAACAGCAGGCGATGCAACAGGACGATATTCAGTCTGCCATCACCGAGTCCACGGAAACCCGCGACGCTGCGGGACTCCAGCCGATCCTCGATGCCGCACTCGGCCGACTGTCCGAGGCGGACCGCGACGCGGTGGTACTGCGTTTCCTTACGGGGAGGAGTTTGGCCGAAGTGGGCGCGACTCTCGGCACGAACGAGGATGCCGCCCAGAAACGTGTCAGCCGCGCCCTGGAGAAGTTGCGCGAGATCTTTCGGCAACGCGGCGTGACGGTCAGCGGCGGGACGGTTGCCATAGCTCTGGGCGTGGCGGGTACCCAGACCGCGCCAGTGGGCTTGGCGGCGACGCTGGCCGGTGGTGCGTTGGTGGGTGTCGGTGCGCAGTCCGGGGTGGCCGCCTGGTTTTTGCTTATGAAGTCCAAACTCGTACTCGGAATCGTGGCTGGTGCGTTGGTGTTTACCGCGATGGTTCAGCAACAACGGAACGTCCGCCGGCTCGCCGACGACAACGCGACTCTTCGGCGGCAGATGGCCGAGATGACCGCGCCACCAACCGTCGCTACAGCTGGCAACGACCCGGGCGAACTGGAACGGTTGCGGGCCGAGCACGCGGAATTGCTGCGGCTGAGGGGTGAACTTACTCAATTGCGTCAGGCCGCGCGCCAACCGACGGCCAGACCCTCCGCGGCTCCAGCTGTCCGCGCGGGTGACATGGACCCCCAGACGCTCGAGATTCTGAAGGCGGAAGCCAATTCCGCCAGAATCATCAACGCGATGAAGCATCTTGGGCTGGCGGCTCATCGCTTCGCCTCGGGCAATGGATCCAAGTTTCCAACGACGCTTGAGGAAATGAGAAATGAGCTGCCATTGTCCACCGATGGAACCCTTCCCAGCAATGTTTCACCGGACCTGGTCGAGTTCTTCCACCGCGATCGACCCCTCGACGCGACCGAACCGGAGAGGATTCTGTTCCGGGAGAAAACGGCTCGGCAACTGCCCGACGGTAATTGGGAGCGAATCTACACTCTGGCCGATGGTTCCGTGCATCGGATCACCCGGGCCGACGGGGACTTCACCGAGTTCGAGAGCGGCCGCTAAAGTTCGGCGACCAACGCGAGGAAGCAGCCATAGGCAGAAAAGCCGTCACCGGGGGGTAACACGGATACGGCGCGGAGTCCGGCACACGATCAGTCCCACTTCATTTCCCGGATGCTCTTGGAGAACTGGATCTTTTAGTGAATTCCATTGGAGGAGGAACCCGCCTCTTCCTGAACGACGGGAAGGGTCGATTCACAGAGGTCTCGCAATCGGGGTTGCTTCAGCGGATGGGCAGCATGTCGATGGCGTTGGCGGATATTGATGGGGATGGGGATCTGGATTTGTACGTCGCCAATTACCGGACCAGCACGATTCGGAGCACCGGGTTCAACGTGCTCAATGTCAATGGGAGACGTTCCATTCTTCCGGAGGATCGGGATCAATTGGAATATACCCCAGAAGGGAGAGTTCTGGAACATGGCGAACCCGATGCGTTGTACCTGAATCTCGGCGAAGCGAGGTTCCAGCCGGTATCCTGGACCCATGGGGTATTCCGCGACGAATCGGGAATCCCACTCACACAGGCTCCCCGCGATTGGGGGCAAGCCGCCTTGTTTCGAGATCTCAATGGCGACGGCTTTCCAGATCTATACGTCTGCAATGATTTCCAAAGTCCCGATCGAATTTGGATCAATGACGGTCAGGGTCACTTTCAGGCACTCGCGTCTACGGCCCTTCGCAATACGCCCACGTTTTCGATGTCGATCGACTGCGGGGATCTGAATCGCGATGGGCACGACGACCTCTTGATTGTGGATATGCTGGATCCAGGACATCGTTTGCGCATGGCCCACAGCTCCGGGATCATGGCAGCAGCCGGAGACTTCGAGACGGCTCGCAATCGGCCTCAACTCAATCGGAACACCCTGCACTTCGGTCGCGGCGATGGCACATTCGCTGAACTCGCGTATCTCGTGGGATTGGAAGCCTCCGGTTGGACGTGGTCCACCATTTTTCTGGATGTCGATCTGGATGGATTCGAGGACGTCTTGATGACTACGGGACACCTTTTCGACACGCAGGACTTGGATGCCAACGCCCGAATCCAAGCCAATGGCCCCTATCGGAAGGATCAGATCCCCCAAAAGCTCCTCATGTATCCTCGGCTACCGCAAGCGAAGTCATTGTATCGAAATTTGGGTGGGGTACGATTTGAGGAAGTGGGGCGTGAGTGGGGATTTGGAGACGAAGGTGTGGCGCACGGGATGTGCGTGGCGGATTTGGACAACGACGGGGATCATGACGTTGTGGTAAACGAGTTGAACCTGGTTGCAGGGTTGTTTGTGGATGAGAGTGGGCGATTGGGGCATGTGCATCTGGAACCGTTTCACGAGGATTTCGAACGGCAGGCGTTGTTGCCACGGCGAATGAGCCAACTGGGACCTGGAGTTGGGTGGATGGATTTGGATGGGGATGGGAATGAAGACGTGGTGATAGGGAGCGGGAAGGGGGGTAGTCTGTCTGGGTACTTGGGGGATGGAAGGGGAGGCTTTCGTCGGATGGAAGGGATGCCGCTGGGGCAGATGACGGGGAGAGATCAGACGGGGATCGTGGGATGGAGACGGGGAGAGGGGACGATGATGGTGTTGAGCGGGACAGCGAACTACGAGGACGGGGTGGTGGGTGGCAGCAGTGTGCGGGTGTATGATCTGGGAAACAAACGCGTGGAAGACGCGTTGCCTGCGTGGGAAGCGAGTGCCGGCCCGTTGGCGCTGGGAGGACTTGCGGAGGATGGGAGCTTGTCGTTGTTCATTGGAGGACGGGTGACGGTGGGTGGATACCCGAAGGCCTGTTCGTCGAAAGTGTACGCGAATCGGGGTGGGAAATGGGAATTGGACGAAGTGAACACCGAGGTGTTGAAGGAAGTGGGCATGGTGAGTGGAGCGGTGTGGACGGATCTGGACGGGGATGGAAGGAGCGAGTTGGTGTTGGCGTGCGAATGGGGCCCGGTGACGGTGTTCCGGAATGGAGGGGGTAAATTGGAAGAAGCGACGACGGCGTGGGGATTGGGGGGGTACGTGGGATGGTGGAATGGGATTGGGGTTGGGGATTTTGACGGGGACGGGAGGATGGATCTGGTGGTGTCGAATTGGGGATTGAACACGGGCTATCGGGCGAGTGTGGAGGAGCCGAGGCGGCTGTACGTGGCGGACTTGGTAGGGAATGGCCAGGAGTCGTTGATGGAGGCGTGGAAGGATCGCTCGATGGGGAAATGGGTGCCTGAAGTGGATCGCGATGGGTTGGGGAAAGAGTGGCCATGGGTACAGGCGAAGTACCCCCGGCACCGGGAGTACGCGGAGGCGAGCGTGGAGGAAATCCTTGGGGAAGCTGGGAAGAAGACGAGAGTGTTGGAAGCGAACTGGTTGGAGACGACGGTGTTTCTGAACCGAGGGAAACGCTTTGAAGTGGGGAAACTGCCGGTGGAAGCGCAGTGGAGTCCTGGATTTGGGGTGAACGTGGCGGACTTCGACGGGGATGGGAAGGAGGACGTGTTCGTGAGCCAGAATTTTTTTGCGGTACCGATGAGGACATCGAGGAGTGACGCGGGACGAGGGTTGGTGTTGAGAGGGGATGGGCGAGGTGGATTTGAGGCGATGAAGGGACAGGAATCCGGGGTGAAAGTTTACGGGGAACAAAGGGGGAGTGCGGTGGGGGATTACGATGGGGACGGACGGGTGGATCTGTTGGTGAGTCAGAATGGAGGGGAGACCAAGCTGTACCGAAACGCGAGAGGGAAGGTGGGGTTGAGGGTGAGGTTGAAGGGGTCTGAGAATAATCGGGAGGGGATTGGGGCAGTGATACGGTTGGGGGAAGGGAACGGGAAGTGGGGAGCGGCGAGGGAAGTGCACGCTGGGAGCGGGTATTGGAGCATGGACTCGGTGGTGACGGTGATGGCGAGGCCTGAAGGGGCGAGGAGGATCGCGGTGAGATGGCCCGGGAAAGGGCCCGTGGTGGAGAGTGAACTGCCGCCGGGCGCTCGCGAGGTGGTGGTGCACCACAACGGAACCGTGGAGGCATTACGCTGACGTATGAATCGAATCAAATGCATGGTGGGTTTGTGTATTGGGCTCGCGGGCATGGTGGGCTGGGCGGCGGCTTGGCAGGAAATGTCGGGCGGTCGTTGGACACCTTTGGTGGTGCCCGTGGCAGGACAGTCTGGCTTCAGGGCAGTTTCAAGATTTCGACTTTAAGGAGGCAGGTGAAACAAAAGGCGGTATAAAACTGGACAAAAGGCGCTGACTTTATTTAACTGCCGGCATGTCCGAGCCTATTACGCTACCCGAGCACGAGCAACAAACGGC
>SXGS01486724.1_pt1 | contig 32705 bp, 26 predicted proteins | sample 3174681 | NCBI WGS metagenome assembly SXGS01 (sample SAMN11356861, study PRJNA531348) | freshwater metagenome | isolation source: freshwater sample F1-80 | place: China: Fuxian Lake, Yuxi | collected 2017-12-25 | reverse complement strand
TTGGTGGTGCTGAATGTCTTCGGGGGTCATGTGAGGGCTCCGAGAAGGGCGGCGCTGGGTGGGCGGCACGCGGGGTTACCTGTAGTGAATCGCACCCCGTGCCTCGGCGTCCACGCTTTCCCTACCGTACCACAGAATTATACCCATCTCGGTGTGGGGCTTGAGCCTCGGGTACCGCACCGTCATCGCCTGGATGGTGGATCTTGCCCGCCGGCTGGTGGAGTGGTATCCGGAAAGCGCCCGTCCGCTGGACGAGCCGGCGCTCGTGCTGGTGGATGAAATGGATCTTCATCTCCACCCGGCGTGGCAGCGGAACCTGATCTCCTTCCTGCAAAAGTGGTTCGTCAATACCCAGTTTGTCGTCACGGCCCACAGTCCGCTCATCGTGCAAGCCGCCGAGGACGCCCGCATCGTGCTGCTGGCCCGGGACGAAACCGGTGCGGTGCAGATCATCAACGACGCTCCGTCGGTGCGCGGCTACCGCGTAGACCAGATCCTCACCAGCGATCTCTTCCGACTGCCGTCTCCGCGCTCCCAGCGTGTGGAGGAGGCCCTGGAACAGCGCCGCAAGATCCTGGGCAAGGCGGCGCTGACCGAGACCGACCGGGCGGATCTACGCCGCCTGGACGAACAGATCGGCGCCCTGCCGATCGGCGAGCGACCGGAGGACCGCGAGGCCATGGAGGTCATCCGCCGCGCGGCTGAAGCGTTGAAAGGGGTGAACCTGTGAATCGGATACGGAAGCCGGGAGAACCCCCATCAGTGCTTTGCACCCGCGGGCGAGATCAGCGGGCGCAGGATGAGATCACCTACGATGGAGCATCGGCTGAATATCTCACCGGTGAGCTGCGATTCAGGCACCAATCCGGGATCTACGGGCACGCCTCCGTGAAAGAAGGTCTGATACGAGCGCAGCACGAAAAATGCGCGTTCTGCGAGTCCCGGTTCACCCACATCGCCTACGGAGACGTGGAACACTTTCGCCCCAAGGGCGCCTTCCGCCAACAGGCGGGTGACGTGCTCCAGTACCCCGGGTATTACTGGCTTGCGTATGACTGGGCGAATCTTTATGCCTCCTGCACACTCTGCAACCAGCGCTTCAAGGAGAACATGTTTCCGCTGCGTGACCCGACGCGGCGAGCTCGCAGCCATCATGACGACATTGCGGCCGAAGCGCCGTTACTCCTTGACCCAGGCATGACGGATCCTGCGGCGCACATCTCCTTCCGAAAGGAGATCCCGTACGCCGTCGAGGATAACGATGTCGGACGCACCACGATTGCGGTGTTTGGTCTGGACCGAGAAGAACTCAACCGGGAACGCCGTGAACTTCTGGAATTGTTCCGCACTCTGCACGAGATCACTCAGATGGACACCACTCAGATGGACATGACTCGGGTGGACATCCCGCGCCTCGCACAGGCGGCCGAAACAGCTCGGCACCAACTGGCGCGCGCACAGCAGGATTCGGCTCCGTATGCTGCGGCAATGCGGGCCGCGGTGCGGGCCGGGTTTGCCGGAGACGGTTGGTAGGACGCCGCTGCGCCCAACTTATCCCTCCAGGACTCGCTTCCAACAGCCACCGGGTGTAACCCTGCTCGCCCCGGCTCCGTCCAACACCATACCCGCACCGGGACGATACCTGGTGCGCGTGTGGGAATGACGACGGGGAGGCAACCGATGGGCACTCGATGGGCGGCGGGGCTGGCCGGTCTACTATTGCTGGGAGGCGCGCGCGCGGGCCATACGTGAGGACTCTTCGTGCGGCCGGTGCGGCCGGGTGTGTCCCTCGCAGCCTCTGCTCCCGTACAGCCGCTCTCTATCGCTGACCTGGCGGTGGCGGTGCGGATCCAGGGGCGGCAGGCTCATGTACGCATTGACCAGACCGTCACGAACCAGGGCGCAGCGTCTGCCGAAGTGGCAAACCTCTGGCCGGCGCCCCCCGGATTGGACGTGCGGGACTTTCACTACACGATCAACGGCGCTTCGAGTTCCGCAGAACGAGTGCAGGGAGAACAGGCGGATCGGGTCTACCGCGAGTCTGCCCAACAGAACGACGACCCACGCGTGCTGCGCTACCTGGGACAACCGTTCTTCCGCGGGCCTGCAATGAGCATCCCGGCCGGCGGGCGCCTCACCATGCGGATGGAGTACCACGCGGACTTGCCGGTGGATCAGGGAGTCGTGCGATTCCACCACCCACTGAGCACGAACGGCTTCTCCAATCTTCCGATCAACCACGTGACGGTGCGGGTCTCCCTCAGTGATCGAGAACCGATCGGGTTTTACTACTCGCCGACGCACCCGTTCACCTGGACACGGAGCGCAGACGGATCCGTGGAAGGCGCCTACGCCGAGAGCAACCGGCGCATCGACAACGACTTGCACCTCTATTCGGCCGCCGGCAATGCTCCGGTGGACTTCCGGGTGCTCGCGATGCGGCAGACGGGCTTCGGGGGAGTATTCCTGGCGTCGGTCCGGCCCGGGCCCGCGCTGGCTCGGTCCGAGTACGTGGCCCGGGACGTGATCTTCGTGCTGGATCGCTCCGGCAGCATGGCAGGTGACAAGCTCGCGCAGGCGAAAGCCGGGCTCGATTTCTCGCTGTCGCGGTTGAACCCGGCGGATCGCTTTTCTCTGGTGTGGTACGACAGCACCGTGAACGTATGGCGGCCGGAACTCCAGCCCGCCACGGCAGAGAACGTCGCAGAGGCTCAGCGGGCGCTTCGGAGCATCATCGCGAACGGCGGCACCAACATCCACGACGCACTGAAGAGCGGGCTCCAGGTCCTCGGCCGTGGAGACCGACCGGCGGCAGTCGTCTTTCTGACGGATGGTCTCCCCACCGCCGGCGTCACGGACATCGGCAAGATTCGCACTGCCGTGATGGAAGCGAACTCGCGCCGCGCGCGCGTGTTCGTGTTCGGCGTGGGCTACGATGTGAACGTGCCGTTCCTGGACCAGCTGTCGGTAGAAAACCGGGGCGATGCTGAGTACGTTCGGCCCGGCGACAACCTGGAGGCGAGGCTGGCCTCATTCTACGAGAAACAGTCCCAACCGGTGCTGACCGACCTGAAACTCTCACTCGAGGGCGGCGATACCGCGGACATTCTTCCGGGGGAGTTGCCGGACCTCTTCGCGGGGGGCGAGATTGTGGTCGTCGGCCGCTACCGCAAGCCCGGGCCTCTGGTCGCCCGCCTGACCGGCAGTTCAGGAACGGAGGTGAAGACGTACGAAGTCCGCACCGCCCTGCCGGACCGCGGCGCAGCGTTTGATTTTCTCCCGCGCCTCTGGGCACAGCGCAAGATCGGCGAACTGCTGGACGAGGTGCGGCTCACCGGACCGAAGCCGGAGCTGATTCGGCAGATTTCCGCCCTCAGTCGCGAGTTCGGGATCCTGACTGATTACACCCGCAGTCTGGCGGATGACCGGGTGGCGCTGGATCTGAGCAGTCAGGCGGCCGCCGTCGGAGAGAATGCACAGCGCGCGAACACATTCTCCCAGGGGGCGTTTGCCACAAGCCAGTCGGTCAACAACCGGGGACTTCGGCAGCAGGCGCAGGTTTACCAGAATCGTTTTCTGGGCGAAGATGGCCGCGAGGTGGAGGGGAACCAGGCGCGGCAGGCGGGTGCACGGGCGCAGTTCCTGCGGGGTGGTTTCTGGACCGACCCGGAGTGGCCCGCAGATCGCAAGCCGCTCAAGGTCAAGCGCTATTCACCCGCGTACTGGGAAATCCTGAAGCGGAGGCCGGACCTGACGGCAACGATGGCGGCGGGCCGGCGGGTGCGTTTTCTCCTCGGCAAGGAACCCATCCAGGTAGACGACGACGGGACCAGCCAGTTCAGTGCAGCAGATCGGGCGCGCTTGTTCGGGATGGCAGCCGCGCTTTCCGCACCCCGGATCCCGGCCGGGGGTGCGTTGCTCGGCGGCGCCGCGGCCGGGACGGTTCTCATTGGCGGCCTGATCGGCCGCCGGCTTCAGCGCCGCGCACACGGCGGCTATTGACAGGGAGTTCCGACATGCGAGCGAAGTGGCTCATCAGCATCGGCTTGTGCCTGACGGCAGCCCCAGGGGTGCAGGCACAGGGCCTCGTCTTTCCGCGACCCGTGCCGCCGGTACATCTCATCCGACCAGTGCAGCCGATTCACCTCAAATCGCAGAAGGTAAATCTACACCTGAATCAGGGGGCACTGCGCGTCGAAGTAGAGCAGACGTTCTACAATCCCAACGCGTTTCAGGTAGAAGGAACCTATCTGTTCCCGCTGCCGGACAACTCCGCTGTGTCCAACTTCCGTCTGACGATCGGCCAGGAGCCGGTGGAGGGCAAGTTGCTCAGTGTAGAAGAAGCACGGCGCATCTACGAGTCGTACGTGCGCCAGAACGTGGACCCGGCGATCCTCGAGTACGTGGGCCGCAACGCCTTCCGCGCCCGCATTTTCCCAATCTTGCCGGGTCAGGAACGGCGGATCTCCCTCGTCTACAGCCAGATAGCGGAGTTCCGCAATGGGGTCTATCGTGCTGTCTACCCACTGAAATCCGAGCAGGCCGTGGGGCAACCGCCGGCGGATCTGGTCGTAGATTGCACCGTCCGGAGCAGTCAGCCCATCAAGACAGTCTACAGTCCATCCCACGAGGTGCAGGTGCGGCGGGAGAGCGACCACCTGGCCCGGGCAACGTTTGAGGGCCGGGCCGTACGCGCCGACCGGGACTTCGTGCTCTATTGCAGCACCTCGGAAAAAGAGTTCGGGCTGAACACGCTGGCCCACCGCCGCACGGGGGAAGACGGCTACGTCCTGCTGATGCTGGCCCCCAAGCGGCAGGTCGGGGCGAAGGACAGGCAGCCGAAGGACGTGGTCTTCGTCTTCGACACCTCGGGCAGCATGCAGGGCGCGAAGATGGAGCAGGCGCGCAAGGCGCTGCAAACAGTGCTCGGAGCGCTGCACCGGGAGGACCGGTTCAACATAATTCGGTTCAGCAGCGACGTGGGCGAGTTCAGATCCGGCGTTGTGCCCGCTACCCCCGAGAATCGGGCGGCGGCGGCAAAGTTCGCCGAGGAACTCCGGGCGATCGGAGGGACCGCCATTGATGACGCGCTCCAGGCCGGCCTCGCCTCCCTCCCTGCCCCGGAACAACGGCGCGGACGGGGCGCCTACCTGGTGTTCCTGACCGACGGGCTCCCGACCATCGGCATGACGGACCCGGAACGGATTCTGGGCAACGCGGCGAAGGCGGCCCCGGCCGACGTACGCCTCTTCACCTTCGGCGTCGGCTCGGACGTGAATACGCTCCTGCTCGACCGCCTGGCCCGCGACCATCACGGCGACGCCGACTATGTGGACGATTCGGAGAACCTGGAGGTCAAGGTCGGAGACTTCTACGCGAAGATCGCCACGCCGGTGCTGTCCAACGTGCGGGTGGAGGTCGAGGGGGGCACGCTCCAGGACATCTACCCCTCGCGGATCCCGGACCTGTTCGCGGGCACGCAGTCGCTCGTGTTCGGCCGGTATCAGGGGACCGGTAAGGCCCGAGTCATCCTCTCCGGAGATCTCAACGGCCAACGGCAGCGACATACCTACGAGGTGGACCTTCCTTCCCGGGAGCCGGGCCAGGAGTTCGTGCCGAAGCTCTGGGCGGGACGCAAGATCGGGTTCCTGCTTGAGGAGATCCGCCTCCGCGGCGAGAAGGCCGAATTGAAGGACGAGGTCATCCGCCTGAGCAAGGAGTTCGGCATCGTCACCCCCTACACCGCCTATCTCGTCGAAGAACCCGGGCTGCGCCCGATCCCGGCGCCGTTCCCTGGCGTGCGGCGCCCCGGCCTGGAACCGGCCGGCGCCGGCGGATTGGGACGGGGCGGAGGAGGGTTCGGCGGCTCCAACCCCAGGGCGCCTGTTGCAGCGGAGACAAGCCCGGAGAAACGCGTGCTGGCGCGTTCCGACGCGCTGAAACAAAACGTCGGTCAGGACGCGGTGGACGTGAGTCGCAGTCTGCGGGCATTGCGGGAGCGCCAGGTGACCGACAGCGACCCGGATGTGCTGCGCACGGTGCAGGGACGCGGGTTCCGTCGAGATGGCCTTGCATGGCACGACACCACTGCCCCTGCAAAGCCCACCACGGTCGCGGTGAAGTATGGCTCCGACGCCTACTTCCGCCTGCTTTCCCGCACCGAGTGGGCGCGCTACCTGGCACTGGGACGGGCGGTCACGTTCCGCACCGGGAAGACCACCGTAGTCGCGGTGGGAGAAACGGGTAAGGAGAAACTCACCGACGCTGAGATCGCCTCCCTGGAACGCTGAGCCCCGGACCAGGTCCCGGCTGTCCCCGGGGGGCAACAGTTCAATCTGTTGCTCCCCGGGACGGTTCACATCGGAGTGGCTGCGTCCAGCCCGAAGCAGACCTGTCCGACCCCCAGGTGGGGTATCATTGGTGCGCAGTTGCCTCGGCTTCGAGTGCTCCTCTCGCCGCCATTGCGCCCCAACGAAAACGATGTCGTGTTCCGCCACCCCTGTATCTGATCGTGACCCTCGAGCCTGGACGTCCGCCTCATTGGATCATCCCGAGGCCTGGCGAGTGTCGCTGGACGCCGCGGTACTGATGCGACTGGAAAAAGCTGCCGCTCGGGCCGATGACACATTGCCGCTGGTAGAACTGCGGCTGACTGCGTCCGACCGCGAGTTCCTGGCTCCGGAAGTGCGCCCGATTCAGGATGCGCTGGAGCGCGGACGAGGCTTTGTGGTGGTCGAACGGCTTGATGTGCCCCGTCTGGGGAAACGCCGCGCGACTGCGATGTACTGGCTTCTGGGACAGGCGCTCGGGGAGCCGTTCCCGCAGAACGTACAGGGCACGCTCCTGTACGATGTGACCGACACGGGTCGGACTGTCCAGGAAGGGGCTCGCTTCTCCGTCACAAACGCGGAAAGTAGTTTCCATACAGACAATTCATTCGGTGATCGAGTGCTGGATTGGATCGGCCTGCTCTGCCTCCAACCGGCGCGGTCCGGCGGCGTGAACCAGCTCGTAAGCGGAGCAGCAGCATGCGAGATTCTGCAACGGGCGCGGCCCGACGTCGTGGAGGTGCTCGCTGCTCCGTTTCAGGTGGACCGCCGCGGGGGTATCCGGCCCGGAGAGACGGCGACCATCCCCGTTCCGGTGCTCTCCAGAGTCGGACCGGACATTCTGGTGCGGTACCTGCGGTTCTGGATCGAAGCCGGACACATTCGTCTCGACCGGCCCCTGACTCCGGTGCAGCGAGACGCGCTCGACACCTTTGATCGCGCCCTCTCCGACCCCGCCCTCCGGGCGGAGTTCACCCTCGATCAGGGTCAGATCCTCTTCGCGAACAACCGATGGATCCTCCACAACCGTACCGCCTTCGACGACGACCCTGACCCCGAGAAACGCCGGCACTTGGTCCGGCTCTGGTTGTCTAAGGCAACGGACTGACGCTGCGGTAGAGCTGCACCGTGACCTCCGCGAGGGCGCGAAAGCTATGCTGCGTGGAGTATTCCCTTGCAGCCTGTTCAAGACGGTGGCGTACTTCGGTGGAGCCGCAGACCTCCTGGATCGTCCGGGCAAGCGCCGACACATCGCCGGCGGCGAAGAGACGCACACAGGGCAGCCGGCGGTTCTCAGCAAGGTCGGAAGCAATCACAGCGCGGCCCCGCGCCAGAGCGTGGTTCAGCGATGCGGAGGCGCTCATTTCCCGAAAGGGCGCCAGCACGACATCGGCCGCGGCGGTCGCCGCCTCCAGCGTCGCGTCATCCAGGAATCCGGTGATCTGGAACCGATCCGCGACTCCAAGGCGCTCCGCTTCCTGGTGGAGCCAGGCTTCCGTACCACTTCGGTCGGCGCTGTGTTCGCCCCCCGCGGCAACCAGAACGTATTCCGAGGGGAGACTACGAAGGGCCGCGAGGGCGACATCGTACCCCTTTCGGCGGGCCAGAAACCCCATGATGACGAGAACCCGCTTCCGATCCAGTCCGTGGCGGCGGCGAAAGCCGGCGCCGTCGCCCGGTGCGACCGGTGGAGACGGTACGGGAATCGGACGATACACTACCCGCTCCTCCGGTACTCCAAGCCCGGCAAGTGCCTCCACATAACTCGCGGCGTGTACCATCCAGCGGGAGATGGCGGGATCGGCGAACACCCGGCGGTTGAACCAGCGCTTGTAGGCAAGCTCAACGGGAGGCGGCAGATGGTAGGCGCCAGTGGGCCGTTGGTCCAATTCATGCACCGTGAGCACCAGAGGACGCCGCATGGTGCGGGCAAACGCACGCCACCCGGAGCGGAGCGGATGCATCCCTCCGAAGAAAGCGTATGAATGCTGCACATGCGCCACGTCCCCGAGTTCGAGTGCACGGGCCATCGCCCGATACACAGCCGCGGGACTGGAGAGAAACGTCGCGGGCACCACCTCCACCTCGACGTGCCGGCACAGTTCTTCGATGAGCCGGTGACTGTAGTCGGCAATCCCACAGCGCTCGTTCCACGACGTAAGCAGAGCCACTCTCATGCGGGTTCCGATCAGGAAAATGCACACCCGGCAGGGAATACTAACATCATCCTGGATGTGGCGTCGGATCGGCAACCGGGAGAACTGGGGAAGGACAGAGCAGAGTGCTGACCAAGGAACAAATCGCTTTCTACCACGAGAATGGCTACCTGCGCATCGAGCAGGTCTATGATCCGGCCGAACTCCGCGCAATGAGTGAGGAACTGGACTACATCATACAAAACTTCGCCAACTGGGGGGCTGCCTGGCGCGGGCCCTGGCGGAAGGTGGTGATGAACGAGGAGGAAGACAGCAAGGCCACTCTGGTCGCCATCCACGAGATGCAGCACTATGCCGCCGCGTGGACCCGCGCGCTCATGAATCAGCGCCTGGCCGACTCGCTGGGCCAACTTCTGGACAGCGAGTGCGTCGAGATGCACCACATGACGCTGCACGCCAAGCCGCCGGACGCCGGCGCCCCGTTCCCGATGCACCAGGACCTACCCTTCTACCCGCACGTTGACGGCCGCTATCTCGACACACTGGTGCACGTGGACGATGCCGACGAGGTGAGTGGCTGCATCAAGTTCCTGCCCGGAACGCACAAGCTGGGGAAACTCACACACATTCTGGGCCCCGAGACCTCGCCGCACCTACCGACGGACCAATTCCGGCTGGAAGATGCCGTATCAGTGCCGGCGAAAGCGGGCGATGTAGTGGTGTTCAGCATCTGGACCGTCCACGGCTCCAATGTGAACCACAGCGGCAAGTGGCGCCGGATCGTCCGCATCGGCTATCGCGACCCGCACAACCTCCAGGAACGCGGGCAGGCGATGGGCCGACCGGGCATTATCGTCAAAGGAGTGCGCCCCAAGGTGGAGGGCCAACAGATCAACGTCTACGGAAACTGGACTGGGTAGTGCAGGAACCGGGGTGAGACAACGGGGACGACGAAAACGGGTGCGAGGGCGCGGTGGCTGCCCCCCCGCACCCGTTTCCTCCCTGCCTACCCCCGCTTCCCGCTACTGCACCTGCATCGGCATCACGACCATCAGGTAGTCGTCATCGCCCACGGGACGGAGGACGGCTGGGTTGAGGGGTTCGTTCAGATCCAGACGGACAGCCTCGGTTTCGAGCACTCCGAGCACGGCGAGCATGTACGCCACGTTGAAAGCGATCGTCAGATCGTCTCCCTCACGCTCGATGGCAATCTCCTCGCGGGCAGTACCCAGGCTTGCTGCTTCCGCGGTGATGACCACATTTTCGCCCTCAGTCTGCATCACGACCCGGTTCTGGGCGGCTGCATCCCGCGCGACGATCCGCGCCCGGCGGAGCGCTCCGAGCAGATCCTCGCGCTGAAGCGTCCACGAGCGATTGTGCCCCTGGGGAATCACGCGCTCGTAGCGCGGAAATTGCCCTTCAATGAGTCGGGACACCAGCGTCACACGCTCGGTGCGGAACAGGATCTGGTTCTGGTCAATCCGAATCTCGAGCTTCTTTCCCTCGCCCTCCTCCAGCACCCGTTCCAATTCCCCCAGCGCCCGGCGCGGAATGATCACGGTGGTCTCACCCGTCACATGATCCACTTCCTGCGCCCGGCGGTACGCCAACCGGTGTGTGTCCGTGGCCACCAGAGTCACGCTCTGGCCCTGCACCACACAGCAAACACCGGTCAGAATCGGCCGAGTGGTGTCGTCCGACGCGGCCAGGACCGTCAGCTTGATCATGTCCTTCAGCAGCGGCTGGGACAATGTCAGGCAGACGTTGCTGGCCACCTCCGGCAGCGGCGGGAACTCCTCGGCGCTGAGACCAGCAATGTGATACGTCGAACGACGACAGGCCACTGTGAGCCTCTCGTGGCTGTCATTGGCCAGGGACACGTCCGCCTCAGGCAGAGCAGCGACGATTTCGCTGAAGGTGCGAGCAGGGACGGTCAGCACCCCCCCCTCCTCGACATGCGCGGGCACGAGCACTTCCACAGCCAGCTCAAGATCGGTCGCCGCCAGCTTGATACAGTCCGTTCCCGGTTCGATCAGCACGTTGCGCAGCACTTCCAGCGTGGACTGCGCCGAAACCGCCCGGCTGACGATCTGCAGCCCCTCATAGAGTTCTTTGCGCGCGACGGTCAGTTTCATTTTCTCTCCCCCAGTATTTGTTCTTGGAGAAATTGTCGGAGCACTCGGCGTCCAATTCACAGGCCGTCCTGTTCGCTCCCGGCCGCCCGGCGCAGGGTGGGCGAAACAGACGGTGAGGAAACGTGTCAGATACTCCGTCCGCAAACCCACTGCAGCACGGCAGCCGGGAGGCGGTCTCACTTCGCAGCGCAGCGGGAGACGGGGGCGGGACGATGCTGGAGATCGGGGATGGACGAATCCGGACGTGCGAGGGGTTGTCGCGCCGGAGCTTGCTCACGGTCGGCGGAATCGGAACGCTTGGTCTGACACTGGCCGACCCGTTGCGCGCCTCCGAACAGCAACGAACGCCATCCCGCCGGGCCGGCGACGAGCGCAACTGCATCCTGGTGTACCTGAACGGCGGACCCAGCCAGTACGAGACATTCGATCCCAAACCGGAGCAGCCCGCCGAAATCCGCGGCCCTTACGGTGCGATTGAAACGAATGTTTCCGGCATTCGGATCAGCGAACTGCTACCGAATCTCTCGCGCGAGATGCATCGCTACTCGGTGATCCGCACGCTGACCCACTCGTTCGACAGCCACTCACCACGACACATGATGACCGGGTCGCTCACGGGCTCCACCACCTACGGCGCTGTGGTCACGTGGGTGCGCGGCTTCCGCACCGATGCGCCGCCGTTCGTCCGCCTCGGCGCCCAGATGGACGGCCTCGGAGGCGGGCGTCTTGGGAGCGCCTGCGATCCCGTGCACATCCCCGACCCTTCCGACCCACACGTGGTTCTGCCCGATTACGACCCACCGGCGTCAGTACCGCCACCCCGCTTCGGCCGCCGCCTGAAGCTACTGGAAGCATTTGAAGAGTGGCGCCGGGAGACCGACCAGGATGCGACTCTGAAGGAACGAGAAGGCAGCTATCGCCGCGCCTTACAAGTCCTGACGTCGTCTGCTGTACGCCGCGCCTTCGATCTGAGCCGGGAACCGGACTCCCTGCGGGATGCCTACGGCGCAAACAAGTTCGGACAGAGTTGCCTGCTCGCGCGCCGGCTGCTGGAAGCCGGTACTCGCTACGCAGAGATCAAGTGGTTCGGCGACTTCTCGCCCGGTTCCACCGCGTACGACGCCTGGGACGTGCATGGAGCCGAACTCCCCGGCCTGTCGCGTATGGAAACCCAGCTCTGCCCGCGTTTCGATCACGGCATGGCGACGCTGCTCCGCGATCTGGACGACCACGGCCTTCTGCAGAACACGCTGGTGGTGGCGGTCGGCGAATTCGGCCGCACCCCGAAAATGAATACGTGGGGGGGCCGCGACCACTGGCCCCCCTGCCAATCGGTGCTCATCGCCGGCGCGGGGGTCCCCGGCGGCACGATTTTCGGCGAGAGTGACCTGCAGGGCGCTTACCCGGCCTCTCGGCCCGTCACCCTTCCGGATTTCATCGCCACCCAGTTCCGTCTACTTGGCCTCAATCCAAATCTCGACGACCGTCTCCGCCCCTTCGTCGGTCCCGGTGAGCCCATGCGCGAATTCGTCGGGTAAGCGACTGGTGGACGACCAGCGGCCGATCATCCACGGGTCCTTCGCTGCGACAGCCGAACCAACCCACCGGGCAACGCGCTCCCTACCGCAGGGCCAGCAGCTCGTCCCAGGTCTCCACTTCCAGCACGCGCACCGCCAGGTCATCCAGCCGCGCCTCGTCCCGGATCCGCTCGAGTGCAGTCAGCGTCCTCTTGCGCGGCGTCCCAAACCGGAGTGTGCCCTGCTGCACCAGCAGGTCACGGGCCTTCCCCAGGCGGCCTTCGACCCGGCCCTCGACCCGGCCCTCGACCCGACCCTCCAGGCGACCGAGGACCAGACCCTGTTCCCGACCCTGCTCCAACCCCTCTTCCAGGGCTTCGGCCCGCGCCTCGTCGCGGGCCTCATCCAGCCATTCTTTGATGGTTTCGGTCTGTTTGACGTCGATCATCTTGTCTCCAAAAATGGCGCGCAGTGCGCTTGCCGCAAACGTCCGCAGCCCGATCACGTACAGCAGCGCCAGCGACTCCCGGCGCTCCGCCGCCGTGAAACCAGCTTCCTCTATGGTGCGGATCCCTTCCCGAACCAGCGCCAGGCCCGTCTCCTCAGGATTATCTTCCCACAGAAGCAGCAGGGGCGACAACGCCTGCAGCCCGCCCGTACGGATCTCAGCTTCGTGCTCCCAGAGCAACACCCGTTCGACCCGGTAGTGGTTGCGCAGTCCCGCAAAGCCCGCGACCGTCAGGCCGTCCGGGAAGGTGGCGTAGGCGCCCTTACGCAGATAGATCAACGCGGCGATCACCGGGATCTGCAGGTCGCGCATCGCCTGGAGCGGCTTGATGAGGCAATCCACAAGCTGGGGCAGTTTCGGCGGGTCCAGGAAGAACTCAACCATGAGCGCTTCCGCCGGACCGTCCGGCGGCTCGTGGACAAAAAAGCGATCCGCCTGCAGTTCGCGCACCACCACCGTCGTGTCCGCGGCGCGGATGTGTGCAGGAAGCACCTGTCGCCCGAGCAACCGGAAGGGCAGGTCCTTGTGGACTTTCAGGAACGCCTTGAGATTGATGTCCAGCGCCTTGTGCGGGAGTGGTGTGTCGGCCATGTCACGTGCTCCGGAAATTGCCACAACTGGGGCGCGTTAGTGGGATCCCCCCAAGCGCCGCGTGTTGCATCCGGTCGCCCGGGTGGTCGCGCCGAAAGGCTTCGTGCGCGCTTCTCAATGAGAAATGTCGGTAGTACGCGCGTAGCTCCTGCATTCAAGGTCAAGGGTCCGCACTGACCCCGCGCGGTGCCCGGAAGCCTCGCCTGGAGCACGCGGCTTCGCAGGCTGCGGGGTGTGGTTTCCGGGCCCACGTTGTCCGTCGCACACCGGCATCCGGCGGCGGTCCCGGGCCTGTGCGGGCGTGAGGCAGGCAACCCGCGGAGCGTTCGCCACTACGACTGGATCTCCCCCGCAGCAGCTCGCACCAATCGGTCGTTGATGGCGTCGCCGAGGCCGCCACGCGGCACGAGGCGCGCCAGAATAGCCGTCACGCCTGCTCCGTCCAGGGTGCGCAGCCCGTCATAGAGGCGGTGGGCGATCTGCTCGGGGTGGGCGCGCGGGCCGAGGTCGAAACACCGGGCGTTCAGGTCCGTGAACTCGGGGAGGTCTTCGGTACACAAGAGCAGGCCGACCGATCCGAGAGCACCGGCCGCCGTCCGGGACATTCGGGCGAGGGTGGCCGCGTCCTGACCGGCGAACAGCCAGAGGGGGGTGCGGGGGCTGTAGTGGCGCGTCAGGAGGCCCGGGGAACGGAAACCGGCCGAATCCGGGACGAGTGCGGGGCCGCACACCGTACACCCGAGGATGTGCTCGAGGTGTGCGTGCGAGACGCCGCCGGGGCGGAGCAGCACCGGTTCGTCTCCGCGCAGATCGAGCACCGTGGACTCAACGCCAAGCGGGGTAGGGCCATCGTCGAGCACCGCTTCAATGCGACCGTCCAGGTCCGCCAGGACATGCTCGGCAGTGGTCGGGCTGGTGTGGCTGAAGAGGTTCGCGCTCGGAGCGGCCACGGGAGCGCCTACCCGACGGAGGAGCGACAGAGCCGTGGGGTGGGCCGGCATCCGCACCGCAACCGAGTCCAGGCCCGCGGTCACGCAGTCGGGCACCCGCGCTGCGCGGCGAAGGACCAGGGAGAGTGGCCCGGGCCAGTACGTAGCCATCAAGAGGCGGGCCCTGTCCGGCACCCGCGTCACCAACCCCTCAACTTCCTCGACTGTGCCGACGTGTAGAATCAGTGGGTCGGACGCGGGCCGTTCCTTGGCAGCAAAGATCCGCTGCACAGCCGCGACGTGTAGTCCCAACGCTCCCAGCCCGTACACCGTTTCGGTGGGAAAGGCCACTAGAAACCCGGCGCCGAGGAGCGCCGCAGCACGCTCCACCGCGGCTTCGCCGTCGCGCTGAACGGAGAGTCGTTCCGTCGGCGAGCCGGTCCAGGTCACCCGACCCGCCCTGTGACGCAACAGCTCCCGATGTCCCGCCCCCCAGCAGAGCAGCGCGACGGCGCAGTAACCGTACGAGCGAGTCGGCCGGTGCCATGCAGGGGATGCAGCGGGGCGGCGTACCCGACAAGGCGGCGGTCGCATCTGCCCCGACCGCCGGTTCCAGTTGGCTTGAGGTGGGACTGGAGGTGGACGAGACGCGAGACTCTTTTCAAGTCGGCAGTCACCGGCGAGGTGCGGCTCCCACACCCACACCGACCGCCATCTTCATTTCGCTTATCTGAGACGGATCGCTGCCCTGCACCACCGCCTTGCGCAACTCGCGGATGGCGGACAGGAGCCCCGGGACGTCATGCGGCGCTGCTTTCGGCTCCCGCAGCTCGTCCTGGATGATTTCCCACCATCCATATTGTTCGATCTGGCTCAGGTCGAACAGCATCACTCCCTGGCTGTGCTCTCGCGCCGCTCTTAGTGCCAGCCGGAACGCTTCGGGGGCTTCCTTGTAGTCCTGGGCATAGATACTCGCGTACACAAACGCCGCATCACTGACTGCCCGGACGGACTGCTCAGCGGCGGCCTGCACGGTAAAGCTCTGATCCAGCCCAGCGGTCTTCGCCTGCTCGCGAGTGGCCATGCGATAGTAACAGCCGGTGCAGATCCAGTCGAGGAGTTGCGCATACCCGGTCGCCGCATAGCCGGACGTCATCCAGTCCAGGCGGGGCGCATACTCCGACGATCCCCAGTTCACGCCTACCGTGTAGTAGGTCGGGAACCACGAACCCACATATGCTGCCACCCGAATGCCGGGCCGCTTCTGGCGAGCGAGTGCAGCAGCTTCTTCGGCCCACGTACGAATGTTCCGCGCCCGCCACTCCAACCATTGCTTGAAGTACGGCCCCCAGACGACGCCGCGGGCGGGATTGGGGTCGTAGGTCAACACGTCATCCGGAAAGCGGTTGAGGCGTTGACCCAGGAACTCCTCAAATTTCTGGCGGGAGTAGGGACCAAAATCGGTCTGGAGGCTGGAATAGCGCATCCGATCGAACACGATGCCGTCCACGTCGTAGTTACTGGTGATTTCCTCCACGAGGCGGAGGGCGTTGGCGCGCACGCTGGGGTCGGCCGGATTGACGAAGCCTGCCACGGTCTCTGACGGCGCTTCCAGGATCGGCAGGAGTTTCACCTGCCCCTTGAAGCTCGGGAAGTCGCCGACCCGCAGATTGTGAAGCAACCAGGCCTTTCCGGCCCCGCGGCCGACCAGGAGGTAGCCGTTGGTGGGGATCAGCAGTCCATTGCTGGGAGCCTGCGCGGCATCCACGATGGATTCGACGCGATCCGCCACCACAAGAGCCGCCGCATCTCCGCCTTCCAGATAGCGGGGCGCCCGGTAGTTGGAATCATAGATGCTGATGTCGTCGTCATCCGGCGGGCGATTGGTGCCGAGTGCCAGCGTACGACGGTCACCCCGAGGGGTTTCAATCGTGCGCTCGTAGTCGTAAACGGTGGCCTGGAGTTCCGGACGGTCGTACAGTGGGCCCGCCCGGACGAGTTTGTGACCCTCGCTGAACACGTTCATGCTGGCGTAGATCTTCAGATTGCGGCGATGGCCTTCGTCCAGGACGGTCCGCAGGAGATCGTAGCCGACCGGATATCGGAATCCCCGCCAGTGCGCGAGGCGCGGGGCGTATCGGCTGTTGAAGAGTACGTGTCCCGAGAGAGGTTTGACATCTACGACAACCGTGTTGATGCCGGCCTGCACGCTGCGGTCCAACACCGCCGCCACCCCCTGCACCGTGGACAGCCGCTCCAGGTTCGCGGTGCCATCCATCCAGAGTACCCGGCCTTCGAGACCGGCCTGACGGGAAACGGCAAGGCCCAGCCGGTCCAGGACGGGAGACACTCCCGTACTCTGAGATGCAACCGGGGCGGCAAAGCCCGCCAACAGCACGGCGGCGAAAGCGCCGGCACGCAGGGCCCGGCGCAGGGCGCGCCGGGTCCCGTAACTAGCAGTTTGCAGCATACCCGACTAGCGAAGTCCTTTCCGGGTGAGGGCTTCCTCAATCGTTTTCGCAAGATTCTCGCCCCGCAACTGGGAACCGGCGGCGAGGATCATCCCGGTGTCACCATCCACCAGAAACGCAGCCGGAATACCTTTCACACTGTACTGATTGACCACAGTGCCGTTCCAGACCTTGCCATCGTGAACCTGGGCCCAGGGCATTTTCCGCTCCCGCGTGAATGCAGCCATCCTCGCGCCGGCATCCGGAGCGTCCAGGCTGATCCCCAGCACCTCAAATCCCTTCGGATGATACTGCTCGTAGGCCGCCGTCAGGTAGGGCAGTTCCCGGAGGCAGGGACCGCACCAGGTGGCCCAGAAGTCCAGCAGCACGACCTTGCCCTTGTACGCCGAGGGGAATTGGATCGCCTGCCCCGCCGTGGTGGTGGCCTGGAACACTAGTGCCGGGCGCCCTGCCGCCAGTACAACCGGCACAGGGACCTCCGCCACCTGCTGCGCGGAAGGCACAACGGTCAGGCGATCTCCGGTGCGGGTCAACCCGCTGATTTCATACGTGGTTCCGGCCAGGTTGAACGGCTTGCGCACGTCGAACTGTTCGTAGCGGGGATCGAAACGCCCGTCCCCATCCCGGTCAATCAATAAGTATACACCTGAGGTGCCGGCGTCGGGCGCACCGCGGAAGTCGCCCCGCGCCAGGCTGTCATTCAGCAGCGCGCGATACGTCTTGCCGCCGATGTTCAACTCAGCAGCGCGCGCGTAGTCGCCGTAGTAGAGCATATGCGTCTTGAGCGCGGCCCGCAGGGGATCGCGCACGTCGAACCGGTACATGACGAACCCCAGGTTGAGAGTAGCGCCATCGAGCGGCACAGCCAGCGCCGGTGAACCCATGTGCCGCACCAACTCCTCGCCCTGCTGCCCCTTGTACGGGATCGGCCGCCACTCCACGACCGGGTCATCCGTCAGATCCCCGTTGGCGTTGCGATCCACAAACAGGCGGTGCTTCCCGTCAGCAGGTTCATCCACCGCGATGAAGAACCTGGGTCCGGTGCGCGTCTCACCGAGCGTCAACGCCCCATAGAGAGGAGCTGCGAGATCGTCGGGCATCTTCGTGACGCCCTGCGGGCGCTCGGCAGTGAGAGCCAGACGCTGCGGGCGATAACTGCCGATTTTCGCCACTGCGCCTGCCGGAATCAGCGAAAACTCGTGGACCTGCCCCTGCGCCGCCACTGCCGCGACTCCCGCCAACCCGAAGACGAGTCCCGCACCCATAAGCCGAATTGTGTGCATCCGAGGTCTCCTTCGACTCTTGTTCGTGTACATCCTAGTAAGTGGTGTGATCTGTGAATTCGGTTTCGGGTTTCTCAACGCGCCGGGTGCCCTCGAGGGCGCATTTCCAATCCCCGGCGGAAGACGGGATCACGGGCGCTGGAGCGCCCGTTCCGCCAGCCGGTAGATGCACCCATGCCGGACGCCGTTGCCGCTCACCACCACACCCGGAGCGCTGAGACGCGCCATGAGCTGGTGGAGGATCATTGCTCCGCCGAAAATCACCTCCGAACGCTCCGGCTCGAGACCCGGCACCCGCTTGCGAAACTTGATCGGCAGCGTCCGGAACAGATCCGCCAGTTCCGCCACCCGGCGATGCTGGAGGACCCGTCCATGAATCTCTCCCGGCGGAAGCAGGCCGGCAGCGCGCGCCACGCTGGCAAGATTCGTTATGGTGCCGCCGGAGGCCAACAACAAGGACCCTGCCGGCGGCGGCTCCACTTCGGACAGTGCCTGCTCGATGGCCGCATCCGCCGCCGCACACTCTGCCCCAGAAGGGGGATCTCCCTTCAAGAATTCCTGTGTCAGGCGCGCTGCGCCCATCGGATAGCTCACCCGGTTCAGAATCGTCCCGCCCAACCCGCGCACAATCTCGGTGCTGCCGCCGCCCACATCCAGCACGATGCGCTCGCCGTCAGTCCCGGGCAGCGTCCGGTCATGCACGTTTCCCAGGTATGCCAGTTCCGCTTCCTGCTCGCCCGAGATCACCTCGACGGGAAGAGCAAACTTCTGCCAGACCTCCTGAAGGAACTCCCCGGCGTTTCCCGCCTCACGGAGCACCGACGTGCCGACCGCGACCACGTTTTCGACACGCGCTCGCCGGGTTACCCGCACAAACTCGCCGATCGCATGCAGCGTCCGATCCCGTGCGGGGCGCGTCAGTCGCTGGCTGACGAAGAACCGCTCACTCAACCGGGTAAAGGCAGAGCCTTCGGCCAACTGGGTTAGCTTCCCCTCCTCGTCCACATCAGCGATGAGCAACAAGACCGAGTTGCTTCCGACATCAATGGCCGCGTACCGGCCCGGACAAAATCGCTCTCCCGCTGCCACCTGAGGCTCCCGCGAGCCCGACTGGGGCACGCCTTCCCGTCCATTGTACCGCGCAGACCTAGTTCTTCATCCCCGTAACGGTAATTCCCTGAATGAAGGTCTTCTGCGCGAAGAAGAAGATCACGATCACCGGGAGCACAACCAGTGTCGCCGCCGCCATGAGCAGCGGCCATTGCGTGCCGCCGTGCTGACTTTGATACGCCTGCAGCCCATAGGCCAGCGTGTAGGTTCGCTGGTCCGTGAGGTAGATCAGCGGTCCGAGGAAGTCGTTCCAGACATGCATGAAGTGGAACAGCGCCACCACCGCCAGAGCAGGACGGGCGAGTGGCAGAATGATGTTTCGGAAGATCCGGAACTCAGAACACCCGTCAATGCGCGCCGCGTCGGAGAGCTCAAACGGGAGGCTGAGAAAGAATTGCCGCAGCAGGAAGATGTTGAACGCGCCGCCGAAGAAAGCGGGCACCCAGAGCGGCTTGGGGCTACCGACCCAGCCAAGTGTCTTGAAGATGACATAGACCGGCACCATCAGCACCGGGAACGGAATCATCATTGTGGCAACCGTGATGCCGAACGCGATGTCCCGCCCGGGCCAGGCGATCCGGGAGAACCCGTAGGCCACCAGCGCGTTGGAGAGCACTGTGCCGATTACCGATAGAATTGCGATGTAAAGCGTGTTCTTGCCGTACTGCAGGAAGGGGATGTACCCGAGTTGATCCGCCTTGTACGTCACTGCCCGCACGTAGTTCTCCCAGCGCCAGACAGGGGGAATGCGCACTGCCGCCGCTGCAACGGAACGGCGCTCCCGCCTGCCGCCCGGCGCGTCTTCCTCAATGAGCACACTCGCGCCCTCACGCGCGATCACGGAGATCGGCTTTTCTTCCCGGCTCCCCGCTTCGCGCAGGTATGCCGCCGGGTAACGCCGGCCGTCGGGCGAGGGAACGGTCTCCGGATACGGTATGAGTTGCGGCCGCGCTTCCTTGGTCTGGCTGATCGGCTTGACGGAAGTTGAGACCATCCAGATCAGCGGGAAGAGAAAGAGGAGACTGCCGAGAGTCAGCAGGGCATAGACGCACAGGAGCGCCAGAGGGGACTTCGCGGCCATCTGTTTCAGCTCCCGCCGTAGTGGACGTGGCGCTCACTCAGCTTCAGAGCGAGCATTGTAAGCACGAATACGATAAGGAACAGCACCCACGCCATCGCCGACGCGTACCCCATGCGTAGATATAGGAACGCGTTGTCGAACAGATTGACGGCGAGGAAGTACGCGCTGCGGGCCGGTTGACCACCCGGGGCCATGACAAACGGGATCGCGAAGAAGTTGAACGTACCGATGATCGCCATGATCCCGTTGAACAGGATCACCGGACTCACCATCGGCAGCGTGACGTTCCGCACCTTCTGCCACCAGTTCGCCCCGTCGAGATCGGCGGCCTCGTAGAGGTGGACGGGCACGTCCTGCAACCCCGCCAGGTAGATGACCACCGCGTGGCCCGTCCCCCACAGACTCATGAAGATGAGGGCGGGCTTCACCCACTTGGGGTCCGACAGCCAGCTCGGGGGGGAGGCGCTCGACCCCAGAGCCCGTGCGACATCTGAGAGTGCGATGTTCAGGATGCCGTCCTTCCCGTTGAAGATCCACATCCACAGAATGGCGAGGGCGACGGAAGGCACCAGGGACGGGAGGAAGAAGATGGTGCGATAGACCGTCATGCCCCGCACGCCGGTGTTGAGCAACATCGCGATGCCGAACGCAAGCAGGATCCCCAGCGGAATCGCTCCGGCCGCGTAGCAGAACGTGTTCGTCAGTGCCTGGCGAAACACGTCGTCCGCCACAAGTTCCTGGTAGTTGGCCAGTCCGACGAAGCGGGGCGGCTGGAGCACGGAAAAGTCGCAGAGGCTGTAGTAGAACGACATCCCGATCGGGTAGGCCAGGAACAGGGTGAAGCCCACCAGCCAGGGGCTGATGAACAGGAGCCCTGTACGCAGTTGTCGCCACTGTACGCGGGCGGAAGGGCGTGCTTCACGGAATACAGCTCGGACGCCACGGCCCCGCGGGTCCCCGGATTGACTATTCATAACGGCGCGCGATGGACTCCTGGTAGCGATCGAGCTTCGTCTGCACGCGGTTCTCGGCGTAGGCAAGCGCGTCTGCGGGAGCCTGTCCATTGGTCCAGATGTTCTCGAAGGCGGTCTTCATCTCGTCCTGCCACTCACGCCAGATGCCGACCGGCGGGGGCGCGAAGGTGCGGCCCCGGGCCGCCAGGTCGTAGAACAACTTGATCCGCTTGTTCCGGTGCTCGCGGTAGAAGCGCTCGGATACGCGCGACAGCGGCGAGTGCTTCCACTGCGCCGCACACAGCATCTCCATCCCCTCCTGCGATTGCACGAACTTGCAGAACTCCCACGCCTCTTCCGGATGACGCGCGCCGGTGGGGATCACCAGCACGTCAAGCCCGACCGGAGTGGAGTTTGCAAGATCCGGCCGATCCTCTGGGAACGGGAATGGCGCGGCCTCCCAGTCCATCCCAGGATTGTTGTTGTGGATGTAGTTTGCCATCCAGACCCCCTGTTGGACCATCGCCACCTGCCCGGCCAGGAAGGCATTCTGCGGCGACGAGAAGTTACCGAAACCGCTCTGGAATACCTGGAGGTCCCTGGTTCCGGCGCGGTCGGCGAATCCTTTCACCCACTGGAACGCCCGGATGTTTTCCGGGGCGGTCAGCGTCGCGTGCCCGCGCCCATCCCAGAGTTGCCCGCCGAACCAGTGGCCCCAGCCCCAGTTCCACCACCCGGGCTCGGCCGGGAGGAATCCGGACTGCACCAGCTTGCCGCCCTCGCGCCGCGTGAGCCGGTCAGAGAATGCGGCCAGTTCCTCCAGGGTACGCGGCGGCTGGTCGGGATTGATCCCGGCCTCACGAAACTTCTGGCGATTCCAGTGAAGCGCCACGGATGCCGGAGTGGTCGGCAGCGCAAAGGTATGGTTGCGGTGCCGGCAAAGTTCCCAGTACGCAGCCAGATAGTCCTCCGGGCCGACACCATCCCGAGAGCAGCGGTCGTCCAGGGGCTGGATCGCATTGTAGTCCGCATAGACCACGACGTTTGAGTCCCAGACGCCTGCGACATCGGGGGGATTTCCCCCAGCGGTCGCCAGCAGCATTTTCTGATCTACCTGGCTCACAGCGAGCATGTCCACGTAGATACGATCCTGGCGCGCGTTGAAGGTGTCTACCACCTTCCGCATGGCGTCCTCTTCAAACCCGGTCCACTTTTCCCAGTAACGGACGTGGACCCTGCCGTCGGCGGGGGCAGGCTCGGGCCGAAAGAACCACCCGAAAAGAATCAGGCAGAGAACACCCGCACAGAGCGCTCCCAGTTTCGAGTTTGGAGTTTCGCGTTTCAACTTGTAGGCTTCGTAGGTTCCTGATTCAAATTGCCCCTTTCGACTTCCGGCTCCTCCTGGATACAATGACGCGGAGGGTAGCTATGGGACTGCTGAGGAAGCTGTTCGGCGTAGAGAAGAAGGACGACGGCACGCGCGCTGCCCCGCGGGAAGCCACGTCGCTCCGCGAGGGAATCCCCCTGGGCACAAAGCGAGAGGAACCGATGCTGACCATCAGTGAAGATGCGAAGGAAAAGATTCGCGAGGTGCTTGCGTCGCAGAATCCTGCGGCCGAATGCATCCGGATCCAGGCGCCGCGGCGCGGGAAGTACGCGATGGAACTTGTTCCGGATGGGAAGCCGGGCCTGGACGACGCAATCATCCCGTTCGACGGCTTTCAGATTTTCGTGGACCCGCACAGCCGGGCGCACGTCGAGGGCGCGTCCCTCGACTATGTCGTCGGACCGAACGGGGCTGGATTCAAGTTTGCCGCTCCCGAGGTCCGGACTGTACGGCCCCAGGCGCGACCGGTACCCGATGGCCCGGAGGGGGACATCTGGCGCCGCATCATGGAAGTGCTGGACAGTCAGGTCAATCCGGCGGTTGCCTCACACGGTGGGCATATCGGCCTGATCGAGTACCGCGAAGGGGTCGTCTACCTTGAAATGAGCGGCGGATGCCAGGGGTGCGCCTCCTCGGCGGCCACCCTTCGCCAGGGTGTCGAGCGGATCTTGCGGGGGACGATTCCGGAGATCGTCGGCATTGAAGACGTCACGAATCACTCTGCGGGCGCAAACCCGTACTACGCCTGACGCGGCGCAGCAGGAGCGGGACGGAGAACCCGACGAGATGACCGGAAACGAGGGAACAGGGGGCGGGGGGCGAACCTCGCCCCGCAGACCACGACGGAAGGAAGCAGGTTGTGAAGCGGCGACAATTCGGTGTGCTGGCGTTCGGGTGTGCGGTGGCCCTGGTCGGAGGAGTGGCCGCCGCCGAGAAACTAGATGATGCGACGCTCGGTATCACATTCGAGGCCCCGGAAGGCTTCGTCGTACCCCCGCAGAAGCCCCCGATCCCGGACCTGTTGGGCGAAGTGAAGGGCTTCTACGCCTCACCGAAATTCGAGGACTCCGCCGGATTTGCGATGGTCCACCGGATGCCTTTCCCGGACGGGTCTACGTTCGAGCAGTTCAAAGAGTCGTTTCCCGGTCGGATCGGAACACAGTTGGGCAACGGCTACAAGCAGGTCCGCCAGGAAAACGTGGGGGCCGGGAAGCTCAGGGGATTCGTGTTCGAGTTCGAGGCACCGGGAAATGGGATGCTCCCGGAAGCAGGCGGAAGCTTCCGCCATCGCGTGCGGTGGTACTTCTTCCCGCAGGGCGCCGATCGCCTGATCGGGATCGTGTACCATTCCCGTGAAACAGCATGGCAGGAACTCGAGCCGAAGTTCCTCGCTTCGTTCAAGAGCCTGAAGGACAAGTAGAAACGAGGGAGTTCCCCCGGGCGTCCCCACAGGCCCCGGGGGTCCCATTTCCCGCCGGACGAGACACAGGGAACCGAACCCGGGTCTATTTCGGGGAGAGACGCCTTGTGCCGGCCTTGACCCGTTTGGTACGCGCCAGATTGCGCGTTCCTGCCATCAGTTCCCCGGCGGCGGCTTCCATCTCTGCCGCGAGGGTCTCGCCGCCCCCACGTTCCCGGATCATTCGGGTCGCCTGCTGCAGGTGCCGGGTGGCTCCCTCAGTGTCTCCCTGGGCCGCCGCGAGAGCAAACCTCCGCTCCTCACGGTAGATCGCTACCCGCCGCAAAGCGTCCACGACCTCGTCGTCTTGTGCCTGGAGCAGCAGCGGATCATCCGAGTAGAAGAGCCGGATCGGCGCCTCAACCGCGAACCGGTCCGGTGAAGTCGGCGCCACCCCTTCCACCTGCACCAGAGCCAGCCGTCCCTCACCGGCGGGCAACTCGGGCGCTGCCAGCTCAACCAGAAACTCGAGCGGCTGCGCCGGTGAAAGATCCCCAATGCGGAAGCGCCACCCGCCATGCTCCATCCAGACCGTTTGGAACTCGGAGAGCGACGGCGCAACCGGATGTACTTCGCGCACGATCGTGCCTGATGTGGGGATCACCCGCAGCAACGCCTGCCGCGCGACGATGCTGGTCACAGTCTCCAACTCGGAACGCACCGCCTGTTCCACTTCGGGAGCGGTCGCGGCGTAGTAGTAGTTCCCGCGCGTCACATCCGCTGTGGTCATCAGGAATTCTTCTTCGAATTCGTCCCCCACGCCGATGACACTGATTACCAGGCCCGCGTCCACCGCCTGATCCACCAGCGGCCGACACGCTTCTTTGTCTTCTACTACGCCGTCGCTCACGAGGATCATCCGGCGCAACGAGAGGTCGCCCTCCGCTCGTGAGACACGCTCAATCGCTTCCTGCAGGGCGCCGGCCAGACGGGTGCCCCGGCCCAATCCACTCTCATCCACGCCGCTTCCCAGGCGAGTGAGTTGCGTGCGGGCCGCCTCCAGGCGCACCGCCTGCTCGGGCACTCCGGTATCTTCGTAGATCGTCCCGTGTTGATCCGCAAACGCGAGCACACAAATCCGATCGGTGGAGTGCAATGCTTCCAGCGTGCGCCAGACGCCCCGCAGGCAGCTCAGCATCGGAGTGCTGACCACCTGCTGCAACTCGCGGAGCGTCTGCCCACGCCACACCAGCCCGCGGCGCCCATCCGCCTCCTGTGCCGAAACCTCACCACGGGCCTCTGCCCGGCGGCGCCACATCTCCCGCTGGTCCGGATCGAGCACAAAACGATGCATGCTGGCGCTGGCGTCCACCACGAACCACAGGTCCAGCCGGGGACGGACCGCCTGATCCTGCCGCATGCACAGCCGAACCCGGGCGCAGGTGGTGGCGCTGGGTTCGACTCCGGCACGGGTTGCCGGGCGTGCGAGGGTCAGTTCCAGATCAACAGGAGCTTCCATAGACTACCGTTTCCGCAAACGTCCCGCAAGAGCGCCCAGCAGTCCTCGCTCGGCGCGCACCGCTGCCTGTACGGGAATAGGTGGCCGCGCATTTCCTTCGACGGACCACTCCAGAGCGGCTTCGATTGGGGCCTCGCTCAGCGTGCTGGCGTCGGCGGAAACCGTAACCTCTGCCCTGCTATTGGGCGCAAGCACAAACTCCTCAGGCTGCACGCCGAGCGCCAGGGTTGCCGGAGCACGGATTGCCACCCGGGCCGGACCTCCGCCCTGATTGATGAAAGTAAGGCGAGCCTGACCAAATCCACCAGGTGGCGCGTACAGGCGGATGTTACCCGGCTGGACCTGGATCGCAGCGAGATCCGTTCCGCGCTGGAGACGCACCGGGACCTCGGTCGTGCTTCCGGGGAACGTCAGCACGATGCGGCCGGTACCCGTCTGTCCCACTGGGATGCGATCCGGATGGGCCACGACGCGGATGGACTGCCGATTGCGACTGAAATCGGCCACTTTGCCGAGCATCGCCCCTGTGGCGCCCACGTCCAGCCAGTCCGCATCCACGGTCACCTGGCCCGTCAGCGTGCCGCCGCCCGCATTGTAGCACTGTAAGCTTAGCTCGGTGGCATCAGTGCCGAACACCCTCCCGAAATCCAGCACACCGGGGCGCACCCGTCCAACCGGTTGGGCCGCGGGCGTGATCTCCTCAAGGAGCTCCGTGGCGCTGGCATAGCGCCGCTGCGGATCGTACGCGACCGAGCGAAACACCGCGCGGGCAAAGGAAGGATCGAGACTGCCGCTGTGCAAAATACTGCCGTAAAGTTGATCCTGGCGCCGATTGATGTCGTCCTGAGACAGTCGCTGTCCGGTGACCAGTTCCACCAGGATGCGCCCCATGGCGAACACGTCCATCTTCATGCCCGCAGCCAGGTCCTCCCCGGAGCGCTCGGCGTGTTCCGGCGCCAGGAAGCTGTCGGAACCATAAATCTGCTCATTCACCTCACCGGACTGACGAAACCAGTGGGCGGCGCTGTAGTCCACGAGCACGGGATCCCCCGCTTCATTCAAGCGCACATTCGCTGGCTTCAGATCGTGGTGGATGACATTGCGGCTGTGCAGAAACGCGAGTTGGTGGCAGAGGCAGACACACCATTGCACGACCGTCTCCTGCCGCAACTTCTGCCCGGACTGGATCACCCATTCGAGGTCGGGACCAGGCACAAAATCGGTGACCAGGTAGCGGTATCCTTCATGCTCGAAGGCATCCCAGTATCGGGGAATCAGCTCGTGATTCCCAATGCGGCGCACTACATCTCGCTCTTTGGCGTACACGGCAGCCAGTTCCGTCGCCTCACTGGGACGGGTGGGAGGGAAATACTCCTTGATGAAGCAGACCTCACCGTGCTCATTAGCGGCCTTATACGCCGCGGCGAACGAACCCTCTCCCAGAAAGGTTACAACCTGCACCCGGTCCTTACCCGGGAGCCACTCACCGGGAGCGAGCAGATACCGCTCCGCGACTCGGCTACGCTTCGGCATGCGATTACTCTGGGGCCTCCAGAACCCGAATGAGGCTGCAATCTCCGAGTTCGATGAGATCTCCGGTCTGCAACAAAGTGGGTGTCCGCGCAGCAACGGGCACCCGATTGTGACGCGTCCCGTTGGAACTCCCCACATCCACGAGAAAGAAGCGTCCGTCGTGAAGCAAGATCTCGGCGTGCCTTCGGGAGACCAGTTGATCCGCCTGAAGCGGGATGCCGGGATTGATCCCTCGATTCGGATCATGGCGTCCGATCTCGGTCTGCCCCCGCAGCACCATGTCGTTGACCTGGCGCCCACAAGTGACTTCCACGCGCAACATCGGCACCGGCGGCGGCGGCGGCGGTACCAGTACGATGGGGGGCGCGGTGACCAGGACAATGTCTTCCGGAGGTACGACCACCGGCTTGGCGTCGCCGGGCGATGGAGGAGCAGGCGGCGTCTTCTGCTCCGGCGAGAAGAACTCCTCCAGGCCGTCCGTGTAGATCTCCTCGTTCGGAAGATTGGTCCAGAGGTCCTCCTGATCGGGCAGGTCACCGAGGAGGTTGGACAACTCCGACGTCGGAATCACCGCGTGCAGTTTGACGTCCGCAGCACCTGGATTAGCCGGCCCGCGTCCTGCGTTTGCCTTGTCCGAACCCACCCTACCGCCTGTCTCCTTCCTACCGGAGCGTCTGCCGGTAGCCTGATCTCCGTCAATCCGGCTGAGCGGGCGCCTCCAGCACCCGGATGAGGGTCAGTTCCCCCACCTCAATCTCGTCGCCGGGGCGAAGAGGCACCTCTTCCTCGGCGCGCAAAAACTGCCGATTGAACCGCGTCCCGTTCGTACTGTTCAGGTCCTTCAACATGAACGTGCCGTCGCGCACGATTATCTGCGCGTGGCGCCGCGATACCGCATCGTCGAGGCGCAGGTCAATCTCCGGGTGCAGACCGCGTGTGGTGTCCGGGCGTCCGATCAACGCCTCGCCCGTGAGCACCTGCTCGATTGTCCGCCTCCCAATGTTAACCTCCAGCTTCAGCGAGGCGCCCCCGGCCACCGCCGCCGGACCCGCATCGGTGTACATGTTCGGTTCGCGGCGGGGCGGAGGATATGCTTCCCCGCGCGGTGGCGACGGCGCGGCGCCCGGCACCACCGGCGCCGTCTCGAACCAATTCGGATTGGGCGTCTCGTTTTCGGACGCCACGATCGCCCCGAGATCAAATCCCAGGTCTAGTGCCGGAGCAGACGTGGGTGGCGGGGGAGCCGCCGGCGACACTGAAATCGGGGGCGGGGGAGCCATGCCGGGCGGAGCCATGCCGGGGAGCGCGGCGGCTCCACCGCCAAAAAAGCCGGTGTCGTACGTAGACGGTGAAGCGGGCCCTGAACTCTGGGGAGGAGGCACAACCGCGGGCGGCTGGGCTCTGTACGCCGGGGGGACAGTGGGCGCGATGGGCGCAACCGTCCCGGCCAGAGGCCTCGGGGCCACGGGCGCCGGACTGGGCTCCAGCACAAGATCCCATTCGGCGCCTCCCCCGTCGGCGGACGCACCCCCTGGCTGCAGACTGTGGAACGGATCTACGGAACTCGCACCGGGCCAAGCGGGGCTCAGGTCCACGTCGCTTGCGCGCGAGTGCAGCACATTGGGATCCGCCACCGGGGCCAAGGTGTCATTCTCCGGCGGCTCCTTCAGCCACGCCGACAGTACATCGTAGTTTAGATCCCCCGGTGTTTCGCCCGGCTTGCCGCCACTCCGTTCCTCCGGCTTGGAGCCGCCACCGCCCCCCCAGTGCTCCCAGAAACGGTCTTGACTCACCTGGCACCCCTTTCACAGCCACCCCCGAAACGGCGGGGCTGGACCGAACTCATACTCCCACGCCAGTTTCTCTCAGAAGTTCGACGTACTCATGTGGAATCCCTATCACCCGCCGGCGCCCCCCGGTGGACACGCAGCCGAGTCTCGATGCGCGAGACCCCCATATCGTAAACGATCCGTACAGGGAGCCGCGGACGTGGGAAACCGTACACCTATTATTTCCGCAAATTGGGGCGCCCGGCGGTCAAGAATGGTGATTCCCGCAAAATCGGGAGGCCGGGCCGGGACAGCACCCCCATTTCGCGAATCCGCACGGGCATGGAACGTCACAGAGCGCGCCGGCGAGTCCTTCCGGACCTGGCAGGGACCTACTAATGATAGTGGATCGAAGTCATTTCCGCCCCCAGGTAGCCAAGCCCATCCAGGTCCAAAGTTTGCAGCGCGGCGAGGCCGGCTTCACTCAGGTGAAAGCCGCGCTCCTCGGCCGCCAGCCCGCAATCGCGGCGAAGCTTGGTCCGAAACACGCGATCTTCTGCTGCGAGCAGCAAGATCTGACGCATCTGGAAATTGTCCATGTGGTGGAGTGCGTGCGCGGCTTCCTCGGCCAGTTCGGTGTCCGGTCCAAGTTGGACCACCCGGATGAACTCTTCCTGGGCTTCCCGCAGCATCCCTTGTTGATGGAAAAGCACACCTTTCTTGAAATGGTTGCTCGGATCCAACGGGCAGAGCTGAACCATCTGGTCCGCCATGCGCAGCGCTTCGTTGACCCGGCCCATCTGTAGGTACGCCGCACCGAGGAGGTCCCGCGCACTGAAACTGTTCTGATGGCTGCGGATGATCTGCTGCGCGCACTGGATGGCTTGCTCCGCCTCACCTTGCTCGAGCAGCAACTGCGCCAAACTGTGCAGAATGTCACGATGCCCCGGCGCCAGCCGCAAGCCGTCATGGAGCGCAATACGGGCCTCGGCAGGTCGCTCCGCCTCGCGCAGTAGCGTCGCCAGACTGAAGTAATACTCCGGATTGTCCGGGGTGAGCCGGATGGCCCGGCACATTTCCCGGATCGCTTCGTCAAACTCTCCGGTTCGGCCCAATGCCACCGCCAGCTCCACATGCGCCAGATCAAATCCGGGATCGCACTTCACCGCGATTCGGCATTCGGCGATCGCCTCGTCGAGTTCGTCATCCTGCAAATAGAAATACCCCAACTCTTTGTGGGCGCGGGCGCTGTGTGGGTGCAGCGTAACGGCGAGATCCAGAAGCGCCCGTGCGTCGCTTCGATTTCCACGAAGGCCCTGGATGACTGCCTTCTGACACAGTGCGTCCACATTCTGTGGCTCCGCGACGAGGGCGGCATCCACGGCCGACAATGCCTCCGACAGCAACCCCTGCTCCAGGTAGCAGCACGAGAGACCGACCTGGGCCCGCGCTACGAGTGGATTCGGCTCCTCCGCCGCAGACTTTGCGGCGCCCGTGGCTCTGCACACACGCGCCTCTGCAACCTGGGTGAACTGCGCGGCAGCAGTGGAGTGGGCACCGGTCGTCAACAGGTCCTGTGCCTGGAAATACAGGCTCCAGAGCGATTTCAGGGTGAGGCAAGGGGCGGGCATGGCGCCGCGGCTCTCCAAACCAGGGACATCTTGATCACTGAAAGGAGTTATACCATGATGGCTCCACGGCAGCAACTCCAGGAAGGACTCCGCATCCCGTCAGCGTAACTTCCCGCGGGTCAACGACGTTGTATTCCTGATGAGAGAGGCCCGATGGGGCCCCCCGCGAATCCCCTGTCCCTCACTCCTGATGAAACTCCCCTGCCCTCCGTGGGTGAATCCGTCACCCGACGCACGTGCCGCCGAGGTCTGGCGGGTGCTCCCACTGGTGTTGTGGTGCTTGTTCTTGTGGACTCCCCGGCCCGCGCAGGCCCAGACGACGCTGGAGGCAAAGGTGGGCTTCGGGCAGGGGCTCTATCGGCCGCAGCACTGGTTTCCAGTTCGCCTGGTGCTCACCAACCAGGGGACGCCGACCCACGTGGAGGTCCGTGCCCGCCTCGAGGGGGGCCGGGACGCGAACGGCGACTATCGCCTCGCCGAACAGGAGCTACAGAGCAGCGCCAAACAGGCACACACCCTGTACCTGCGGAGCCCAAACGCCTACGGGGCCGCGGGGGTGGCCGTGGATCTGGTCCGCGAAGGGCGGGTGATCAACACTCTCAATCCGACGATGCGTCCCGTGGACCTGGAGGATTGGCTGGTCATCTCCGTGCCTTCCACCTTTCAGTCGCTGAACTTGCTGAACGGCAATCCCGGGCCTGCACACCCGATGCGCAGCCGTAATGCTCGCTACGGACGGGGGGGTCAGCCCACGGTCAACGTCGCTCCAGTGGATCCCGCGGATCTCCCCGAACGGTGGCAAGGGCTCGAGGCCGTGGATCTGATCGCTCTCGGCGACGTCGGAGAGCGCGAGTTTACGCCGGAGCAGACCGCGGCTTTGCGCGACTATGTCCGGGCCGGAGGGGCGCTGGTGGTATGCGGAGGGCTGAACTGGAATCGCCTGGCTGGTCCCTGGTTCGCCGAGATCCTCCCGGTACGGGTGACCGGGGTGGCGACGCACACCCGTGCCGCACGGCTGCGGGACTTCGCCGGAGTCGTCGGTCCGAGCGGAGCAGCGTTCCCTCTCTGCACCAGCGTGGCGAAACCCGATGCGGAGGTGCTCGCGTCCGAAGGCAATCAGCCCCTGGTGGCGCGACGGCGGCTGGGGGCCGGCTGGGTCTACTATGTCGCGTTCGATCCCGGCCTGGCACCTTTCCGCCAGTGGGACGGCATCAACGCCTTCTGGAAAGAGATCCTGCGTCACTCGGCGCAGGGTGCTCGGATCCTGCCGCAGTTGGCAGCCCACGAGGACAGCAACGACGGTGGTTACTCCGGCAGCGGGCGCCCCGGTAACCTTGCGGACGCTCCGTTTTCGATTTCGCAGCTCGATGTACCGGCCTTTTATCTGGTCGCGCTCTTCCTCCTGGCGTACATCATCGTGCTGGTCCCGGTGAACTATCTGTTCCTCAAAGCGCGCGACCGGAAAGAGTACGCCTGGCTCACCACGCCTGCAATCGTCATCGTGTTTTCGTTCGGCGCCTACATGATTGGGTATGGGTTCAAGGGAGGGCGCACAGTGCTGGTGAACGTGGGGGTGGTGGAAGCGATCGCCGGCCAGAGTTCTGCGCCGTTTCTCAACTATGCCGGTCTTTTCTCCCCCCGCAAGGGCGGCTATCGCATTCAGGTGAGCGGCAGTTCGCCGGAAGTGCAGGCGGCCGCCGGGTCTACGCTGCTCGGCGAGCCGCAGTCCACGCAGGCGCGCGGATCGGTCCGGAGCGTGCAGGATGACTCCCAGCGCCTGGAGGACTTCGCGGTGGATATGTGGTCCATGCGGATCGTCAAGGCTGAGGGGTTAGCGGCGCTGGGACGGGGTGTGCGGTGGACGAGCACGGGGCACGGCAAGGGGAAGGTGCGCAACGACACGCCGTATGCGCTTGAGAACTGCTTCCTCATCGGCGGGGGCCGGGTAGCCGGTCTGGGAAACATCGCGCCCGGGCAGGAGGCAGCGGCCGGGGAGGGCACGCACACCGGGGCGTATGGGACTCTGCTCCCGCCGCTGTTGGTCTCACGGACGACGGGTGCGGCGGAACAGCAACGGATCCGACGGGCGGTGCTTGATCGGCTTTGCTCCCAAAACGCCTCCCCGCCGGTCTCGCCGCTACTGATCGGGTGGATCCCATCCCCGGTGCTGCCGATTACGGTGGATGGACGGATCCCCCGGACGCAGTCGGCCACGCTTCTGATCGTGCATCTCCCTTCCGGTTCCCTGTAAACGGCCGAAGTCGCATTGGAAATTAGTAATGGTAGACATCCAGCATCTGCGGAAAGAGTACTCCAACAACCTGGTGGCGGTGAAAGACCTTTCCCTGCACCTCGAGCGCGGCGACATCTTCGGCTTCATCGGCCCGAACGGCGCCGGGAAGAC
>SXGS01404203.1_pt1 | contig 32746 bp, 33 predicted proteins | sample 3174681 | NCBI WGS metagenome assembly SXGS01 (sample SAMN11356861, study PRJNA531348) | freshwater metagenome | isolation source: freshwater sample F1-80 | place: China: Fuxian Lake, Yuxi | collected 2017-12-25 | reverse complement strand
GGTGTGGGTGTGGGTGTGGGTGCGAGTAAGGGCATGGGCAAAGGGGGCGTCCGGATGTCAGGCAGCCGTAAATAATTTTGATTTTGTGCTTGCGAGGGTGCGCGGGCCGATTTTTCCACAGGGGTTCGCTTTGCAAAACATCGACTAGGTGGTGCTTGCTTGCGCTCACGACTAGCATCAGGAAGCGAATCTCAAGCTCAAACCATCCCGCGCGAGTTTTCGCGAAACTGTTCGCTAACGCGCAAATAGCCCGCAAAAATTTCCGCCGAAATCTCGTGTTACATTCTCGCCCAGCGGAGGTGCGAGATGGATGCACACAAGTTCGATGCGGAGTTTGCTCATGATGTTCGTCGTTCGAATGAAGCAACACACAAAGTTCTAGTTGGAATCGCAGCTTGTGAAAAGGAGCGCCACTTCGTCGTACTTGGCTTCGGCTCCATCTATGACTGGCTCATCAAACGACACAAGTTCTCAGAGTCCGCAGCACATCGTAGAGTTCAAGCCTCGCGGCTTCTCGCGCTCGTACCTGAAGAGAAGTTCACTCGCGGAGACGTGAACCTCACGACACTCACTCAGGTTGCAACGGTTGTACGCAAAGAAGAGAAGCGCACAGGACAACGCATGACCAAAGAAGCCAAGAAAGAACTCGTCGCAAAGATCCAATGAAAAACTTCCGCTCAAACCGAACAACTTCTCGCAGCCGAGTTCCCCGAAACCAACACCGGTAAGGACTCACTACGCATGCTCAACGAGGACCACTCACGACTAACAACGGATCTCCCAGCTCAAACCCGCGCCAAACTCGAACGCCTCAAAGAACTTCTCGGCACCCAGAGCTCCGCCGAAGTTCTCGACGAAGCCTTCACCGCACTCCTCGCAAAACTCGAGACAAAAGAGACGCCCCGCGAAACCGCTGCGAAGTCCGTCGCAAAGAAACTCCGCCGCTACGTCATCCAAAGAGCCCAGACCTGCGAGTACGTTGATCCCGTGACCGGTCAACGTTGCAACTCAACACATAATTTGCAAGTGGATCACATCATCCCAAAGGCAAAAGGAGGCACGAACGCGCTCAACAACCTGAGATGCCTCTGCCGCCAGCACAACATGCATGCGGCGGAACAAATCTTCGGGCGCGCGCATATGGATCATTTCCGAACCGTGAGAGATCAGCAGCGTAGCTACGTCGTTCACTAACGAATCAAAGGCCAGCGACCTTCGTGTGGAGTGATTCCGCTTTTGCTTCCGAAGCCGAAACCGGCTTACCAATGACGAGCTCGACTTTATGAAAGAAACCGCGAGGAAGTTTCATAAATGCGCGACCACGCCCGAAGCTAAAGAAGCTGCCCCACAAACCCTTCAGTGCCATCGGCACTACAGGGACAGGATCGCGCGCGAGCATTTTTTCGATGCCCGACTTAAATGGATTCAAGTTACCGTCCCGGGTGATTTGGCCTTCCGGGAAGATGCAGATGATCTCGCCATCGCGAAGGTCCCTGGAGACTTGATCGTAAGCCGCTTCGAGCAACGCAGGGTCTTCCTTTGCTCCAGCAATCGGGATGACCTTGGCCTGTTTCATCAAGTAGCGCAGCAAAGGAATCTCAAAAAATTTGTAGTACATGATGAAGCGCACGGGTCGCTTCACGAGCGCCGAGATGATCAACCAATCCGAAAAGCTAACGTGGTTACAGACGAGTATTGCGGGACCTTCTGTCGGGATGTTGTGCTCGCCTTTCACGCCCAATCGATACATCAGGCGCGCGAGGATCCATGCAAGAAACCGAAGCGCGAATTCCGGGACGATGGAGTAGATGTAAATCGCCACTGCAAGATTGGCGAAGCCGAGGATCAAAAAGATTTGTGGATAAGTCAGGTGATAATGGTGGAAAGCCATGACCACTAACGCCGAAGCTACCATAAAGACGGCGTTGATGATGTTATTGCCTGCGATCACACGCGAGCGAGATTCAGGGTGGCTACGCTCTTGAATCAAAGTGTAAAGCGGAAGAATGAAGAAGCCACCGAACACCGACATCATTAAAAAGTCGATGAGGAGGCGCGGACCAACCGAAGTTTGAAGAAATTCGGTGAATGTCAGAAGTTTCCCAGCATCCGGAATCCAATCGGGGCGCGCGAAGAAAAGATCGAGAAGAAAGATCGTCATCCCGATCGAACCGATCGGAACCAAGCCGATCTCAACACGCTTGAACGACAATTTCTCGCAAGCGATGGATCCAATGCCAATTCCGATCGTGTACATCGCAAGAAAACACGTCACGACCTGCTCGCCGGCGCCGAGGTAGTCTTTGCAATAAACGGGCAGCAAAGAAAGAACGGCTGCGCCGAAGAACCAAAACCATGAGATGCCAAGCACGGAATTGAAGATGGCCTTTTTCTCACGCAAGATCGTGAAGGTCGAACGAAAGGTAGGAATTGGATTGAAACTCACGGCGAGGTCTGGGCAAGCTGCCGGAACTGGCTTCACCCTCCAGCCCGAGATGAGTCCTAAGACTGAGAGAACCAGAAGAGCGACCGAAATCCATAGCTCTCCGCCTGGAAGCGAAATCAAGATTCCCCCACCTATGGTGCCGACTAGAATGGCGAGAAAAGTACCAAGCTCGATGTAAGCATTGGCAGACACCAAATCATCCTTGGCGACAAGATCAGGAAGAATGCTGTACTTCACCGGACCAAACAACGTTGCCTGAACGCCCGCTAAGAATAAAACGGAGAGCAACAGCACGAAGTTGTGGAAGTAGAATCCCGCGCACCCAACGAGCATGATCAAAACTTCCCAAATTTTCGTGATGCGGATCAAACGCGATTTCTCGAGTTTGTCAGCCACTTGTCCCGCAAGGGGCGACAAGAGGAAGAACGGAAGAACGAAGAGACCGCCCGAGAGCGCGACCACGGAACCTGCGTCTAAGCCTGCAACCGTTGCTCCTTTGAACGTCACGAGGACAACCAAAGCGTTCTTCAAAAAATTGTCCGTCAGTGCGCCCAGGAACTGGGTCCAAAACAGCGGCGCAAACTTTCCATCTCGGGTGATCAACTTCATCGACATAACAAACCTCGCTGTTCATGTTTATTATTGAATTTTCGAAACGAAGGTTGAAACGTTTTCTACGCTTCCTTGTGCAGAACGAGGGCTTTGAAAGTGCGCATCAAAACGCGATTTAAGTCCAGCGAGCTTCGATTGATTCTTTTCGAGCCACGCGGCCAGTAAGATTACGATGACTCCAAGGCCCGCAAGCGAGACCCAAGGCATGCTCACGAAGAGTCGAGCGCTCTGAAGAACGAAGTACGCGGCGCCAAACGAAGACGTCACGAGACCCGAAGTAAACGCCAGCGATTGACGTTGAGTGAACCCGAGAACGGCCGCGGCTGATCCCATGATCACCAAAGTCAACGCAACGCTTGGAGACCAATGGCTAACGACGGTCGCAAAGAGCGAGAAGTAGAGCGCGATCGTCGCGAAAGGGGCAAGCGCAACGTTACGTTTACGGAATGACGAGGGCGTCAGCAAAATAAGAACCGCAGCCGGAAAGAGCGTAAACATGAATCCTGCTTCGGCAAGATTATGGATTTCGTGCGTGAAGCCCAACCAAGCGCAGACGGCGAGAAGGATGCCGGGTGTCTCGAAGCCCGCATGTTGACGAGCGCTCACCCAAAGAGCGGGAATCATGACAAGCAGAAGTGATGCGAAGAAAAGTGCGATGCTTCCAAACATTTCCCCGGAGAATCCATAGAAGAGTGAACGACCAATCATGATCATCACAGGAATTGTAGGAAGAAGCCCCGCTACCAATGAGTCGAAATCATTAGTGGCATGACGAGCGCGCATGCGACGAGCAGCGTAAGTAGAGAGAACAAAAGTTTCGAAGAGAACCAAAACGGTCGTGGATAAAGGTGTGCGCCAGGGAGCGAGTAATAGTGCAGAACCGATGATCATCAACAGCACGAGATCTTGTGCTCGGTCGCGAAAGAACACCGAAAAGCCGATGTAGAGAATCGGAGTCATGATGATGAGCGCAAGCGCAGTCGAAATTGCGGCGGCTCCTGCAGATGGAGCCGTGACCAAGAAGGCTGAGGGAATCGAAGAAGCTGTTCCGGGATTAAGGAGTGAATGGATCATCGCACCCACTTGAGAGAAAAGGACCGGTGTGGCGGCAGCGGCTAGTCCTAAGAACGTCCGCGCACTTTTGGTTTCTTTCACTTTAGTTCCAGCGAAGAGGCCGAGAATGCCTAGGCCGGCCGAAACAACTCCAAACGAGAGAAAGCGCTCAAAAGAAGAGAGCGCATTGATTCCCTGGAGCATGAAAACAACGGCCGACATCACGAGCGAAGCCGCACCGAGCCACCGGAGAGACTTACTTAAGCGACCGGTCGAAGTTTGAGGTTCCACGTTTTGTTTTTGTTGTTCGTTGGGTGTCATGGCTTTCTTCCTTTCCGAGTTTTAATCAATTACTGAGAGTCGTGTTTGCCTGAGTCTCTGAGTAAAGACTCAAGGGTTTCTTCGAGGGCGCGACGTTCTTCTTCATTTGAAAATTCGGTGGTGAATGCGTCGGCTCTTTCAGCTGATAGGCTCTCGCTCAGATCGCCTTCAACTTCGGAGCGCAGGATTTGTTGTTCCCACCGGTCAAAGACGCCGCCGGGATCAATCGAATTTTTCTGAGCATTGAGGGTTTGCATGGCACTCGCCCGCGATTCGCGAGCGGTGAGCAGACTCTTTTTTCGTTTAAGCTCTTCGAATTTGGTCTCGATCTTTTTAACGTCGACGCTCATTTGTCGCTCGAGCTCGCGGTGATCTGAAAGCTGTTGGGAGAGCGCAGAAATTTCCTCGCGTGCTTTTGTGAGTCGGCGCACGCATTCGAGTGCGCGTTCGCGATCGTCCTTCTCGCAGCGAAGCGCACGTTCTTTCCAGATGGATTCTTCTTTTCTGAGGGCTTGGAGTTTGTGTTCGAACACGCGCTGTTCATCTTGGATTCGACGGACTTGAAATTTTGCGTTCATCATTGATTCACGCACATCATTGAGCGCGATGTTTGCGACGGCTTCGTGGTTCTCAAGCTGGTCGATGATTCCATTGATTTGGGCCGAGATGGTGGCTGAGAGTCTGCGAATCGTGTTCATGAGTCCTCCTCTGAATTGCGACATTGTGTCGTGTCTTCAGTTTAGGTCTCTGGGAAACAAGCAGGGACGCTTGGAAGTTACAAAGTAATTGAGTTCTAAAGGGCGATTCGGGTTAGGGCAGTAAATACATGGAATGTGTAGTGAATATTGAATCTGTCTCAATCATGGATTAGGTGGATTCGGCACGCCTTTTTGTTACAATGTATATCATGGTGGATTTATTTTCGATTTATCGGGTCTATTTCGTTGCGGCAGCGCTGGGTGCGCATTCGAATGCACCGGAAAATGGCTTCCGGCAAAAGGATGTTCGATTCTTACTCGGACTCTTTCTGAATTGGATGGATGCGACAACAAAAGGTGTCGACGAAACTATCCATAACACACAGATCTCTCGCTATCTCGAAGGCCTCGTGAAATCTGGTCATGCCTCGCGCGTTGGAAAACAAAGAGCGCCTTCCTATCAACTGACACGCACTGGATTACTGGAATTGGTGAGCCAGTTGACGCACGTGCCGGTGGGCTCACCGATTGAGCAATTCTTTTTTGTCTACTTCTTCGCGCGCACCTACGGCGAACGATTGAAAGAGCTTGTTGCGCAGAAAGAAAATCGGCTCCCGCGATCGTTCCAAGTTGAACTGGAAGCTTTGCTCGATCATCGCGAACTGCTTGAGCAACAGATTCGCGCAACCCAGCTCGAAATTAAAAAGTTGGAGAGTCGCATTCAGGATACGAAGGGTGCTCACGCACTAGCGATGAAACTTTCAGCTCAGGGCGCAAAGGTCGATGAGCTCATTGCCGCCGTCGAAAGTCGTTATCCGTACGATTTAAACAGCCAGAAGCCAATGTCGGAGCTTTTCCGCGAAGTGCCACCGCCGCTTAGACAGTGGGAGCTCACTGTCGGGAATCTCCATCGAGCAGACTTCCTTTGGTCGTCGATGAAGGAATATCTACAAGATTACGTGAAAACCCTGCAGCGTCTGGCGAAATCAGGTGATGAGGGCGGGCGGTTGACGCTGTAGACTTCCGCAAGTAGCCTCTCGACCATGGATAGCATCAAGCAATGGTTCAACGGCACTGGCGTCAATCCTTGGGTCTACAGCACGGTTGTTTTCTTAGTTGTTCTCTCGGTGGGCTTTTTGGTGAAGAAGCTGATTTGGGGACGACTAGAAAAATGGGCCGAGAAAACTGAGTCTCAATGGGATAATCAACTCTTGAGCGCCATCTCTTCTCCGATGTCGCTCTTGCTCGTTGTTCTCGCCTTCGGGATCGCGGGCCAGTCGGCGCCGCAACTGGTGCGCGAGCATCCGCTCATGCGCTACGGAGTCAAAGTCGCGTTGATCCTCGCGGTCTTCTGGATCCTTGAGCGGGGAATTTCGATTTTTTTCCGCTCCTCAGCTCTGCCCGAGACCCTGAACGCGACGACACGGACCCTGCTTCTCACGATCGCTCGTGTCGTTATCTCGGTACTTGGACTGTTGATCGTGTTGGATACGATCGGCGTTCCGATCACGCCTCTCTTAGCTTCACTCGGTATCGGCTCTTTGGCCGTTGCTTTAGCGTTGCAAGATACACTCGGAAACTTCTTTAACGGCTTTTATCTGCTGGTCGATCGACCGATTCGTATCGGTGACTTGGTCGCGATCGAAGGGATCGAAGGTGAAGTTCAGCGCATCGGTTGGCGCAGCACCCGAATCAAAACAGGAACTGGTGATGCCGTCACGCTTCCGAACAGTAAAGTCGCGAGTGCTTATCTAAAGAACTTCGATATGCCGACAACCTTCAGTATGTTCTCGGTTCCCATCGGCGTTGATTATGAAAGCGATCTAGAGCACGTAGAGAGAGTCACCGTCGATGTGGCGCGTGAAGTTTTGGGTCGTGTTCAAGGTGGCGACAAAAACTTTGAGCCCGTCGTACGCTTCACGGCACTCGCGGATTCCAGCATCAACTTCAACGTCGTTTTGCAGTGCCTGCGTTACTCAGATGTGAGTCTCGTGAAACATGAATTCATCAAAGCGATCATGGCTCGCTACAAGCGCGAAGGAATTTCCGTGCCCTACCCGCAACAGGTCATCCATTGGGATCCGGGTCCGAATCCTTAATCAGTTTTTGTTTTGAATGTCTTTCACAAGATAGACGGAGAGCACAACCGAGGCGATGGCCGAAATGATCCCGACCCATTGGAGGGGGCGTTCGGCCGAAAACTGCGAATCGATTTGCACGACGTCGTTGTCTTGAAGCTTGAAAATCTCATTCGAGTCTTTCAAAGACTTATGCAGATCAATATCCAGAATTTTGTAGTTGCCACGGGTTCCGCGGCGAATCGTGATCTCGCTGAGGTCAGCTCGCTCCGATGCTCCACCCGCGTACGCGATGAGTTGAGCCAAGTCCGTATCCATCGGGATGTGATAAACGCCCGGTGATCCAACACCATTGAGCAGATGAACCGTGAGCAACGGCTTGCCTTGATCGCGTCCAACGAAAAACTCGCGAGCCGAGACGGCAGCCATCACCGGTGGCGTGAGCTGAGCGCGCGCAAGCGAGATATTTGCGAGCATCGCGAAGGCGAGGGTCGAAGCGATCAGTTTTTTCATGGCCGAGGGTATCCGGGGTTAAACCAAGCTTCAGGCTGCTTGATTATTTTCCACCACGCGAGGCTGTTGGAAGAGTCCAAATTTCTTCTCAAACGCCTGGCTATCGGTCGAGGCATTGAAGAAGTGTAGACCCCACGGAACGCCGACATTGTTCTTTAAGAGATGATGGTTCGTCACGATTGCCTTGAATGAGACAAGAACTTGATCGCGGTTGAACTCGGCAGTTTCGATGACGATCACCGAATAAGCTCCGAAAGGAACGATCTGCGCCGTCTTGAACGTGTTGTTCACCCAGTAGGAGAATTCCTGGATGAAGGCGTTGAGGTCATCGACTCCTCGTTCTTGAATCTCTTTGTAGTAAGGCAAGAGGTCAAAGATGACGGCTCGGTAAGGGCCTGTGGGTCGAGTTGGATCTTTCGTCAACTTCACATAACGGTGAAGGAGAGGTGTTCCCAACTGCGAGAACTGCGCGCCGAGCCGATGCTCGGTGAAGTAGATGCCACCGAGCAAGCAGCAGACGCCGAGGATACAAAGACAAAGGGCGAGGATCAAATTTCCGGGGCCGTGGATGGAATCCATAAGGACCGCCGTCAAGCCACAGTAGATCGTCGCGAAGTACGTCACCGCCAGTGATCCGTAGGGTCCAAGCCCGATGCGACGCAATTTATGATGAATATGATCTTTATCACCTTGGAAGAGCGGAGTTCCCGCTTTCCAACGTCGCGCCATCGCAAGAAGCGCATCGACTTCGGGGTGCGCCAATATGAAAAGCGGAACTAAAATCGTTGAGGGATTCAAGTTATCTGTTTCAAGCGTGCTACCGAGTGCCGCGAGGACAAAGCCAAGCAGAAGACTTCCCGAATCACCGAGGAAGATCGTTGCCGGCGGACGGTTGTAGAAAAGATGCCCTACGCTAGCGGCCGCAAAACTCCACGCAAACCACTGGAGATCGTAAGGTAAGAAGAGTCCGAAGAACAAAAACGCCAAGACCGCAACGCCAGAGGCGAGGCCGTCCATGCCGTCGATCATATTGAAGGCGTTGATCATTCCAATCACCCAGAAGGCGTGAAGCCCGTAAGCAACCGGAAGTGGTAAACCCATTTTGACGAGTAAGAGCGATGTCGCGGGAGTCATGTAAAGCCAAAGTCCCACGGCTGCGAATTCACCAAGGAGCTTGAGCTTCGGATTCATTTGGAAGCGATCGTCATACATGCCGATCAAAACCAACATAAGTCCAGGGAGCATGATCTTCAGCGGTAAATTTCCGGCAATCAAACAAGCTACAAAGCAGCTCGTGAAAATCGCGACTCCTCCCAAGAGCGGACGAGGGACCAGCTCTCGACGACGGAAGTCGATCTTCGATACAAACTGCCATTTTTGCGCGATGATTTTAATTGGAGGAACTAAGAGCAACGTCAGCAAGAAAGCGACCGGCAGGCTGACGAAATAGAATTGATCCCAAGTTCCCATGTTCCTCTTGTCGGTGATCTACAAACGATCTTAACGATTGAAAAGCGACTATCTAGAATATGTCAAACTGGCGGGGAAAGTCTTTGTGGTCCGTCTCAAGCCGATTCGTCGGTGCTGGACTTTCGTTCCTGCTGAACGTCGAGCTTGCGCGCTCTTTGTCTCAAGATGACTTGGGACAGTTCTTCCTCTTCTTAAGTTTAAGCTGGGCAGGTGCAATCTTTTGCCAGTGGGGAACATCTTTTCTCGCTGTGAAGTGGGTCGCCACCGCACGCGCTAAAGGTGATCGAGATTCATTGCGGACTTCGGTCTGGTCACTCACAGCCTTCACCGTTTTTCAATCTTTCGTCGTTGCGACACTGATTGCCCTTGTGCTCGATCTTCCGCGTGATCTTTTGATCGTATGGGCCAGCTGGACCGTGGCGGTCAGTTTACAAAGTCTCTCGCCCGAACTCTTGCGCGGATTCGATGATTTGAAGTGGGCCTCGTTGCTCACGGGTCCGGTTCCGCAATTTTTTTCTGCATCGTTAGTGGGAATCGGTTGGCTCTTTTGGGGCACTCTCAGCTTTCACCAAGCAGCAGTCCTCGTCATTGCGGCAAATCTACTTTGCGCGTTGATCGGATTTGTCCTGGTTGCTAGACGTGCTCCTCCAACTTTGAAGCTCGCTCGTTATTCGGGATTTTTTAAAGAGAGCACGCCGTTTGCGCTGAGTTTAGGTGCGACTTTCCTCTTAGCTCAGGCAGATCTTTGGGTATGCGGATTGTTATTGAGTAAGGAAAACGTAGCAGTTTACGGAATTGCTCAGCGCTTTGTTTTATTTGTCTCGATGCCCATGATGATTTTGGCTTCGATTATGACTCCGACGATGGCGGAACTTCTTGCCGTGAAAGATCAGGAGCGTTTGCGTCGCGTCTTGAGTAAAGGTGCTTACCTCACTTCGATCCTCACGGCACTTGTCTATGTGGGTGGGGTGACCCTTGGTTATCCAGTTATCCGATTTTTGTTTGGTGATGCGTACTCAGGTGCCTACGCGCTCTTCTGCATCTTGGGTGCAGGACAGCTCCTGCACGCCTTCGCGGGTTTGAGTAGCCAACTCCTTTTGCTCGCGGGTGAACAAAAGGCCGCCATGCGCGCAACGCTTGTTGCGGTCCTCATTCTTTTAATCGGCGCGTGGAGTTTCGGTCAGCTCTGGGGGCCACCCGGAATTGCGGCTGCAAACGCGATCGCGGTAAGCGTTCAGACTCTCTGGACCTGGATGGCCGTGAGGAATCGTCTGAAGATCAATACGCATTTTAGCTGGAAGCGAAACGAGACATCGCAGAAAGCTTCTTGATTACGTATTCATGTAGATCGAGTGGAGCTCTTTTCCAGAAGCGTCCTTGCTTTCGACCCACTTCGTCGCGCGCTCGGAGATTTTCGCCCATCCCTCGTGTTCGAGGTCCACGTAGTCTTGAAGTGCTTGAACCCACGCATCTGGTTGATCGAGAGAAAGGGCGGCACCTAGACCGACTTCATTGATCTCATTCCAAGGAGTACGATCGCTGATCAAAACAGGCGTGCCGGCAGCAAGTGCTTCTACGATGCTGAAGCCAAAGTTCTCGCTAAGCGAAGGTTGAACAAAGAGATCGTAGCGGGACAAAGTCGCTAAAGACTGGCTAGAAGGAATAGGTCCTTTGTATGAAACCCTGATCTTTTCTGCGGCGAGTTCACGAAGTTTTCCGAATATCTCATTCCACGTTGATTCGTATTCGGGATCAACGGGACCGTAGATGTCGAATTCGACTTCGCCCTGAACTCTCGGCAACACGCCCAAAAGAAAGCCGATGTTTTTCATCGCGCTCAAGCGAGCGAAGAAGATAAGTCGGAGCTTACCTTTCGCTTTTCGAGCGGAGGTATGTGGATAAACCGTCGGAAACGGGGGAGGGATCAACTCAATCTTCGCGGAGTTTCCAAAAAGCGCGCGGATCTCGGCGACTTCCTTAGGTGCCGTCGCGATCCAATGAAGCCCTCGAAAGAGTCCGATCGCACGGCCTACGTGTAAGAAGATCCTTTTTCGGCCCGATTTAATCGCAAGAGCTGATGCCGCAAACTCACCGTGCGGAGAAAGAAACGTGCGTGCGTTGATCGCTCCGATCCAGCGCAAGAGCAGGACCTTCATCGTCCAAGTGCGCGAAAAGAAGCTATTGAGATGGATACAAGTAGGCCCATGATCTGCAATGAGTTGTCGAATTGCTTTCAGCGAGCGTCGTTCGGAACTCACGTAGGTAACTTCGGCATTAGCGAATTTCTGAACCGTATTGGACTTCACATCTTCGAGCGGCTTGCTTGAACCTAAATCTGTATCTTGCGTGAGGATCCGCACTGAGTTCGCGGGCGATGCCGTTTTAGCGACAGCTTCAAAAATCCGGATAGGCCCGCCGGCTTTGAACGCAGGCGTGAAGTAATCGAGGAAGATGAGTGTTTTCATTTAAGCGACTCCTCGGGGAGTCGGATCCGGATGCCTCTGCATAAACGCGTGGATGAGGAGCGCGTAAGTAATCGCGAAGTGGAAGTAGAGTTCTTCGGAGTGCGCGATATAAACGACGATCCAGCCGAAGAATGATGCCAGGATCAAGTAATGATCGGAGTCGAATTTGTATCGTCGGTTTGAGAGTAGAACCAAAAAAGGCGTCACGAGGAACCCGATGAAGATCGCGAGACCAATCATTCCGAGCGACATCTCGATATTCACGAAGATATTGAGGAAGCTTGCCGTCGCATCGAAGCCAGTGGCTTGCGTAAATCGCAGATTGGCATTGCCAAGACCCTCGCCGAACCAGGGAATTTGCTGCTTCTCCAGATAAGAGTAGACGTAATCTCGGTTGGATTTTCCGAAGCCTTTTTCTTTCATCGGCTCAAGCCGAGCGGCGAGGACCTCGATAAGACCTTGGTTCTTATTGTCGTTGCTCGACACGAGCATCGAGAAGACCGACATACCAATGGCCGCGACTAACACGATCCGCACGACGCTTTTCACGACTGCGGCGTTCATATACGGAATCATGAAGAGAAAACCTGCCGCCATGCCGGCTGAGACCGCGCCGATCCCGGTCAGACTTCCCGTCAGTAGAAGGGCCGATACGCCAAAGAAGCGAGCCGCGTAGAAGAGGCGTCCGCTTTGCGAGAAACTCATGAAGAGCGGAAGCACCAACCACTCCGCCAAATGGCTAGGTTCACGGAATGTTCCCAGGGCTCGGTGAAAGGCGTAAGTGAAGTGAACGGCTTGCTCACCACCCAGAGTTCCGATCCGCGTCCGCGGGGGTTCAGGTAAGCCGTAGATTTGGGCGATGTAAATATAGATCGCGGCGACGGAGATGAAGAGACAAAGTCCGGCGAGAAGGCGCACGATTTTTTCTTTGTAGCCCTTCGTGAGGAGCCAGAAAGTTACAAAGACCATGGATCCAAACGAGGCGATCGTGAAAAAACGCAGACTCACGTAGAACATGTAGCCGGTCGTGGCCTTCGCCGGCATGAAGCGGTAGTACTCACCTACGATGCTTTGGTACGAAGTCACGAGCATCGCGTAGATGAAGAAGATGCAGAACAAAACCATTCCGGGCGCAAAGCGAAGACCTGCTTTGAAGCCGATCCAGAAAAAAAGACAAATCGCGATAACTTGGGCAAACCATGGAAAAGGCACTGGGCCTAGTGCATAAGCCGCAAGTGCATGCAGCACCAAGGTCACAATGTACAGGCGAAAACCTGTGGTCGCGATCATGTCGGTCATCATGTTTATTTTAGATCCACCGAAACGTTAAAAGCCATCGCTAAGAGTGGAGTAGCTTCGTGCGAGTGCTGATCGTATCGCAGTATTTTCATCCCGAAGTTTTTCGGATCAACCAGCTTGCGGCTCTCCTAAAGACCGGAGGCCACGAAGTCGTGGTGCTCACGGCGCAACCCAACTATCCTTCAGGCCGGTTCTTTCCGGGGTACTCGGCGTTCGGGCCAACAAAAGAGGTTTACGAAGGAGTTGAAGTCCTTCGCGTACCGATTTTTCCGCGGGGTCGCGGACGGAGCTGGGAACTTGTTCTCAACTATCTGTCGTTCGTGTTTTTCGCCATCGTTTTTGGGATCCCACGACTACGCGGTCGTTTCGATGTTTGTGTAGCGTGGTGTTCGTCGCCAATTACGATCGCGGTTCCTGCGATCGTCTATAGATTCCTTACGCGAACACCGGTCGCGATCTGGGTGCAGGATCTTTGGCCAGAGACGTTCTTTGCGGTAACGAAAAAGAAAAACGCGCAGCTTTCACGTGCGCTCAGCACCCTTGTGCGATGGATCTACAAGAACGTCGACCAGATTTGGATTCAATCGCAAGCCTACGTTCCAAGCGTAAAGGCGCACGGTGGACGTGAAGATCAAATCGAGTTCGTGCCGAATTGGGCGGAGAATCTTTATGACCGCGCTCGTTGGCAAGCTGTTGAAAAAGATCATCTTCCGCCGAACTCACTTTTGTTCGCCGGAAATCTCGGTCGAGCCCAAGGTCTTGAGACGATCATCGAAGTTATTGAACTCCTAAAGAAGGACAAACTCGAGGTGAATTGGGTCTTGCTTGGCGAAGGTACGCTGAAGCCTTGGCTTACGGAAGAAGTGAGCCGGCGAGGACTAAGTGATCGCGTTCACTTTCTACCGCGTCGACCGCCGAGCGAAATGCCAAAGGCACTTTCAGCGGCGACAGGCGTTCTCGTCACTCTTGGGCACGATCCCGTTTACGCGATGACGATTCCCTCCAAAGTCCAGTCGTGCTTAGCCGCAGGTCGGCCGATCCTTGCGGCGCTAGCCGGAGAGCCAGCGCGAGTCGTGCAGGAAGCCGGAGCTGGACTAGTCGCGGCTCCGGAGAATGCGCAAGAGTTTGCGAAAGTCGTAAAGGATTTCTTTGCGTTACCCGAAAAAGAAAGAAGCGAGATGGGAGCAAGAGGACATCGCTACTACTCCGCTCACTTCACGCAAGACAAAGTAGTCACACGGATCGTAGAGCTACTTGAGAAAATGGGACACCAATGAGGATCGCGATCTTGGGCGCAGGCGGGATGCTTGGCCACAAAATGTACCGCGTGTTATCGAAAGACTTTCCAGAAACGTACGCCGTTTTCAGAAAGTGCCCAGCGCATTACGCTAAGTTTGACTTTTTTCGCGAGCAGAAGATGCGCGGTGCTTTTGACGCTCGAAAAGTCGATGACCTCGGCAAGTACCTCTCGACGATTCAACCGGACGTTGTCATCAACTGCATTGGCCTCACGACCCGCAAGCTCGGTGAACAAAAAGAATCAGACATCGTCGTTGTGAATTCAGTCCTCCCTCGCAAACTCAGCGAATGGTGTCAGGAGAATCAGGCGCGTTTCATTCACTTCAGCACCGACTGCGTTTTCTCAGGGAAGAGCGGGCCTTACGAAACTGATAGCTTCCGAGATGCTAAAGATCTCTACGGACAATCGAAAGCATTGGGCGAAGTCGAAGGACCCGGCATCTTGACTATTCGGTCCTCAATCATTGGTTTAGAGATCGAGGGACGCACGGAGCTCCTTGAGTGGTTTTTGTCGCAAAGAGGACGCGAGGTGCAAGGTTACACAGGCGTCATGTACTCAGGTGTGACGACAGGCACGATGGCGGAAACGGTCGCATCACTCCTCAAGAAGAACGTCGAGTTCGGCGGAATCCATCAGTTGGCAAGTGAGCCGATCTCAAAGTTTGATCTTCTCTCAACCGCAAATGCCGTTTTTAAAACGGGCACGAAGATCAAACCCGTCGCTCAGCCCACATCCAACAAAGTCTTGATCCAAAGTTCATTTTTTACAGATTTAGGTCTTTCCCCGGGATCGTGGCGCGAACAGCTGGAAGCCGTTGCCCGCGAAGTTTCGCAATATGAAAGGTGGTCATCCGATGTCCGTTACAAAAAAGCCTCTTGAAGGAAAAGTCATCCTCGTTACGGGCGGCACGGGCTCGATGGGCAAAACCTTCGTACGTCGCGCGCTTTCGGGAGTGCACGGGAATCCTAAGAAGGTCATCGTCATGTCTCGTGACGAGGGCAAGCAACATTACATGCGCCAGGATTACCTGAATCGTCAGGGATCGACAGATGAGGTGATTTACAACAACTTCCAACGTGCTCTCGAGTTTCAAATCGGCGATGTTCGTCGTTACGAAGATGTTTGCGCCGCTCTTCACGGCGTTGACATCGTGGTTAACGCTGCTGCGTTGAAGCAAGTTCCTGTTTGCGAATACTTCCCCGAGCAAGCCGTTCTTACAAACTGTGCGGGTGTCAGCAACATCGTACGCGCCATTCGTGATTTCAAATTCCCTGTCGATACGGTCGTCGGCGTCAGTACCGACAAGGCTTGTAAGCCGGTCAACGTGATGGGAATGACAAAAGCGATTCAAGAGCGGATCTTCATTTCGGGAAATCTTCAGTGTCCCGACACGCGATTTGTGTGTGTTCGCTACGGTAACGTCCTTGCCTCGCGCGGCTCGGTCATTCCGCTTTTCCATGATCAAATCAAAAAGGGTGGTCCGATCACGATCACCGACCCGAATATGACTCGTTTCTTGTTGAGTCTTGAGCAAGCCGTTGACACGGTCTTGGCCGCAATTGAGCACGGGCACCGCGGTGAGCTTTTTGTTCCTCGGGTTCCATCAGCTAACATCATCAATATCGCAAAAGCCCTCATTGGAGACCGAAAGATCGAGTTGAAAATCACGGGCATCCGTCCTGGAGAAAAGCTTCACGAAGCTCTTCTCTCGGATGAAGAGTCACCCCGCTCCTATCGCAACGGTGATTACTATGTTCTCCAACCGATGCTTCCCGAGCTTTGCGCCCAACCGCGCGCGAGTGATTTGATCGGAGAATACTCATCTCGCGATTACGTTTTGAACGAAAAAGACACTTATCAGCTGCTTGAGAAGTTCAACATGTTGCTCCCGGTTGATGAGTCACCTGAGAAATTCGAGTTGGTGGGTTAATAACGTGAAAAAGCCGCGCGTTCTCACCATTGTTGGAACTCGTCCTGAGCTCATTAAGCTGAGCTTGGTGATTCGCGCGCTCGATCGTACCACCGATCACGTTCTGGCGCACACGGGCCAGAACTTCGATTACGAACTCAACGAAGTCTTTTTCAAGGAACTCGAGATTCGCAAGCCCGATCACTTCTTGGGATGCGCGCGTTCAACCGCGATTGAAACGATCGCGGCCGTTTTGACAGAAGCCGATAAGCTCCTGGAGACCGTGAAGCCCGATGCCATTCTGATCTACGGTGATACAAACTCCGCGATGGCCGCGATTCCGGCAAAGAAAAAGCAAATTCCAGTGTTCCACATGGAAGCGGGAAACCGCTGCTTCGATCAACGTGTACCCGAAGAATTGAATCGGAAGATCGTCGATCATTTAAGTGACATCAACATGACCATCACTGAGCACGCTCGCCGTTATCTTTTAGCGGAAGGATTGCCAGCTGAACGAGTGATCAAAGTCGGATCCTGCATGCGAGAGGTTCTGGAAACTTTCTCTGCCGGGATCGAGAACTCAGATGTTCTCTCTCGTTTGAAATTAAAGCCCGGTGAATACTTCGTTGTAAGCGCCCACCGCGAGGAAAACGTCGATCGCGCCGAGCGCCTGGAAGAAATCGTGGCGTCTTTGCGAGAACTCAGCGCAGCTTACAAAGTTCCAGTGATCGTCTCGACTCATCCGCGGACTCGAAAGCGTTTAGATGCGTTCGGAATTGAAGCGGGGACAGAAGACGTTCAATTCATGAAGCCGCTGGGTTTCTTTGATTACGTGCAACTTCAGAAGTTCGCTAAATGCGTCATCTCCGATAGCGGCACGATTACGGAAGAGTCCGCTATTCTAGGATTTCCGGCGATCACGCTCCGTGATGCACACGAACGTCCCGAGGGCACTGAAGTTGGTGTGCTCATCAAGGCACCGATCAAAAAAGAAGCGATTTTAACGGCTGTTCACGCCACACTCTCTCGCTCGAAGCGAGTTGATGAAGTTCCTGACTACGCGGCCCGCAATGTCGCGGACACAACGGTCGCCGTGATCCTATCGAACATCGATTACATCAATCGAGTTGTCTGGAAGAAGTAAGCTTCACCAGTCTTTGAATCATAAGTACGTTTACAAAAACGAGAAACCCTCTTTACACCTTTCGCAAGATTCCCTTCCTGGGCGCGAGTAGCTTTTCGTGAACAACGAAATGGCAGCGCAAGCTTCCGTTTGATCATCAGCAGAAGCCGCACGCAGGGAGGAACAACGGGATGAGCCTGGATTTACTCAAAACCAAAGGAAGACCGATCGACCAGCAGAATTTCACGTGGAAAGATCTGGTCCAAAAACCTATCAGCAAGTTAAATCAGGATGCGTTCACGAGAATTCGCGTGATTCTGATGAACGGAATCGAGTTTGAATCCGTGATGTTTTCTCACAATGCGGCTCGAGTGAACGGCGAACTTCGCTTGGAACTCGCGCGCATTCGTCAGATTGAGCAGCATCAACAGACAGTGATCAATTGGCTGCTTCCTGCGGATCAATCACCAGTTGAGACAACCGTTGCTTATGAGCAGGTCGCCATTGAGGTCACGGCGAGTATTGCGCAACACGAACCGGATCCTTACTTAGCGCAGATGTATCGCTTCGGACTTCTTGAAGACTTTGACCATCTTTACCGGTACTCCGCACTTCTTGATCGTCTTGAAGGTAAGGATGCCAACAACATTCTTCAAAGCTACACGGACATCTTCCCGGGCCGCGCAACCATGCACCATCATCGTCACCACGATGATAACGTGAGACGTCCGTACTCAAAGTCTTCGGCGGATTTTATTTCAAAACTTCATGCGTTGACGATCACGAGCGGCGAGCAGCAGACATTTAACTATTACATGAATATTGGTCCACTCTTTGCCGATCCCGTGGCCCGGATGTTGTACGCAGAAATCGCGTCGGTCGAAGAAGAGCACGTCACTCAATACGAATCGTTGCTGGATCCGACCGAAACGCTCATGGAGAAGTGGCTGCTTCATGAGGCCAACGAGGTCTACAACTACTGGAGCTGCGTTGAAAGCGAGACGGATCCTCGCATCAAGGCGATTTGGGAGCGTTTCCTCGACTACGAACTTGGACATCTGAATCACGTCACCGAACTCTTTAAGACGGTCGAAGGTCGCGATCCAGCCGAGATTTTGCCCAACAAGTTGCCGAAAGCGATTGCTTATAGGAGCCATCGCGAATTTGTTCGCGATGTCCTCGCGAAGGAAGTGGGATTCCGCTCGAATGGTCAAGAGGTCGTACCTCCGGATCAGGAAAGTCAGAAATCGGTCGATTACCGCATGCAAATGAACAGCGAAGGGATCGCATCTGAAGCGATCGCTCATAACTTTAAATGGATTCCTGGTGGCGAGCTCGTTGCGCAAACCAACGGTCGCATGCCGATGTTCACCGATGCTCCGGAGGTGCAAGCATGAAAAAGACAGCCGAAATTGGTTTGAACCGCACAGGCGTCCAGATGGCGCCTTCGATGACGAAAAGAATGATCGAAGCGTCAGAGGCGCTCCCGTTCAAGGAAGTAAATCATGATGCCGTGTTGGCGCCGATGGAGTCTCTCCGAAGAACATTTATCGAACATGCTGATCCGGTCGGGACAGTTCCGGTCCCAGGAACGATGAAGGGCACCGTGAGCACGGGTGCTCAAGTCTTGAAAGGGAATGATCCGACGATCTTCCTCGATAAACTTGGTGAGCGTTTAGCTTTTGAGAGAAGTGGCGTACGCCTTTACGATTCATTCATCGCGAAAGCCCGCGTCTTAGCTCCTGACATGAATGTCAGTCGACTCATGGAAATTCGGGCTGAAGAAGCACAGCACTTTGCGATGCTCCGGGAGTGCATCGAAAGTTTGGGTGCGGATCCCACCGCGCAAACTCCGGCAGCTGACAACGTTGGCGTTCAAAGCATGGGTTTAGTGCAATCGATGAATGATCCCCGGACCAACATTGAACAGGCGATCAACACTCTTCACGTGGCGGAGCTTGTCGACGTTGATGGCTGGGAATTGTTGATTCGACTTGCGGAAGAAGCAGGCCAAGACGCGATGGTGATCAAATTTACGGAAGCCAATCGAAAAGAGGCTCAACACCTAGCTGACGTTCGCCGCTGGCATGATGAGCTTCTTTTGAAAAAGAAAGATGTGCAGCACTGATTAGGCCTGTTGAAGATTAAGCAGCTCGCTCATCCTTAGGAGGCGCGGCGGGAGGAGACTTCCGTCGCTGATCGCGCTCGATCTTTTTTCCGTTGCGGCGTCCTTGTGCGACTTCATCGAAAATGAAGTTCATCACGCCCCAAATGGGAAGCTTGAGCGACGATTGAAGAACGCGAATCGCCTCTTCTACTTCAGTGCGAAGAGTGCGCCGCTGATTGATGACGAGCAAGAATGCGTCCGCGTATTGAGCGGCGATCACGGCTTCCATATGTCCATTTAAAGGCGGCGTATCGACGATGATTAGCTCGAAGTAGACTTCAAGGGCGTTGAGGGCTGACTCGAACTCGCGCGTCTCGAGAAGCTCGCTCATATTGGCCGTGGTCGGGCTCGGCGTAATCAAAGAGAGATTCGCATCGACTTTCGACATCTTGAAGCCGCACTCTTTTGGAAAGACTTCGACGATCGCGGATTTTTCGGCGACCGCATTCGGGAAGAAGTCAATCATACCGGGTTTGGAGAAATCGAGATCGAGTAAGCAAACCCGGACACCCGAGGAGGCAAAAAGCTCAGCAAGGTTGACGGCCGTAAACGTGCGGCCTTCTTTCGGGTTAACGCTTCCGACCATGACGACGCGACTTGCTTGCCCAATCTTGCGCGCTCGCAGAGATAGCGACTGCTCAATTTGGAATCGAACAAATCGTAGCGCATTCGCTTCAGGTGAGCTGGGTCCATCTTTTAAAAGCCGCGTGCATTTATCCTGGAGTTGGATCTTCAAAGCGGCATTGCCATGCCCACGGAACCAGCTGACAGCGCCGATGATCGGAACTCCGAGATGTTTAAGATCTTTCACGTTCCGGATGGTCGGGAGCAACACGAATCGTAAGAAGAGCGGAAGACACGAAAGAGCGAAGCCCCCGATGACGGCGAGTAAAACAGTGCGCGTGCGGCCGAGTCCGGCAGGCGCCGTTGGTGGTTCCGCTTGCGAGACGATGACCAAGTCGTTAGCGTGCGCGGCTTCTTTAATTTGCGTCTCTTGAAGGCGAGTCATGAGGCCGGTGAAGAGACTTGTTGTAAGATCGATGGTTCGCTTAACTTCCGACATCTTCTTTAGGACGTCGGGAAGACCGTTAAACTCCTTCGTTGTACGAACAACTGCCGCTTGTTGGGCGATCATCTCGCTCTTTGCTTGAGAGCGTTTTTGTTTTAGATCGAAGAGCGCCGTCTCGATCTTCTTGATGTACTCCCAAGGACTAGCGCCAACCGGACCAAGCCCGGTCAACTGCTTATTCAACTCTTCAGCAACGTCAGAAATCATTTTGTCGATTGTCGGATCCGCCAGTGGGCTATCAGCTGTCTGAAGCTTCTGGTAACGAAGGATTTCGAGGCGCTTTTGGATTTGCTCAATATAGAGGTGCGAGGCAGGTTTGTTGTCCTGCATGAGCTTTTTGAAGTAGAGAAGATCGGCTTCCGTTTCGGCGATTAAGGTATTGAGCGCAGCGTACTGGCGGTCAAATTCAATGAGCTTTGCTTCTTGCTCAACCTGAAGTGCGTTAACTTTGATGCGGACTTCATCGGGAGAGATAATCTTCGCGCGTTTTTGAAGCCCGACGAGTTCATCTTCGAGACGACGAAGTTCAGCTTTCGTTTGCGAGGTCTGTTGGTTCAAGAAGCCTTTGAGCGACTTAAGTCGCTGAACGAGCATCAAACGGTTGTACTCGGTCAAAGCATGGGCGCCAACGTTCGCAATCGCGCTGGCGAGTTTCGGATAGGCGCCGCTTGCGTTGAGTTCGAGACTTGATTTCTCGGACTTGCCGCGCAGATCGATCGCGCCGTGAACGAAGTCGATCACGTCGTCCTTTTCGTCGATCGAGCGACGAATGAGTTCGCGACGGATGAGCTCCAGCTCCTCTTGCAAGCTTTCGGGAACATCTTTTGTCGCCATCATTCGGAACATCCAGAGACGGAATTCTTGCGATTCAAAGTACTGCTCCACCAAACCGATCTTGTTGTTCATGATCTGGTCGTGCTGCCACATCATGGCCGCGAAGGGATTGGAGCCAGCTTTGTCTTCCATGAGATCAATGTTGATCGTGACGGTCGCACGATAGATCGGACGCCGAATGAAAGTGACCCAAACAACTGCAAGCGCAACGAAAAGCGTCGTGCCCACCGCGATCCAGATCCGGTGGGAGAAAAAATAATTCACGAGCTGTAAGAGATTGAACTCAAACAGCTCGGATTGAGTGTTAGCTGAAGGGGTGTCGGCGGACTTTTTCACTCAGCTAACTTGTCGGAAACAGAAGAAGAATCCTTTACCGAGACAACTCTGAATCCCGACCCAGGTCCGCATCTGCGAGCAGGCTTTCTTGACGAATGTCCGTTGCTAGCGCACGAGGCTCGTCCTGCATCGGCAGCAAGCTTCGATAAAGGTCGAGGTGGCTCTGAATCATTCGCTCGGGCGTGAAGAGTTTGACTCTCGCAAGCGCACCTTGGCCAAGGTCATGGCGTAGTCTCGAGTCTCTTAGGAGTGAATTGATCGCGCTTGAGAGCGCGAGCGAATTTGCTCTTTTAACGACCAGTCCACTGACCAAATGCCGATTCACAGATTGAACGCCGGTTGAGAGATCCGTTGAGATCACGGGCTTTCCAAAGTGCATGGCTTCCATCATCGAGATGCCGAACGCTTCCGCCGAGGAGATCGAAGGTTGCACGTAGACGGCGCAAGCTTCGTACCACTCCGCTAGATCGGAATCGGGTAGAGCTCCCAGAAATCGAATACGATCTTCAAGTCCGAAGCGATTCACCATCATCTCGAGTGATTTGCGGCTGGGACCATCACCTACGATCGCCAAGCGCCCACGAACGCGCTTCATGGCTTCGATGAGTGTTTCAAGACCTTTGTATTTTACGAGGCGTCCGACGAAGAGAAGAAGGTCGTTTTCTTCTTCTCGTCCGAGCGCTTGGAGATAGTTGAAGCGAAATCCAAACGGAATCACGAGGGCGCGGGTTAGATCGTGAACGAGATTCTGACGCACACTCTCGCGAGCCATTTCATCCGAGGAAAAAATAATTCGTTCTGCCGATCTGAGCCGCCGACGAAGAAGCGCGTGATGAACATACTTTTTCAATCCATCTGGTTCAGCGTGAAGTGTAACGACCTTCGGTATTTTTCGACTCCAACCAACCTCGAGTGCCAACGGATTGGGTGCGTGAAAATGGATAACGTCAGGTCGAAACTCTTCGATTTCTCTCTCGAGGCCGCTAATGAGAGGCTGGGACAAAAAGGTGCCCCAGGTTTTCAATCGGTGAATGACAACACCATTGTTGAGCGAAACGGATGGGGAGGCGCCGCAAGAGGCGGCAACGACACGGACGGTCTCACCCGCTTGAGCGAGGCCTTCGCTCAATTCGCGAACGACTCGTTCCATTCCCCCATGCGAGGGCGAGTAGTATTTTGCGACTTGCAAGATTCTCATAAGCTCTCTTTCCGTCGTTCGAGGAGCCACCGCAGATCATAAGTGAGAGCATCAAGCCAACGATCTTGGACTCGATGCTTTGTCAGGAAGTATTTGAGCGAATTCGCTTTCGGAGATTTGAGAAACTCCCAATCGACATTGGCAAGTCGCGAGCAAGGAAGACCCTCTTTCACGAGCGAGCGGTGAAGAGCGCGCGCAATACTGACGGAATGACTGAGTTTAAGAAGTTTTGCGCGTTGATCGAGCTTCTCCCAATCAATGGATTTTTCAAATTGATCCAAAAACAAGATCAGATCGAAGAACCAATGCAGCGAGATCATCGTGTGCTGAGCGATCCAGTGACCCGCGAGATGGATGAACTGGTCTTCCAAGGTGAGGATGCGAAAAGACGCGTTTCGTTGCGAAGGCTTCCATTCCCACTGATGATTTGGGGGCTCGTGCCACCAAAGCTTCGTGTGCACTTCAATCGTAAAATCTGGGTAATCACCGCTCGAGCAGACCGTTTTGAAATTGGAGGCTCGAAAACTTTCGCGTACGGCAGAAGTAAAGCCAATAGCGGCGAGGTTTTTTATGAGAGGTTCAAAGTGCCGAGCTTCGACGAAGAGATCGAGATCAGAAGCCTCGCGTTCTCCGGGTCGGTACAAAAATTCCCAGAGAGCTGCTCCCTTCAATAAGCCAATTTGAAAACCGCGCGTTTGAGTCTGCAGACGAGAGAGAACGAACTGGGAAACCGCTTCTCGTTTCGAGTTTATGAGAAGTCTTTTTCGAGCCGACTCAAGCCATGAACTGGGAATCCAACCTCGCGAAAGCCCGAGTGCGAGAAGCTTGTGTCTCGAAGCTTCCTCAAGTGAAAGATCGAGAAGAAGGTGGCGCAACGCATTTTCTGCTCGGCTCAAACTTTCGTGGTTTCCTGCATGGCTTATTGGCTGCATCATTTAACGGTATGAGTCCTGTGGTCGCCTGTAAAGCACTGAAGAAAAGCTATCGGTCCGAGGTGGTCCTCGAAGGAGTTTCCTTTGAACTCCTCGCCAAGGAAGCGATGGTCGTGACCGGACCAAACGGAGCCGGTAAGACGAGTTTGCTTTCAATCCTGGCTGGCTTAGTGCGGCAGGATGCAGGCGAGATTCGTCTCAAAGGCGAAGTCTTTGATGTTCTGAAACACAGGCTTCGTCGGAACATCGGTTTTGCGCCCGCCAACGAGACAAGCTTGTTCGTGAACGCGACGGTGCTGGAGAATCTTCGTTTCTGGGCGAAACTTCAGGGACTCCATTTTTTCGGGGATCGCGACATTCAACGGATCGCTGAAGAATGGGGTGTCGAGAAGTATCTAAACCGGCCGGTGCGCGAAATTTCCTCGGGGTTTCGTCGGCGTGTGGCGCTAGCGCGCGCGTTTTTACATCAGCCGATGTTAGTTCTTCTCGACGAGCCGTTCGCGTTTTTGGACAATGACAATCAAGAACGCGTCCGGCTTGCGACGGAAAGCTGGCTTGCGCGTAGTTCCGGGGCTTTGATCGTCTCCTCCAACGTTGATTTTGCAAGGGGTTCTCATTGGAAGTCGTTGGCTCTTCGCTCACTCGAGAACGTTTGAACCGTCTCGAGTCTGTCGATCAATTCGCGCTTCAAAGAGAGTTTGTTGAGCCGCTCTCTCTTGAAGTCGGCGGTGTGCGGGTCGAAGTTCTGCTGGATTCCATATGGGCTCAAGAGTTGTCTTCTCTTTGCCGCAACTATTGGCAAAGCTTCGTCGTACCTCGTGGAGATTCTGATCTTCGAATTACTTTGTCGCCAGCGAGAGGCGAGTACATCGATCGGATGAATTCATTTTGGAACGAGGCTGACCCTTTTCAGAATTCTCATGTCGATGAACAAGGTGAGTGGGTCATACATCGAGATTTCACGGGCCTCTTAACCGATGACCGCAAATCGTTTCGCGTATGGCTGCCTCGCCCTGCCGAAGACTTTACCGATGCTCTCGACAACTTACTGTCGGTTTCGGTTGGGCCCATTGCCGAGCGAAAGCAATCTTTTCTTTTTCATTCAACGATCGTCGAGCACGAGGGCCAAGCCGTCGTGCTCTTTGGCCCCTCCGGTATCGGCAAATCGACCGCCGCTAAATTGAGTTCAGATTTGGGATATCGCGTGATGGCTTCAGATCAGGGTTACCTTCGTATAGAAGGGAACCGCTTGATTGCGAGCGCGAGTCCAACACGAAATCCCGACATACCACGTTCGGAAGAAAAATGGGCGACACGTCCCTTAGAAGTGAAAACACTGATTGCGTTGAAGAGAACGGGAAAACTTCAAGTTGTGCCGATTGCCAAGACCGAACTGGCTCGCAGGTTCTTTGCCGAGGTTTTTCGCGACGAATCTCGTTTGGATTTTACGTCTTCGCTGAACTTCGCCGGCCGCGTTGCAGCGTTAAGCACGATTAAACAAGCTAGCTTGAGTTATCCTTTAGGATTTAATTTTTGGCCGAGTTTGAAAGAACTCGGCTATACTTAGTTTCAAACATCGGGAGCAGCAGCATGGGAAAAGACATCCTCCACCCCCAGTCAGATAACGAAACAGTTAGCGGCACGACGGGTGAAGTCGGCGCTCACGCGCAAAACCAACTCAAAAAAGCTTACGTCACTCCGAAAGTGGAGAGCGAGAAAGTAACTCCCGCGATGCTTGGAAAAGCCTGCTCGAGCATGAGCACCGGTGGTCGAAAAGCGACGATGCCTTGCACGGTCTTGCTCAGCTAAGTCGTCTAGCTAAAGGGATTGGTTGAGATCTCGCAATAGACCGGCTTGAACGCACGTCCAATCTTCCGGCCCTGTATAGTTTCCGGTGTTGGTGAATATCGCACCGGAACTTCGCTGACAAAAAGATCGGACCTCGCAAGGCGCGCAAGATTTAAAGTCTTGCAAAGTGAGTCCGCGAATCCATCGAAAGACTTCTGAGTTCTTCCAAATTTCTTTGAATGAGTTTTGACGAAGATCACCGGCCGCAATGGGTGCGCCGATACAAGGATAGACGGTGCCGTCAAACCCGATCCCTGCGTTCGTAACCGCACACGGGCATTGAACAGAATCCGTTGTATTGATGGAACCTGCGAAATATTCGCGATGGGGTCCTGAGTAGAGCGCCTCTAAATCCTCTTTCGTGAGTCGGTTTTCGAGCGAGTCGTCTGTTCCGTCGTAGCGAGCTGTGAGTTCAAGCGACATGGCGTGGTCGACCTGAAGTTCCTCGGCAAGTTTTAGCATGCCGCCGATTTCGGGTGCCGAACCTCGGTGCATGATGAAGTTAATGGTCGACTGAATTCCGACAGCCTTGGCTTCGCGGATCCCCGCAACTGTTTTATCGAAGGAGCCCGGAACCCGAGTGAATTTATCGTGAGTGGCGGAGGTTGCGCCGTAGAGGCTCGTTTCCATATCGGTCACTCCGGCCGCGACGAGTTCGCGGACTTTTTTCTCGTTCATGAGCGTACCGTTCGTTTTCAGTCGTACGGCAAGTTTCAAAGAACGCGCCTCACGGACAAAGTCGATCAAGTGAGGATGAAGGAGCGCTTCTCCGCCGGTAAATGCCACCATCAAACCACCGGCGTCACGAATCTCTTTCAGGACGCGTTTGATCTCTGGCGGCGTCAATGCGGGCTTTTCAGATTTAGGTCTCGCGATTTGTTTGCGATCGAAATTGTAGCAGTGTGTACAGCGCAGATTGCACGCTTGGGAGAGTTCAAACGTGACGTTGAGGGGAAGACAGATTTTCGAAGCTTTCTGAATCGCGGTACTGAGTGCACCGGCTCCATCCGAGTCACTGGCAGATTTAGTTTGTTCGTCGGACATTGAACTTCCTCATCTCGCAGAATGCTTTCGTATAAATCCACGACCGAAGCAAAAATCCTACACCGACAAGCGCCGGAAGGAAGCAATATCTTACAAGTGAAGAGCGGCAGGCGAGTTGATTCCAGGACAAGAAAGCTTGCAGGACGGAAAGTCTCTGACTGAGCGGATCTCCTAAGCCAACGGCGATTAGGGGCTTTGTTCCGACCCAGCGACGAGGAATAACCTTTGAGCCAACGTAATTGATCGGTGATCGCTTGTCTGCGAGGAGAAACCGATCTCCCTTAGTCACGCCCTGGGGAAGCTGTCGATGAACAATCGCGGTTTCGTCGTTCGAGATGACAACGAGATCGCCCACGTGGATTTGCGCGGTTTCTCGTGCGAAGATCTGGTCACCCGATTTCAGTGCGGGCCACATGCTCGTGCCGGAGACTTCGAAAACTTTCATGCCTCGACGATGAGGTTTTTTGCCTTTAGCTCTGCGAGCAGCGATCCGAGATCTTGCGCGGCTTGCTCTGAGCTGACCTCGAATTCGGTCGTCAAGGCTTGAACCAGCTCTTCCTTAGAGCGTGGAGTGCCGAGTGCGTTGAATACAACCGCAGCGGTCGCATTCAGATGGTGGAATTCTCGATTTCCTCCAAGATTGAAGGCGATGATGTTGTCTTCAAGATAGTTCCAAGCGACGTCTTTTGACTGCGTGAATTTCATGAGCGTATCATCCTTATCGAGGGCTGGGATTGCTAAGGTATCGCAGATGGCATCAGCGCCAAGCCGCTAGGAGCTTAGAACCGTCTTTATGGTAAGCACAAGCCGCCGCTTTAAACAACTTAGGTATTTACTCACAAGTGCCGCTTTCACCAATGAATCGGACGTGAAAAAGCGGGTGCTTGAACGCTATAGCTCCGAGGTAGAAGTCGGTCATTACGCAAACGTCGCGGATGTTGGCCTTTTTTGGGATGAAGAAGCCGTCGTGAGTCACTATCTCTCGCAGGTCACGAGACGGCCGCTGCGAACTTTGGTTGTGGGCTGCGGAGGCGGACGCGAAGCCTTCGCGCTCGAAAAGGCAGGCTTAGAAGTAGTTGGCATCGATTACTCTAAGGAGATGATCGAAGCGGCAAAAAGAAATGCGCACACGCGCGGCAAGTCGATCGAGTTTGTAACGACTTCGCTCGAAGAGTACAAATCTCCCGCCGGAAGTTTCGATTTTGTTTTCCTCACTTCTGCGATCGCGGGCCATCTGCGGGGACAAGAGAAACGAGTGGCGTTCTACTCGGCGGCTTCTCGTCTTGTGAAAAACGATGGCGCAGTCTTTACCTCCCCAGAGATTCGTCCGCTTGAGTTCAAATCCCCTTTTTTTTGGGCATCGCAAATCCTTCGCTGGCGGTTGGGTCGCCAATGGGAAAAAGGAGATAGCGCCCGGTCCTTCATCGGACGTCACAACAAAGATGAGAAGTTAGTTTTTTATCACTTCTATCCAAGCGAAGAGCAGTTCCTCTTGGAAGTTCGCGCCGCCGGGCTCACGCCTGCTTTTCACGCCGAAGGTTCTTACATCTTGCGATTATTGGGTTCAGCATGACGAGTCTATTTCGCGCTTTTTTTTGGCTCGAATTGCATTTGGCCAAGCAGTATCGATGGGCTTTGATCGCGCAACTTGGGCAGTTTCTCATCTTCTTGTTGATCTTTTCGAGACTGCCAATCGAGAGCGATTCAAAAGCTTTTGATGGAGTTCCGTATGTTCACTTCGTACTGACTGGACTCGTTTTCCAAATTTATTACGAAGCCATTCTCAATGGACCGACGAGTCGGCTCAACGAACTCCAAGTCTCCGGTCAGCTTCAGGTCGTTTTATCCGCACCGTACCCTCGCTGGATGATTCTTCTGGTGTCTGGCGCGGTTTCCGCACTGACCGGCACGATTCGCGCGGCGTTGATCTTGATCGGTGGCTCGTTACTCTTCGAAGTGAGCTACTCGACGATTCGACTTGAGGCTTTGATCGGATCAATTTTGTTTACGAGTACGCTTTGCTCGTGCCTTGCCCTCCTCAATGTCGCAGGGACGCTTCTCTGGCCGAGAGTCAACCTCACCGGGTTTTTTAGCTCCCTTCTTCTCGGTTTGCTGTCGGGCGTTTTCATTCCGATCGATCAGCTTCCGGCGATGATCCGTCCGTTGAGTGAGCTCAATCCGCTTCGATGGGCACTTGACTCTTTCCGGTACGCTCTTGGACAACACGCTCCTCTTTCGATAGAAGGTTGGTGGGTGGCAAGCACGACTCTCGTTGCTTTGGGGATCACGGCGGCAGGTCTTTTCCGCTGGGCGGATCGTCGTTTGACTACGGAGAATCGTTATCAGTATTTCTAACGAATCCTTTGCTCATTTTCGATATGCATCGGATCTTTCGCTTCGAGTGGAGTTCTCAAAAGCTTCAGAGGTGGAAGCGAATCGCCACGTGCACGCGCTTTTCTTTGCGATGACGAAGGAACCGTTAAACGGCATCCGTAATCTCCACCCGGCTTACAATACTCTGACGATTGACTTTGATCCTCTGACGATCAAGCCGCGTGATCTAGAGTTCAAGGTTCAATCGCTTTTGGAAAAAACAGTTCATTCGTCTCCATCAAACGCTCTTGTGAAAATCCCCGTTAGTTACGGCAAGGAATCGGGTCCGGATTTAGCGGAAGTCTCTCATCTCACGGGCTTATCAGTGAGTGAAGTTGTCTCGCGACATTCGAAAGCCGAGTACACAGTGGCCTTTTTGGGTTTTTCACCGGGCTTTCCTTACTTACTCGGCTTACCTCGCGAACTCTCTGTTCCGCGACTCGAAACTCCACGTCTTCGAGTTGCGGCGGGTAGCGTAGCGATTGCGGGAGAACAAGCCGGCATCTATCCCGAGTTTTCACCAGGCGGATGGCGGATTCTAGGCCGCACGGACGTAAAATTGTTCGATCTCCAGCGCGACCCTTCGGTTCTTCTCTCGCCAGGCGATCGAGTTTGCTTCGTCCCTGTCGGAGCTTTGCCATGAGTGAAGCGCTTCTTGAAGTGATTGCGCCGGGCATGCTGACGAGTGTGCAGGATCTTGGCCGTTTCAGAGTTGCGCATCTCGGAATCTCCCCGGGGGGTGCTGCGGATTTGTGGGCTCTTGAAGTTGCAAATGCCCTTGTGGGCAATGAGAGTCGAGAGGCCGCATTAGAAATGACGATGGTGGGTGGAACGTTTCGCTTTCATCAGGATGTTTGGATTGCTCTCACTGGAGCCTCTTGTGCAATACGGGTTGGCGACCATCGGCATGGTCATGAGCTTCCAATGTGGACGAGCGTTCTCATCGAAAAAAATCAAACGGTGACAATCGGTTCTCTTGAGCTAGGTGCGCGAATGTACTTAGCGGTAAGTGGAGGATTGGAAGCTTCATCTTTTTTTGGAAGTCGTTCCACTCATCTGAGCGGACCATGGGGTGGACCGTTTCATCGATCTCTCCAGACTGGGGATATTCTTAGATCCGCCCATTCTAAGTGTTGGCCTAGGCCGAGGCGATCTGGCATTCAAGTGCGTTCTCTTTATCGAAGCTTTCACGAGCTTCGCGTGACCCTTGGCCCGCAAGCAGATGATTATTCGGCTGACGTGCGAGAGAAGTTCTTTAACTCTGATTTTGAGGTTAGCGCGGATTCAAACCGGCGAGGTCTTCGTTTGATCGGGCCATCAATTCACTCATTAAACGATGACGAGTTGATTTCAGAAGGTGTTGCGGCAGGAGCGATCCAAGTGACGTCATCGGGTCAGCCGCTCATTCTTTTCTGTGAGCAGCAGACGACCGGCGGCTACCGGAAAATTGCCAACGTGATCGGCGCTGATCTCTTTAAATTGGGTCAGCTTCGCCCAGGTCAGAAGATCCGCTTCCGTCGGGTTGAATTCGATGAAGCCTGGGAGGCTCTGGCTGAACAAGATAAGCTGCGAAGCGTGATGGCTCTTTCGCTTTAAGGAGCAGAACTCAACATGAAGCAAATCGATCTCAATCTCGATGCTGGCGAGTCACTCGAAGCTTTGCGAAACGGGAGTGAAGAGGCGCTCTACCGAATCGTGAGTTCCGTTAACATCGCCTGCGGGGGACACACGGGCGATGTCACGTCGATGTCGGAGTCGGTTCGACTGGCTCTCGCGCACGGATTAAAGATCGGTGCGCATCCGAGTTACCCTGATCGCGAGAACTTCGGCCGACGAACTTTGAATGTGGCAAAAGACGAGCTTACAAAAAGTTTAATTGAGCAAATTCAAGCGTTCCTAAAGGTTTGCGCTCATTTTGGTGCGAAGCTTTCGCACGTCAAAACACATGGTGCCCTTTATAACGATTCGGCCCAAAACATTGATCTGGCAGATTGTGTTCTCCGTGCGGTGCGTGCGATCGATGATCAACTCGTCGTTGTGACGCTCGCTGATTCGCCTTTTCATCAATTCGCCAGGCGTGAGGGATTTGCTGTTCGGGGTGAGGCGTTCGTTGATCGGTATTATGAAAGTAATGGTCGACTGCGTTCGCGAGCACTTCCGGATGCCGTGATTGAGGACCCATCACGGGCCGCATCGCAAGCTTTGGATATCGTGGAAAATGGAACTCTCATGGCATATGACGGGACGTTGCTGAGGGTGAATGCTGCGACTCTTTGTATCCACGGGGATTCACCGAACGCGCTGGCAGTGGCGAACGCCGTGCGTGAGCGACTCTCGAAGCGGGGAATCGAAATTCGTGCGGGAGATTGAATCTAAGTTTATTCGAGATACATGAGGCCGATGCGCATGATCTGCGAATCGAGTTCAGTTCTCCAGCGAACTTCCGCAATGAGAGGAGCGCCAGCTCCGATGCGAACTTTGACCTTGTCGCCGACTTGTAGAGCTTCACTTAGGGGAAGCGCAAGTCCGCAGCCTCGATAGGACTCTTCGAGCACGAGGGCTGTCATCTCGGTTCCGAAATTTTGAACCTTTTTGAGATTCAAGAGTTCAAGCTGAGCGATCGTTCCGAGATCAGGTGTGAATCGGATGGCGCTTCTTTTTTTGAAAGCTGACTTTTTCTTCGGCGCGGTCTTCTTGATCATCTTTTCCATCCACGGACCCCTGAATTCGGTGCTGTCTCTATGGTAATCCCGCTCTGAAGTGTGTCAATAAACACGGATTTGGCTGTCTCGAGGTACGACAATCGTCGGGCCTAGAGAGAGCGTGTGATCTTCAGTCCTGCTGAAGCGAGTGTTTGCAGCTGATCGCGGAAGTGCCGCACGAGAAGGTCAATCTCCTTCGCCCTATGCGATTTACGAGCGTAGGCGATGACGATTTGCCTCGAAGCTTCAACGCCGTCGAGTTCACGGTAAGAGTAGAGCTGGTTTGTTGGCTTCTCGTTAATTGTTGCTAGAAGTGGAATGAGTGAATAACCCAAACCAGCACCCACTAAATGTTTGATCGTTTCGAGACTCGTCGCTTGGTACGGATTCTTCTCGGAGCTTCGTCCGTGTTTGCAAAAGCTCAACGCTTGATCTTTTAGGCAATGACCTTCCTCGAGGACGAGCATCTCCTCGCGACGAATGTCTTTTAACGAGACAGATTGTTTCTTCGTTAAAGGATGATCAATCGCGGAGATGAGGAGCAGCGGCTCTTCGAAAAGGGGTTCGCGGCAAATTCCTTTGCGATCAAAAGTGTCGGCAGCGAATACCAGATCGAGAGTGCCGCGTTCAAGTTCTCGAACGAGATCTGGAGTTTTCCCTTCTTTGAAGATGAACTTCGCCTCGGGAAACCGACTGCGACGCGAAGGGAGGAGATGCGGAATCAAGTACGGCCCTAGTGTGAAAATGGAACCAATGCGGAGTGAGCCGCTGACATTCTTCAAGCCACGATCTGTGACTTCCGCGAGCTTTTGCGCCTCAAACCAAATCTTGCGAACTTGCGTTACCGCGAGCCGACCGCTTTCGGTGAGTTCTACGCTACGTTTCGTTCTCTCAAAAACCGGGAAGCCAAGGATGTCCTCGATCTTTTTTATCTGACGACTCAAGGCAGGTTGAGT
>SXGS01579579.1_pt1 | contig 32747 bp, 21 predicted proteins | sample 3174681 | NCBI WGS metagenome assembly SXGS01 (sample SAMN11356861, study PRJNA531348) | freshwater metagenome | isolation source: freshwater sample F1-80 | place: China: Fuxian Lake, Yuxi | collected 2017-12-25 | reverse complement strand
CTGTTCTGCCGAAAGTACTTCTGTCATCTCCGGTTCCTCCTTGTCGTTGACACCGAAAGGTTCGCCGGAACCGGGGATGATGACTCCTTTTTCCTACCTACGAATCCTGGTCACACCCTTCAGGAAGGAAGAATCGTCACCCCCCCCCAACTGTCCGGGAGAGGGCGAACCGGAGGGCAATGTGGCGCAACTTGGGTTGGGACTGATCGGCTGCGGCGGCATGGGCCGGGCGTTGGGACAGCAACTGGTCACCGTGGAGTCGGCGCGACTGATCGCGGTTACGGACGTCAATGCGGACGCGGCTTCGGCTGCGGCACAGGAACTCAGCTCCAGCACTCATCCAGACGTCACAGCGCTGCTGGCGGATCCACAGATCGGGGCGGTTGTCATTGCCACACCCGGGTTTCTGCATCGTCCCGTGGTGGAACAGGCAGCCGCGGCCGGGAAACACGTGTTCGTCGAGAAGCCGATAGCTGTGACCGCGGACGATTGCGATGCCATCCTCTCTGCAGCCGCAGGAGCGGGGATCACTCTGATGGTCGGCCAGGTGCTCCGCTACTATCCCTGCTGGTGGAAATGCCTCGAACTGGTGCGGGCGGGGACCATCGGGAAAGTTTGGGGGATCTCCGTCACGCGTGCCGGCGGCGGCTGGACCCGCTGGAGTCAGCCGTGGCGTCAGAGCCTGGCGATGTGCGGCGGGCTGCTGATGGAAGTCAATGCGCATGAAATTGATTTCATGGTTCAGGCGGCCGGCGAAGTGGAACGAGTCTATGCCGAGGCGGATCACTTCGGAGACGACGGATGCGACTACCCGAACCTCCTGTTCGTGTCGCTCCGGTTCCGCAGTGGGGCCGTCGGGATGCTCCATTCCAGCAATGTGTCCGGCATCGGTGACCTGAATGGGAAGATTGAAGGTTCCGAAGGGTCGCTCCTGTATACCGGCGGTTTTGGTGGGGATGGCTCCGACATCCATTGGGCCCGAAAGGGAGGCGAACGGGAGCGCCTGCCGATTCGGGACATCCAGGTCGAGAATCCGGTGCGCAAGGAACTGCGACTGTTTGTCGAGGCGGTGCAGAACGGCACGGAGCCTCCGGTAACCGGGGCGGAGGCGCGACACAATGTGTTAGTGGCGCTCGCTGCGTACGAGTCCGCCCGCACAGGAAGTCCGGTCCATCTGTGAGCGATCCGGTATCGGGAGAGGCTGCCGCCGAGATCGAGTCCCCGCCGGACGAGACCGCCATCCCTCTGCTTGAGGGTGAACAGAGGGACCCGGAACCTGCGTTGGACACTCCGCCTCGGGACGCGGTGGGTGTGCAGCCCGGCTTGGCGGTCGGCCCGGGTCCGGTGCTTCCGTCGCCACATTACCCGTGGGGTTTGTGGGGTGTGTTCGGTCTGTTGTTCCTGATCACCACCGCCTGCGGATTTCGCGGCGTCCGGTCGCTGGGAGATTTCTGGTTGGCGGGCGTGCAGGATCTGCCCTTCATCGTGTTCGCCCTTCTGGCACACGCGGGTGAGCGCCGGTACTGGGCACGGGGAGTGCTGCTCGCCGCGTACTTCCTCTTCGGGCAGGTCCTGCTGGTTGGGGCATCCGTCGGGCTGGCATTTTGCGCTGCCGCCATCCCTCGCGCCGGCTCCACAACGCCGGACATGAACATGGGTTTGCTCTGGGCGAACTGCGTGGAGTTTGCGTTCCTCGGGATCCTGACTACCGCGCTGGCGGTCATTCTGTTCCTGCCGGCGGTGCGCGCGCGGGTGGCACGGCGCCTGCCCATCAACCCGGACAGCTTCGTCCACGCAGCCGCGCTCAGTCTGGTCGGCATCAGTGCGTTCTGGAGCATCGGGCAACTGCTGGTGACGGAAGGCAAGCCCGCCCTGCTCCGGATGATCGCGCTGGCTCCCCCGGAGGAACTGGGGCTGGGGACCATTGTGTTTGCGCTCTGCTGGTCGGGAGCTGTGGCGCTCGCCGGTGCGGGCTTCCCGACCCGGAGAAACCTTCCCGAGGCGCTGATGCGTCTCGGATTGCTGGTTCCGAACCGGCGTCAGGTAGCCGGCGGAGTGCTGGTCGCCATCCTCCTGGCGGGCGCGTCCATCCCGCTCGACTGGGCCCTGGGGCACGTCTTTCATGCGCTCCATATTCCGAGAACTGATACCGAGGCGTTCGGCAAGCTGCTGGAGCCGCTGCTGACGCCGGCGGGCGCGGCGCTCATCGGGATCACCGCGGGGGTCGGCGAAGAGATGGTGTTTCGCGGTGCGCTGCAGCCCCGCCTCGGGCTGGGCCTGTCGAACCTCCTCTTTGCCGCGATTCACGCCCTCCAGTACGGATTTGATGGCCTCATCGCCGTATTTCTCATCGGTCTGGCGCTGGGAGTGCTGCGGCAGCGAACGAATACGACCGTTTGCTGCCTGGTGCACGGCCTGTATGACTTCATCCTGGTCATGATGGAGGTGCTGGCGAAATGAAGATCATCGTTGCGCCCGACAGTTTCAAGGGCAGCCTGAAGTCCCCGGCCGTCGCCCGCGCGATGGCTGCGGGCGTGCGCGCGGCTGTCCCCGGGGCCGAGGTGGTGGAACTGCCGGTGGGAGACGGCGGGGAGGGCACGCTGGAGGCTCTCGTTGCGGCGACGCGAGGCTCGTTCACCGATGTGTCGGCGACGGGTCCGCTCGGAGATCCCTTGACGGCGCGGCTGGGAATTCTGGGGGATGGGCAGACCGTCTTTGTGGAGATGGCCGAGGCGTCCGGGCTTTCCTGCATCAGCCCCGATCGGCGGGACCCGCGCCGGGCGGACACGCGGGGCACTGGCGCCCTCCTCCGGGCGGCGCTCGCGACGGGTCGGCCCCGCGTCCTCATCGGCATTGGCGGCAGCGCTACCCCCGACGGGGGCGCCGGGCTGCTGACAGCGCTCGGGGTACGGTTTCTCGAGACCGACGGGAGTGAGCTGCCTCCAGGGGGCGCCGCACTGGCCCAACTGGATCGTCTGGACCTGTCCGGGTTCCGGAAACCCACCGGCGCTGAGCTCGTCGCCGCGTGTGACGTCACCAACCCGCTGACGGGGCCGGAAGGGGCCTCTGCGATCTACGGCCCGCAGAAGGGCGCCGATCCGGAGGACGTCCGCGTTCTCGACGCTGCGCTCGCGCGCTTCGCGGATGTCGCCGCTTCTACGCTGGGCGTGGATCTGCGGGCGCATTCCGGTGCGGGAGCGGCCGGCGGGCTGGGGTTTGCTTTGCTGGCGTTTCTTGGCGCTCGTCTGGAAAGGGGCGTCGCGCTGGTGCTGGAGACGAGCGGTTTCGCCGAAACGATTCGCGGCGCCGATCTTGTGCTGACCGGCGAGGGTCGGATTGATCGGCAGACCGTTGCGTTCGGCAAGACCCTCTCCGGGCTGGGCGAGATCGTGCAGCGCGAAGGGGTCCCACTGCTGGCGCTCGCGGGTTCGCTGGGCGACGATCTCGGCGACTACCGGAGCGCCGGTCTGACCGGGGTGGGGTGTATTCTGCCCCGGCCGATGTCGTTGGAAGTGGCGATGGCGGACGCTCCCCGCCTGGTGGAAGACGCGGCGCGGCGGATGGTGGAGATTTTCCTGGCGGGCCGGGGAGAGGGGAGACACGGCTATGGCCCTGCTGGGCATTGACATCGGCACTTCGGCGACGAAGACACTCCTGATCGGAGACGACGGTAGGAAACTGGGGGCGGCGACGGCTGAGTACCGGTTGAGCACGCCGCGGCCCGGCTGGGCGGAGCAGGAGCCGGAGCACTGGTGGCAGGCGACGGTGGAGACGGTGCGCCGCGCGCTGCGTGAGGCGGGCTGCCACGGCAGCGACGTACGAGGGATCGGGCTCTCCGGGCAGATGCACGGGTCCGTCTTTCTGGACGCGGGCAACCAGGTAATCCGTCCTGCGCTGCTCTGGTGCGACCAGCGGACCGCGGCCCAGTGCGACTGGATCACCGGCGAAGTCGGGGCCGACCGGGTGGTGGAACTCACCTCCAACCCGGTGCTGACCGGCTTCACCGCGCCGAAGGTCATCTGGCTCCGCGACGAGGAACCTGAACACTATGCCCGGGTGCGAAAGGTGCTGCTTCCGAAGGACTACATCCGCTACCGGCTGACCGGCGCGTTCGCCACGGAAGTCTCGGATGCGTCCGGCACGGCGATGTTCCATGTCCGCGAGCGCCGCTGGGCCACGGAACTCCTTGATGCCATCGGCATCCCCCCGGACTGGCTGCCGGAGTGCTTTGAGTCGGAAGTTCCGAGCGCACACATCAGCGCAGAAGTAGCCGCCCTCACCGGGTTGCAGGCCGGCACTCCGGTCGTCGGGGGCGGGGGAGACCAGGCGGCCGGTGCTGTGGGGAACGGTATCGTGGAGAGCGGCATCATCTCGTCCACCGTGGGCACCTCCGGCGTGGTGTTCGCCTTCTCGGACGCACCCACGGTAGATCCGAAGCTCCGGCTGCATACCTTCTGCCACGCTGTGCGGGGGAAGTGGCATCAGATGGGGGTGATGCTCTCGGCCGGCGGCTCGCTCCGCTGGTATCGGGACACGCTGGCGGCGCCGGAAAAGGATGTGGCCGCCGCAATGGGGGTTGACCCCTACGAGTTGATTGCTGCTGAGGCCGCACAGGCCCCGGCGGGCTGCGAGGGGTTGATCTTCCTGCCCTACCTCACGGGCGAGCGCACCCCGTACCCCGATCCCCATGCGCGCGGCGTGTTTTTTGGGCTCACGCTGCGGAGTGACCGCCGATACATGGCCCGCGCCGTCATGGAGGGAGTTGCGTACGGACTGCGGGATTCGTTCGAGATCCTGGACGAAATGCAGGTGCCGATCCGTCAGGTGCGGGCGAGCGGTGGAGGCTCCCGCAGTCCGCTCTGGCGCCAGATTCAGGCGGATGTGACGGGCCGCACGCATGTGACCGTCAACGTGGACGAGGGGCCGGCGTTCGGGGTTGCATTGCTGGCGGGCGTCGGGACCGGGGTCTGGTCATCCGTAGAAGAAGCGTGCCGGGAAACGATCCGGGTGAAGGCCCAGTGTGCCCCGGATCCGGGCGACGCCGCGGTGTACGCGAGCTACTATCCGGTGTACCGAAAGTTGTACGCCGGTCTGAAGGATGCGTTTGCCGAGGTGGGGCAGCGCTAACGTTGCGTCGCGGGACGACAGAGGCGCCGGCCGACCGCGTGCGCGGCGACTCCACTCTCCTGCTTCCGCAGCGACTATTTCTTCTCCGCCGCGGCCCGCAGATTTCGAACAATGGGTCGAAATCCGACATCATCCCGTGCCTCACCGTCGTCGGGGGCCGGCGGCGCGAAAATGAGGAAGTCGGCGAGGGGCTGGTTCCGCCAGGACCCTCCGCGGGTCGCCGGTTTCGCCGCGCGGTCCACGCACCATTCGGCCGCATTCCCGGCGAGGTCGAAGAGCGAAAACCCGTTCTCGGACGAAGTACGAACCGGCGCCAGACCGGCGTATCCGTCGGAATAGCTCTCGATCACTTCCCAATCCGGGTGCATCTCGCCGGCTTTCTGATCGGGCAGATTGCCCGCTTTGCCTCCGGGGAGGCCGTTGCCCCACACGAAGAGCCCGCCGGCCGCACCCCCCAGGGCTGCGTACTGCCAGTCCGCGATCGCGGGCAACACCACTTCACATTGGATCTGGTGCTCCTTTTCAAGGCGCTCCTGGAGCCACACACAGTACTGCTTTGCTGCGACGAACGGTACATTTACGACCGGCGCGCTGGTGTCCGCGGTTCCCGGCTGCGGGGGGAGTGTCTGATTGGCGGCTTTGCAGTATCGCTCGAACTGGGCGACAGTGACTTCAGTCTCGTACATCCAGTACCCACCCGCGTCGCGCGCCGGGGCTGCTGACCCCGCGGTGATGTCCCGGCGCAGTTGCTCCAGCCAGCTTGACGGCCAATCCTTCAGCACGGCGCCGAGCGAGTCAAGCAGGTTGTTGTCCGGCCCCACCGGCGCGAGGCCCTCGGGAACGAAGCGCAGGCCTGCGTCATCCACCGGATTTCTCCACTGGTCGCCTTTGCCCGCCGTGACGTTCAAGGTCACGAGCAGATCTCGTTTCTGTCCGCCGGCGGCGGCCGGAATCAGGTTCGGCGCGGTCACCTTCAGCTCATCCAACGCTCCCGCAGGCAATGTAACTCCGTACTGCTTGCCTCCGACGTCCACCCGGATAGCGCCGCCGGCCTGTGCCGACCGCCAATCCAGGTCCCGAGATACTACAACTGCTCCCGGATTGGCTCTGGCCAGTCTCGCCTGCCGCTCCTGGGCCTGCTGTCTGCGCTCCCGCGCTCGTCGGTTGGCGGCGGCGCGCTGCTCTGCGAGACGCTGTGCCGAAACAGCCGGGTTGGGACGGGGTTGCGACGGCCGGGGCGTCCGTACCACCGTCTTTTTCGCCTGTTCCGCTTTACGGGCCGCCTCTGCTCGCTCCCGGAGCCTTTGACTCGCACGTCGCTCCCGGAGGATCTGACTCGGCGACTTCCCTTCCTGGCTGGCGCCGGGTAGCTGGAGGAGCATCACTCCTCCGAGGGCCGCGCTCATCCAGACGGCGACGAACCTCGGACGTTGTGTTCCGGATGGGACCCCGAGAACCGATTGTTTTGCCATGAGCAGACCTCCGTCACAGGCCGTTGCCGCGCGAAGCTACTTCGGGCGTGCGGCGCTGATCTCATCCTGCAAACCAGGATCCAGCTTGAGGCACCGAGGTTCCAGCGCCTCCGCACGTTCCGCCAGCTTCACGGCTTCGTCAAGCTGGCGTGACGATGCACTTTCCTTACTATTGGCTTTCACTCGGCGGTACAGATCGCTGATCTCAATCAGGACCTTGCGGGCTTCGTCCGATGTCTCGACTACCAGACTCACCCCGACCCCGGGCACCGGCTTGTTTCCCGGCCCCGTTGCTTCGAGGGTTACGCTGGACTTGCCCGAGCGTTTCGGCGTACCGCTGATCTTCCCCGAGGCGTCGGCCTGAAGTCCTTCGGGAAGTCCCTGGATTTGCCAGTTCGAGGGAGTGCAGTCGGCAGTCACCTGTGCCGAATAGGGCTGCCCGATCCTGGCCTGGGGAAGGGAAGTGCTGGTGATGGCGCACGGAGTCGCGCCCCCTGTGCCTGCGCCGGCGCCTGCTGCGCCTGCTGCGCCTTGCCGGGGGGGAACGAGGAATGGAATTGAGACGAGCGCAACGAGCGCGACACCGCTACCGATGGCGATGTGCGGTCGCGACCGGATCCATTCGAGGAACGGCGGCCCGCCGGCGCCGGCGGACGGCGAGGTGACCCCGGCCGCTCGCTCATCGCCCTCGACACTCAGGGTGACGATCAGGTCTCCCCGGCGGCCCCCACGGACGCCTTCGCCCCCTTTTCCTTCGAGGACGACCTGAGCTCCCGTGCGCGCGCCGCGCGGCACGGGGACCGGTACGAGGCCACCCGGGAGTGGGAGACCCACGGTACCGCCATCGCGGGCCTGCGCCCGCGTCACGAAGAGTGTTTCGAAACAGTCGGCGCCTGGTGCGGGCGCCTGCTGCACATTCACGGTCACCACTAACGTGCCCGGCTCCCCGCCGCGCGCCCCCGGTTCCCCGCGCCCGGGAAGTCGGATCACCTGCTGATCCTGCACTCCTCTCGGGACCGCGACCGTGAATTCGCGGCGGCCGGCCCAGACCGTAAATTCGCCTCCTGCCCGAGCCTGGGCCTCGGTCAGACTCAGCTCACAGAAGAGGTCCGACGCGGATGGGGCGGGGCCGTCGGCGGCGGCTACCTCGATCTCACGCTGGAGATCGCCGGGCGGACCGCCGAACCGTCCGGGCTGCCCGAGCCGGGCAACCCGGACCACATCACCCGTGCGGGTTCCGGCCGGGATCATGGCCTCCACCGTACGTCCTCGGACGTTCAGCGGGTGCGTTCCTCCGGTGCGGGCCAGTGCGTGGGGGATCACCGCGCGTTCGGACACGTCGTCACCCCGAATGGGGGCATCCGTCACCTGGACCTGCACCCGCAGGTCGCCCGGCACGCCGTCGCGTCGTGCCGCTCTTCCGGCTCCCGGTACGACGATTTCCTCCCCATCGTGCGTCCCGGGTCGCAAGTTGAGCGTAACCCAGCTCCCTTCTACGTCAATGCGCAGGCTACCCCCCATCCGTGCCTGGTCGGGCGAAATACGGACCTGTGTCCGCAAGTCCTCGGGGGGTGGGGGCACGTCGGAGATTTGCACCTCGACCAGAAGGTTGCCGGGAAGGCCGCCCGCCCGGCCGGTGCGGCCCCTTCCTTCCAGGGTGAGTACCGTCCCGTCCTGCGCCGCCGCCGGCACCGTCACGGGAATCTGGCGACCCTGCGCCGCGAGCAGAAATGAGCCCCCCCTGGCTGCCTGGTCGCGGGTGAGAGTGAGAGACACGCGTGCGTCCGCCCCTCGCACCGGCCGGGTCTGCAGATCTGCAAGCGCTTCCTCCAGATCTTCCACCATTTCGCCGGCGTTCCCGTACCGCAGGCGGATGTCCCGCTCCAGGGCGCGATGCACTACCTGGACCACCGACTGTGGGATGTCAGCCGGCAGTGCCGGAATCGTACCCTGCCGGATTTGATCCATGGCTTCATACGCGTTGGATGAGTAGAACGGCACCTTCCCCGTGAGCATCTCATAGAGGATGATCCCGGCCGCCCACAGGTCCGCCTGGGTCGAGACCTTGCCCTGAAATGTTTCCGGAGACATATAGGCGATTGTTCCCGCCACCTGCCCGGTCTGGCTGGCGCCTCCAACGCGCGCAATCCCGAAGTCTGCGAGGCGCGGGACTCCGGCCTGGAGCAGCACATTCTCGGGTTTCAGATCCCGATGCACCACCCGGGCGGAGTGAAGATGCACCAGGCCCTGCGCGATGCCGACCGCAATCTTGACGGCTTCCTCAGCGGCGACCCGCCCTCCCGTTACCTCCCGTAGACGGGTGCGGAGCGAGCCGCCCTGCACAAACTCGCTGATGAGGACAAAGAACTCGCCGTACTGGACTGCCTCCAACACCGGTACGATGTTTGGGTGTCCGGTGACACGGAGCCAGGTATCCGCTTCGGCCTGATAGGCGGTGGAACTATCTTCGCCGTCCAGCGGAATCTTGATCGCCACCGGTACCTGCAAGCCCTGCTTCCGGTGGGCCTTCCAGACGATACCATATGCTCCCCGGCCTAACTGTTCGTCCATTACATAAGGGCCGAGGTCATGGCCTTTTTGAAGCATCGTTCTGATTCCGGAGTATTGCTGAAATCTGGAGGCGGCTGCGTCCGGCCGGAGGCGAACTGTGCCGGGGGAAGTTACGACTCTGCCGCCATGCCGCCCCCCTCGGGCCGGGGCCAGGAAATCAAGGCGCGCAGGAAGCCGCCGCGTGGCTACCGTTTCCGTTCGCCCGTGGCGTCGCGGAGTCCTTCCTGACGTGACAGGTGCCAAACCCGGACAAAACAGGTCAGGGATCTCCGGAAGGAGGATAGGCCCACCCGGCTCATCGAACAAGCATCTCACTGGTGTCACGCGCTTCGCCTCTCCAAATATCCGGCAATCTCACCTTCTTCCAATTCGGAGAAGAGGCGCGTAGTTAGGGAGTGCTTCGGCATGCTTCGAGGTGTCACGCGACGCACACTTCCGTGGGGGGGGCTGCTCGGTCTGTTCGCGCTGGCTGCGATCACGAGTTTCCGTTCACTCCCTGCCGCGCCCGGCGACGGCAGCTTGCTGGTTAGTCCGGAGGTGGACCATCGGCCCACCGGGGGGCTTGTATCGTCCTTCGACGTGGACGTGGACACCGCGGACGGCGCCGGGGCGGTGCTCCCCGGCGTGCTCCGCGTGCGCGGCATTGCCACGGTTGTGGGGAACAAGACTCTCACCGGAGTGCTCATCTTTGTGGATGGGGCGCAGGTCACCACGGCTTCGGTTCCACCCAACGGGGGGGCGTTCCAGGCATTCTTGACGCTGCAGGGGGCAACGAGCAACGGAGTCGTGCGGACTGCGACCATTTCCACCCGAGCGCTTTTTTCGGATGGCGGCAGCGAGCCGGGAGACAGCGAGGTGGTGCAGCTCCGCCAGGACCGTTCTCCCGCCCTGGGCGCGGCGAATCAGCGGCCGGTTGCTTCGTTCGAAATCGGTCGTTTTGACACCAGCACCGGCGGCCCCACGCCGTTTTCGGATGGACTCGGGGTTCCGGCGGCGCAATACACCTTTGTGAACACTCCGGCGTTACGGATGCAGGGTGTTGCCCGGCCCATCACGGAGAACGGCAGCTTCTTCGAGCAAATGGACAGCGTTTCCATCGCAATGGTGGATCCGTTGACCGGCGCCAGATCCGGCCAGAGCGTGCGACCTGCGCCAAACGCGGTGGGCGCCGTCACCACGCCGAACGGGAACTTCACCATTGCCCCCAATGGTGTCCTGACTTTCGATTTGCCGTACGTTGCGGATCTCACTGGACATCCATCCGCCGCGGGGGGTCCGCTTGTATTCAGTACACAGGTCAGAAACCGTGCCGGCGTGGCCTCCGCGGAATACCAGCGCGCCGTGTTTTTCGACCCGCAGGCGCCCAGCATCACCGGGACGGGCGTGGCTGCCAGTGCAAATGTTGGAGGGGCGCTATTCATCGCCGCCCGTAATTTCTCGTTTGGGGGCGTCGCGTTCGATCCGGGGCACAAAGATGCCGCCGGTGTGGTGAATCCCGTCCTCACAGGATCCGGGGTGGCCGCATCTGCAATGGTGGAACTCCTGCAGGGGAACACCGCGCTGGACACGGTGCAGACGCCGATAGATGCCCTGGGGCAGTTCCGCTCCACGGGCGTCACCCCTGCCGATGGCCCCTTCGCGCTCCGATCCACCGTGCTGGACAACGCAGGGAACGTCACCCAATCCACGCTGAACTTCGTCGTAGACACTACTCCGCCGGCGATTACGATCAACCAACCGGCGGCAGGAGCGACCGCGACCTCCCCGCTGGCAGCCAATGTGACCGTCGTGGACGCGAATCTCGACACGAACGCGGGCCGCACCACGTTCCAGTTGGATGCCGGCGCCGCCGTAAATCCGGCGATTGCATCCGTGGCGAATACGCACACCCTCACGGCGAACTTCAACAACGTGTCACAGGGCTCTCACACGCTCACCGTGGTCGCGTTTGACCGCGCCGGCAATCGGAGCGCGTCCACCCGGACGTTCACTGTAGACAACGAGGACCCGGTTGCGGTGCTGACGACCCCCACGGCGGCGGCGGTGCGGAGCGGCGTGGTGGCGGTGAGCGGCAGCGTTACCGACAGCCTCCGCCTGCGTCGCTGGGAGCTCTTCCTGGATGGGACGCTTCCCGGTAATGTGATCGCGCAGATGGACGTCAGCGGCACGGCCGCTCCCGTGGCCGCCAATCTGAATACCTTTGCGCTGACTGACGGGCCGCACACGCTGGTGCTGCGGGCGACTGACGAGGCGGGCCGCACCGGAACCGTCTCGACCGCCTTCGTGACCGACAACACGGCGCCGGCGATCACGATCACTTCTCCGTCCGCAGCCGGGTTTGTGAACAATCCGGTCGCCGCGAGTTTCCTGGTCACGGACGCCAATCTGGATGTCACGACCGTCCGGGCGACTCTGGATGGGTTGCCGCTCGCCCTTCCTGCGCTTGTGCCGGGGAACTCGGCCACGGTAAACCTGACTCTCCCGCTGTTGAACGAGGGACCGCATACGCTGGTGGTGATGGCGATGGACCGGGCGAGTCTGGCGCCGAACAGTGCCGTCGCTACGCGCCCGTTCGTGCTCGACGGCGGAAGTCCGACGGCGGAAATCACCGTTCCGGACCGCGACCCGCTGAATCCGGCGATCAATGACGGGCAGGTGCGACGCGGGCGATTGTTGGTGAAGGGGGTCGTGCGCGACGCGCGGCAGCTCAGACGCTACGAGCTTTACCTGGACGGGCTGGCAGCCGCGAATCAGATTGTCAGCAGGGACGTGTCCGGTACGGTGCAGGACATTGACCCGTTCGATCTGGACACCACGCGGCTCACTGACGGCCTGCACGCGCTCACGCTCCGGGCCGTAGACGACAGCGACCGGATCGGGCAGGTAACCCGCACCTTCGTGGTGGACAACGCCGCGCCGATCATCAACCTCAAGACGCCTCCCACGGGCTTCATCGGAGATGCCGATCCGGCGACGCCGGGAACGCAGGTGCCGATTCGGGCGGATCTGACGGAGGCGAACGGGATCGCCTGGCGGCTGCTGGTGGACGGAGTGCAGGTCGCAACCGGCGGAACGAAGGGCGTGGATGCGATCAGCGTGACCCGCACCTTCGCGGACAATCCCGCCACTCCAGCGGACGAAAGCCAGGGTCCGCACACCATCCGGATCGAAGCCAACGACGACGCGGTGACTTCTGATCCCAACGACCTGACATCGGGCGGCCCGGACCACCTCCGGGTCCCGAACGGCAGCAATCTCACGCGCGGCATCACGATTGATAGCGTGGCCCCGGCCGTGACAATCCTGTCGCCCACGCCGGACCAGTTCATCAACAACTTCGAGGGCGCCGCATTTCCGGTGCAGTTGCGGGTCACCGAGCTGCAAAGCGCACCCATCCGCCTGGAGTTGCTCGTGGATGGCACGACGCATGTGTCGTCTTCGCTCCTGACTGCGGGTGCCGATCAGGCGGTGCGCATTGCGCTGGACACCCGGGTCATCACGGACGGGCGTCACACGTTTGCGGTTCGAGCTACGGATAACCTGGGAAACACCTCGACGACCGCGGTGTCGGCGCTTGTGGACAACACTGCTCCGGCGGTCACGATTGTTCAGCCGGAGACCGGCGCCACCGTGCCGCCCGGTCGCGACCTGGAACTGCGGGTCCGCACGGACGATTTCGGGGGATCAGGCCTGCGATTCTATCGGGTGTTGATCACCCAGGGTGCGACCGACATCACCGGCGATGTATTCACCTTCCCGGACGCCGGGGCGGCACGAATACTCGGCGGGGGGGAGATCACGTTTACGGCGGGCACCCTCAATGTGTCGCCCGAAATTGCGAGGAATGGTCCGATCCGCATCCGGGTTGAGGTGCTCGATGCGCTGGGCAACACCGGTGCCGGCACGTCCGACATCACGAGTTTCCAGGCGCCCGATCCGCCGGTTGTGCGGTTCACCCTGCCGTTTGCCGACCGTCCGTACAACGTGAACGGGCTGCTGCCGGTTGAGTTCCGCGTCAGTCAACTCGGCGGGATCCGTCTCAACGTCGCTTCGCTTTCAGTGACCGTCCGGGACGCCGTCACGCGGCAGGTGACGGACCAGTTCGGCCGCAGCGCGTTCGAGTTCCGCGAACGGGACGCGGATAACCCGGCTGAAGTGCAGCGGGGGGTGCTGTTCAAGCTGCGGCAACCGCTGCGGCTTTCCCCGGCGCGCTACCGGAGAAACCGCCGATACGAAGTGGTGGTCTCCGGCGTCACCGATGTGAACGACCGGACCCCCACGGGGAATGTGCGGCAGTTCAGGGTCAACTCAAGGTAACAGTATCGCCGGAACCCGGCAGTTTCGAGTCTGCTCGGGAAACGGCACCCACAACGGAGGTGAGGTGAGGTGACGATGAGAAACCGGATAGTTCACGTCGGCATTGCCGGCCTCACGGTCGTCGCCAGTGCTCCACAGGCAGCCTGGGCGCAGGATACTCGCGGTCGTCGGCCGGACTCGCTGCAGACGATTGGCGTCGGGGCACGTTCGATCGGGCTTGGGGGAGCATTTGTTGCGATCGCGGACGACATCACGGCGTCGTTCTGGAATCCTGCCGGGCTGGCCACTCTGGACCGGACGCAGATCGCGATGGACTTCCGTACCCTTGCGCGAACCAATCTGTTCGATCAGACGCTGCTGGGCGGCGCGGTTCGGAGTGACATCAATTCTACGAACTTGCAGTTCAGCTACGGAGGAATTGCGTATCCGCTGTACCGCGGTGCCCGACTGCGCCTCCCGTCCCCGGGGAACGCGGGAACCGGCAGCTCCGCAGCCGGCGCAACTCCGCGGCTCACGAAGGAGAAGATCCCGGTGGAGATTGAGGTCCCGGATGAGACGGACCCGAGCAAGACCCGGAGGGTGAAGGGACTGCTCGAAGTCGAGGTGCCCGCCCAGGACACCCCTCCGGCAGGAAACCAGGCTCTCGAACGAGTGGCGCCTCGACGCTACGGCACAGTGAGTGTCAGCCGTACGTTGGGTGGCTACGAACAGGTCGCGCGGGTCGAACCCGGGAACACTCGGCGCCTCGATCTGGCCCGTTACTGGTACAACACGATCGGTTATGGGTACCGCGCAAACGACAAGCTGCGGCTCGGCGGCGCGGTGCACTACGTGCAGTTGAACATCGCGCAGGATATTGTGGATCTCGGGGGTGTTACCCCGCCCGTGGATCTGAACGACAATGCCGACGGGGTGACCTTCGGGGTCGGAGCGCTATACCAACCGGGCGGGCAGCAGGGGCCGCTGACGGTGGGCCTGCATTACCTTCACCCCACGCGCCTGGGTGATTCCGATGCCGCCGGCGACTTCTTCGGCGACCGCATCAGTGGTCGCACCAGCCTGGGAGTAGCGTATCGCATGAACGACGTCTGGCAAAAGGGCGCGCGCCTGTTGCTGGCAGCCGAGGGACGATACTACTTCTCCGGCCTGGATCCGACAGCGGTGGAGCAGCGACGCAACACTGCAGACGGGCATTTTGGGGTCGAGTACCAGTTCCGCCCGCTGGGGGCGCCGCCCGAGGCGAAGGCCGACGGGACACCGGGTCCCGACACGCGAGCCTACTGGTCGGTGCGGGCGGGGTTCTTCACCCGCAACAGTCCCGACAAGGCCCTCTTTTTCAGCGATCGGATGGCCACTGCGGGATTCGGCTACAGGCGCGGACCCTATCGCTTCGACCTTGGCGCTGAGAAGAGTATTCGCACCGGCGATCCCCTGTTTACCACGTCGGTTCGCCTCGACTTGAAGTGAGCCCGGAGCACGGCAGCCAAACCCGGTCCCGTGGCGGCCCGATCGGTCATGTACGGGTTTGCGGAAGAGGTTCTCGAATGACAGGACGACAACTCTACCCCTGGATGCTCGCTGCCGGCGTGATCGTGCTGGCGGCATCGGCGCCCACACTGCGCCCGGCAGATGCGCAGGGAGCGCAGTTCCCGGTGTTTTTTCGCGGTGGACGGTTTGGCGCCGGAGGGGTGGCCCGAGCGCCCGCCGAGTTCGCAGTGATCGGGACTCGGAATTCCACCATTCATCTAGGGATCACTCTCACAAATCCGGCGGATGCTGGGGATGGCACTCCTCTAGTGAGTCAGAGCCTGGTGGTGGGCCGCGGGACTGCCCGTCGCGGCACGTTCCGGATCGGCGTGCGGAACCCGGATGGCGCGAACGATGCCGGCAATCGCGCATTTGGACGTGTCTCCGGGAGTATTGAGGCCAACAATGGCAGCATCAGCGGCAGGGCGGACGTGTTTCCCTATCCGTCCCGGCCCTTCGCGGAGGCTACATTGTTTCGCCCGCAGGACGAGAAGGCAAACGCGGACTTGCAGGGCGACTGGATCTCTGCATTTCGTGAAGATGGAGACGATTTTCGTCTCACCCTGAGAGGGAATCGCCTCATCCTGAAGGGGACCGAAGTGCAATTCGGTGCTTTTGAGTTTCAGGGCGTCTGGTCCGCACTCACCGACACGGATGGCTTTCCACTGATCGGGCTGGTGCCGACGAAGGTCCGGGTTCCGGTGGACGATGTGCTCGCATTTGATGCAGCAAATCTGCCCGATCCGGTCTTCGGTTTCATCCTTCCGGACGACCCGGACATCCTGGTTATCTTTCTGGGAATCGACCGGATTACGGGAGATGAGGTCCGAACCGTCCTGCGGCGGTTGGACCGGAACACGCGAACACCCGGCTCGGCTGGTGCGCCTGCAGTACGCTCGCGTGGTCTCGGGACAGCCAGTGCGGCGAAGTCGAGGACCAAGTTCGGCGCGCAGTAACCGGGTGCGAAACCGGAGTAGCGTGCGAGGAGAGAGAACGGAGGCCGCCTTCGCGGGCACGGAGCCAGCGGCTTCGGCACAGCGTGGCGGTATGAGCGGCCGGGTGTAAACCCAACGACCCCGGGGAGTTTTGTGACGTCAGACGGGTGTCGGAGGCCCGACCGCGAGGCGGAAGTCTTTCAGGGCGCGGCACGAAGGAGAGAGTAGATGATGGGCCGGTCGGGCGGAGCGGTGCTGATCGCGGCGATTCTCCTCATAGGAGTGTTCCGCACACCTGCGCCTGTGGCCGCGTTCCAATCGTACGACGACTACGTCGGCGCCCGCCAGGGGATCGCCGGCGGAGACCTGGCCGGAGCGCTCAAGTCGTTGCTCCGCTTCACTGCACGGGAGGGCGCCACACTGGAGAAGAACAGTGAGGGCGTGTCGCTCATTGCGTACCCGCTGCTGGGACGGGGATACGTCTATTTGCGGATGGGGATGACCGACCAGGCGCTTTCCGCGGCCGGGGCCTCGTTTGCCAGCCGTCCCACCGTCGCCGCCCTCGTTCTGGTCGAGCGGATCCTGCGGACGGACGCGAGCCGGCAGGCGGCGTGGAAGCAGCTCACCCAGAATCCGACCAGCGCGGGCTTCGATTTTCGCGATGACCTGCGCAAAAATGCGAAGAGCGAGGTGCTGCGCGTGTCTGCAGGGGCTCCCACGGTGGCCGTGGAGGTCGGACCCGACCGGACTACGGTGAAACTGTCGGTACCGTTTGATGCCGCCCATGCAGCGGATTTCGCCCGGTTGGAGCGGGGGGATCATTTCATGCTCGGTGCGGATGGCCCGAAGTGGGGTGTCCGGCCTGCCGGCAATGGGCTCGATGTGGCTGCGCTGCGCACGGCGCTGGCCGAACGACCTGCCGCCGATCCGGAAATCAGCGTGCGGTTGGCCGACGACTCCGGGCCCGTGCCGATGGCCGGGGGAAATGCGGCGCGCCCGGTGGTGGGCCGGGTTCGGGTGCAGGCCGAGTGGGGCGCCGGCGAAGCGGATGCGCCGGCGGCACGGTGGACGCTGGAGGCGCGCTCGCAGCTCGTGCCGGGCCCCGATGCGAGTTCTCGTCAGGTTGCCTGGGTGTGGGACACTGTTGCAGAGCCGGTCAAAAACGGCTCCCAGGTGCTTCGCATTGTGGCGCGGTGGGCCCCGGCCAATGGACCCGAGAAGTCGCAGCTCAAGACTGTGTCGCTGACCGTGGCCAACCCGGCGCCGACTGCCGATGTGCGCCTGGAGGCGGGCGAGGGGGACGATCAGGTCGCGGTGATTGTGCGCACCTCCCGACCGCTGGACACCGCCCGCTCCAGCCTCACCGTTGACGGCACGCGGATCAAGTGGCCCGTGCTGCCTCGCCCGGATGGGGAACCGCGCGCCTTCACCTATCGAGTCATCGCGGATCTCCCGGCGGCCGCGTCCGACGTCGCTGCGGTAACCTACAGCTTCACCTTCAATGACGAGCGATCCCGTTCGGACAATCCATCCCTCCCCGTCCCGGGCAGCCGCACGGTAACGGTTCGGGCAGCTCCCACCACACCCGGAAGTCAGCGAGTCGCCGTGCTCCTGTGGTCAAAGCCGGCGTTTGCTCCGGAACGCGCGGTTGTGACCATGCGCACAGCGGATGGGAAGGAGCATTCCCTGGAGCGAGAGGCAGCCGGTCCGACCGACGGCCCGGTTGAGTTTGTTCTCCCGAGGGGCGCCGAAGTTGCATCGGGTTGGGCCCGCGTACGAGCAGAGATTGAGGGTGTCCCGGCCCCTGGGATTCGCATCTGGGTACCGGGGACGAGTGCTGCGGTAGAGGACTTCCGAATCTCCCCAAGCCGCCTCGTGCGGCCCGGGGAGACGGTGATCGGCTGTGTGACCTTCGCAGCCCGCAGGGGCGCCGCACCGGAAATCCGTGTCTGCGCCGAGAGTGTTCGCACCGTAGAGTTGTTGCCCGATGGTCGCACGGCACTGTTCTACTGGACCGCGTCCGCGGTTGGGACGCATTCGGTGGCGATGGATGCGCGGGGCGGCGGCACGGGCATCCCGCTCGCCGACATCGAAGTGCGTCCGGACGCTCCGCTGCAGCGCCAGCCGGGCGCCGCTTCTGGGACCAGCGCTCCGGCGGGGGGGATGACGCCGACGTTGTCCATCCTGCCCGAGCGCCTGCGCCGGGCCGCGAAGTTCGACATCCAGGTGGACCTGAATGGATCCTCGGGGGGCCTCGAGCCCAGAATCGAGGCTGCCATCGGGAATCGCCCGCCACAGAATGTGCTTCTGGCCCGTCACCCGGCCTGGCCGGGCGCCTGGCTAGGCCGGATCAGCGGCGATCCGGCGCTGGGTTCGCGCCTACAGGTTGCGGCGGCCATCGGACGCGGTCTGGGCGATGAGCGGACAGTGCAACTACGCGCCGGGCGCGGCGAAACCGTCGCGATTGATGCGGGAGACAATCCCCTCTGGGGCCCTGGGGCGCACTCGATTTCCGTGATTGGTGTCGGTGCGGCGGCGGCGCCGCCGCAACTATGGATTCGTCTGCCGGACGGGCGACCGGCGCAGCAAGTCCCATTGAATCGCAGTGGATTGCAGAAGTACGAAGGGACGTACTCCGTCGCCCGCGACGCGGGAGTCGGAACGGCACTGCTCTGGGTCCAGGGGACGGGAGGGGCGGTCACCGAGGTGTTTCTCGCGAGTTCGGAGGCGCCCGCGGACACGCGGATCCTGGCGCCGGCGACGGCAGGTCGAGACGTGCGACGGCTGCCGGTACTGGTGTCCGGCGCCGGCCCCGCCGGCCCGGCAGATCTCCTGGCGATGGTACACCGGGGGAGCCGGCGCAATCAGTACCGGGTGCGCCTGGAGCAGACGGGAAGTCCGGGAGTGCGTCTGGGCTGGCTCGCACTGGACGCACCCTGGGATCGCATTGAGCTGGCGGCGAGAGGCGCGGGCGGGAAGCTATGCATCGTGAACGCACAGTAGCCTGGAGGGTCGGGCCGGCGCTGTTGCGTTGGATCGTCATGCTCCTGGTATGCGTCGGATTGGCCGGGTGCGGAGGACGGGAGACCCCGATTCTGGTGGACCAACTCCCGGCGCGGGTGGGCTCCGAAGTAACCGTTCAGGGACGGACCGGCGTACGGATCCGGGCGGAGGAACAAGCGGGCCGCAAGGTATTCACCCTGCGCGACGACTATGGCGCCGAGGTCTGGGTCCAAACCGATCAGGACTTCCCGATGATGGGCCGGCAGGTAGTGGTTACCGGCGCCGTTTCGCGCACATCGGACGGGAAACTCCTCGTCAATAGTCGCCGGATGGACTACCTGCTCAAGCCGATCGGCTGGACTCAGGGGGTCGTCCTGCTGCTCGTCGGCCTCGGAGCCGTGGGCCTGACCGGGTATGTGATCTACCGTGTACGCCGGCCCTGGGGGTGGCTCCTGGTCCACAACGGACCGAGCCAGGGCAAGCAGTTTGACCTGCGAGGACCGCGGGTGACCATCGGGCGGGGCCTCTCCGTGCATCAGCACGTGTCCCTCGACAGCGATCTGACGGTGCTGCGCCGGCACGCCGAGATCGTGCGTGCGGGACGGCGGCGCGTTTTTGTGCAGGTGGGCGGGGAGCAGGATCTGCCTGCATCGTACGTCGGTACGCGCGAACTCCGGCGCGGGGACCAGGAGGAGCTTACCTTCCCGTGCATGATCCGGCTGGGGCCGCGTACGCTGGTCCAGGTTGGTCTGATCAGCCATGCGCCGTTGTCTCCGGACCAGGGCGGCCCCGAATTCACACAGAAGTGGGATCTACCTCCCAACTGGCAGTCCCGGGAGACCGGCCCGATTCCCCGGCCGCGTCCGTCCAAGGACGACGGGCGCCCAGCCTCCTGACCGGCGGAGGCGCGTTGTTATGACGACGGAGATCACGCTCACCATCCGGCAGGGGCCCGGCGAGGGAACGAGCGCACAGCTCACCCCGGGAGAGCAGCTCCTGGTGGGACGTGGGGCTTTCTGTCACCTCCAGGTGGGAGATGATCCGTGTGTGTCGCGCTGTCACTTCCTGGTGGAACTTCGCCCGATCGGTCTCTATCTTTTGGATGTCGGGAGCCGGTACGGCACGCTCGTCAACGGTGAGCAAACCCGCGGCTCCCTCCTGTCCCACCTTGATCGCATTCAGATCGGTGAGACCACGGAACTCGAAGTGTGGGCTCCCTCACTCGCCGGGGAGCCCGCCGTCGCCCCGGTCGAGGCTGTGGCGCCGATCACACTCACACAGTTGCTGCCCCGTCAGCCTGTTTCCGAACTCCCGTTCCCGAAGTCAGCCGACCCGGCTCCGAGCGCAATCTCGCACGCACAGTTTGACGACCCGTCGCTGGCGGCCGTCGCGCTCGTGCATCAGCATGACACCGAAGAAATCGCGGGGAGAATTCCGGACATTCCCGGTTACCAATTCCTCGAATGCCTGGTGACCCACCGCGATACCGGCGTGGATGTGTGGAAGGCGACCCGGGATCAGACGGGAGGCCTGTGTCTCGTGAAAGTGTGGTATGTATCCGGGCTCGCCCGGGGAATGCCGAGTGACCAGTACGGCGATCTTGTCTTCCGCCGGATTCTTCCGCTGCACCTGCTGGACCATCCCCGTATCGTCCAGTTTCTGGGGGGAACGCCGACCCGGGACTACTTCTGCATCGTGATGGAGTACGTGGATGGACCGAGTGCCGAAGGCCTGCGGATGAGCGGGCACCTGTTCAGCGATGCGGAGGTCGTGAGGGTGGGCGTGCAGGTGTGTGAGGCACTCCAGTACGCTCACAGCCGCAGGGTAATCCATTGCAATCTTCGACCATCGAACCTCTTGATACGGAATGTGCCGAACCTGGACGTGCTCGTGACGGACTTCGGGCAGAGCCGTTTCTTCGGCGAGGTACGGAATCTGAAGACGGTGCCCGCGCACGCGGCCCGCTATACCTGGGGTTTCCTGGCCCCCGAGGTCATCGCCGATCCTCAGAGTGCGGATCGCCGGTCGGACATCTACGGCCTGGGTGCGACCCTGTACTGGCTGCTGACCGGCGCCGTGCCCGCCGAGGTTGCCGGCGGGCACCTGGAGGTGAGTGATGTACTGGAGGGGAATCTCGTACCCGTGTTTCGTTGGCGACCACAAACGGCCGCGGGGCTCGCGCGGGTGATCCATCAGGCGCTGCAACTGGATCCGGACAAGCGCTTCCAATCTGCGTTGGAGATGCAGGAGGCGCTGGCTGGAGCCCTCGCGTAATTAGCTGATTCCTGCGGCGGGCGCCGGCGCGGGGTCGCTTGGTTCGCCTCGGCGACACCCCTGGGACCACTTGCTACACCCAGAGGGCGCCCGGCGTGTCCTCGGGTACGGTGGGGACCACTCGCTGCGCCCAGAGGGCGCCCGGCGTGGCTTGGGTACTGGGTGATGGGGGGCGCGGTGTGGAGCGCTCGCGTGAGCCGCGAGCGCTCCGCTGAGTCCTATGGCGGGTGTCAGCACCGGGTCCAGAGCCGTTCAAACCGGTGTCGCGCTTCCCAGCCGAGAAGCCGTTTCGCTTTGAGCGGCGGGTACTTCCCGTGCGGCGCCGGCGCGCAGATGAAGAATGGTTCGTAGGATGACGGCATGTCCGGCGCCCGGAGGCCGTACAGGAACGCCTCGCCGCAGTCGTCCCAGGCTGTGGTGAACGGGCCGCAGCCCTGGCCGGACGGCCGGTCACCCCCGTCGTTGGGGGAGAAATTGCAGTAGAGGAAGGTGATGACTTCCAGCCCGAGCCGTTCCGCCATCTCCCGCGTGACTTCTCCGCCGAGGTACTTGGACAGGGCGTAAAGGTCGCTGCCGGGATGCAGTGGGACCTCGTCCGGCACGGTGTAGTCCCACCAGTAATCGGCGTTGTGGTTCAGGTTCAGGTGGTACGGGCCTGTGTGGATGATACGCCGAATCCCCAGCTCCGCGGCCGCCTTGGCCACGTTGTACGCGCCGATCAGGTTGACGTGAAACGCAGGCGTGAGGTGTGGCCGGACCACGGTCACGTTGATGAGGGCGTCCATGCCCCGGGCGGATTCCAGTACCTGGCCGTAGTCGGACACATCCACCACGCGGCACTCGTGCGGCGCCGGCAGGACCTCCGGCACCGGTGCGCCGGGCGACTGCGGCTTCCCCTGCGCAGCGATCTCCTCAATGGGCCGGACGTCGGTCAGGCGCAGCGTGTAATGGTCTTGCAGATGACGGGCGGCAGCGGCCCCGACCGGTCCTCCTGCCCCGTAGATGGCGATTTTTCCCGACAGAACTGGCGGCATCCCGAACTCCCTCTCCCCCACGGTTTCACATAGGTTCGCCGTGGAGCGCAGGGTTCCTTGCGGCTTCCCCTGCGCGACGATTTCCTGAACCGGCCGAACATCGGTCAGGCGGAGCGCGTACTCGTCTTTCAGAGAACAGCACGTGAGTTCTGGCTCATTCGAACCATACGCGCCTGCCTTCAAGATCGCGGTGCGGCGCCTCCTCGCCTCAATTTTCGCTGCGACTGCTTTTGCAGGCGCCCAACCAGTGGCGATCTTCGTACTCTCCACGGCGGAAGAGTTCCAGGTCGAGGTCGGCGGGGATGTAGTGCCAGGCGGTGCGGTAGGACGGGCGTCCGGAACAATTGGGGCGGGCGCCGTGCAGGAGATTCGCCGAGAAGAGCACCACGGTGCCGGCCGGACAAACCACGTCCACTGCATCGCTATCGGCAACGGGGGTCCACGCCCCGTGGGAATAGATCCCGTCGCCCCGCTTGTGCTGCACCAGTTCGCCGGCACGGTGCGTTCCCGGCGCCACGCGGAGGCAGCCGTTCGCGGCATCAGTATCGTGGAAGTAGATGGCGCAACTCACCACGCGGTCGGAGCGGGTGCCGAAATAGTGGTTGTCCTGGTGCCAGCCGGTAGAGGTTGCGCCCGTCACGTTCATCGGGTAGAACTTGGTGCCGAACACGTCGAGATCCGGTCCGAGCAGCGCCGAGACCGCCGCAACTATCCCTGGCTCGGCGGCGATTTCGAGGACGCGGGGCTCCACCACCGCGACCCCCTGCACCTTGTGCAGGCGTCCGGGAATCGGCTGGCCCGCGTCATCGAAGGCGAGGTGGAATCCCCCGTCGGCGGCCGTGAGCGACCGGCTCCGTTCGACGAGTCCGTCGAACAGCGCGACGTAGCGCGTTCGGCGCTCCTCGGCGATCAAACCGGGCAGGATCAGGTACCCCTGATCCGCGAACTGCTCCACCTGATGCTGCGTCAAACCCACGGTGTTGTTCCCCCCGACCGGTGAGACCACACCGGCCCCGAGGAGTTTCGCCCGCGGCTCCCGGTGAGGCTGTCCGGCTCAGCGGATTGCGACTGGTCCCGGGCTGACGAGCACCGATCAGCCGATCAGGATGGGGGTCGGGAGCCCGAGGATAGGCGCCGGATTCTCCTCGGATGGAGCCTCCACGATGCGGCACGCCTCGCCCGGAATCCAGTCCGGGGGGACAGGGTGGGGACAGTACGAAGTGGTCATGGTGGCTCCTTCCGGATACAGCATGGGTCAGGATAAGAAACATATATCATATACTACAGAAACATGTAGTAAAGTATCGCGCAGTGGCGCGGGCAGGGACAATGGCGCGACGCAATTATGGACAGCACTGCGCGGTGGCGCGGGCGCTGGATCGGGTAGGGGATCGGTGGGTCCTCCTGCTGATTCGGGAGCTCCTTCCGGGCCCGAAGCGGTTCAGTGATCTGCTCGGGGGCCTGCGCGGCATCGGGCCGAACTTGCTCTCGCAGCGGCTGAAGGAATTGGAAGAAGAGGGTCTGGTGCGCCGCGGCTACCTTCCACCTCCCGCGGCGTCGGCCGTCTACGAACTGACCGGCGCGGGGCGGGGCCTGGAGCCGGCAATTCTCGCTCTGGGCCGTTGGGGGTTGCAGTTTGTCGGCACGGGTGGGCCCGAGGACCTGTTTCAGCCGGAGTGGGCATTGCTCGCGCTCCGGTTTGTGTTTCAGGCGGACGCAGCAGCGGGAGTCACGGAGACGTACGAGTTTGATCTCGGGGGCAGCCGCCTCCATGCGGAGGTGGAAAACGGCGTGCTCCGGGTGCTTCCGGGGCCTGCGGTGGCGCCGGTGCTCCGGATGGCGATGGATGCTGAGACGTTCCTGGCGATCGGCGGAGGCAGACTGTCCGCCGAAGAAGCCGTGTGTACCGGCCGTGCCCGCGTTGAAGGCGATCCGGAGGCGGCTGCTCGCTGCCTGCGGATGTTTCGCCCTCCGCCGGCGCCGGTCGAGTAGCTCAGGCCGGTTTCCAGAGCTTCGCCAGTTCCCGGTATCCCACCCGCTTGATGCCTTCGGCATCCAGGAACGCGCGCGTCGCCGGGTCCGTAAAGAGCACCAGCTCGTTGTACCGGTTGCGCCAGTTCCCGGTGATGTGCCGGATCTCCTCATCGTCGGAAGCGAGATGCACGATGAGTTCGGTGACTCCCGGCTTCAGGCCGCGCGCAAACTCCTGGAACACGGCCCGGCGCTTCTCAAGAGTGTCGCCCGACAGGCCCGTCGAGAGGCGGCTCAGGAGGGTGAATCCCTGCCCCTTCAGTCTCGCCGCCAGCGGTGCGTAGTCCACTCCGACCGAGCGAGCCGAATCCAGAGTCTCGGGTGACGGCTCCATCAGCATCGGCAGCAGGCCAACCTCCTGCGCCACCCGGGTGTACACCTCGAAGAACGGTGGGTGAGCGAACAGCGTGCCCATGTGCGAGTCGACGTGAGTCGGTTTCATGCCGAACTGGCGCGCCCGTGCGATCTGCGCCCGGATCTCAATCTCAATCTCCTCCGGCCGGGCATGGCGGACGACGTCCTCGACCTGCCGCCACATGAATCCCTCTGAATCCAACAAACCCTTCACTCGGTCAGGCGGCGCCACGGGGCGCCACCGGTAGAGGCTCCATTCGCTCGTGAGTGTCAGGTGCAGCCCGAGATCGGCGTCGGGATGCTCTCGCTGCCACTTCGCGATTTCGGGAAACCAGGGGCAGGGGACCATCACGCTGCCGCTGCTGACAACACCCTCGGTCATCGCCCGGATGGACGCCGCGTTCACCGAGTGACTCATGCCGATGTCATCCGCATGGATCATCAACAGACGGTCGTTCGGACCATGCCCGAGGCGGACCTGGAGTGACTTCTGTTCGGCGGAGTGGGCCGCACCGGCAGAAAGAGCGGCGGCGCCGGCCGCAAGGAATGTACGTCGGGTCAAGCGATGCCTCCAGGTTCGGATTTCGATGCGAGGGTCGAGGATTGACGAGTGCCGGGCGGCTGGGTGCGCCGCCCGCGGGCGGGAAGGGAGTGCGTGCGTCCCGGACTCCGGTTCAGGATGGAGAGACATTTTTGAGCTGTGCCAGTTCGGCAAGAAGCGAGGCCACGCGGGCTTCGGCTTCCGCGGCGCGGGCCGCTTCGTGCTCGGCGCGGGCGGTTTCGGTTCTCACGGCAGCCTCGGCTTCCTCATAGGTGCGCTGCGGCGTGCCGTCGCGGTCATAGAGCCGGAGGCGCATGGGGCGCTCGGGGTCGTGGGCGAAGTACACCTGGGTCACTTCGCTCCAGATCCAGCCACGGGCGTCGGGCGGCGCTTCGTAGTACCGCACTCCGTCCCAGCCGGAGTACAACTTCAGGACGTGCTGCACCGGATCATAGTAGAGGTACTCATCCGGGCCGAACAAGGCGCCGTATTCCTGACGTTTCGGTCCCCGGTCGCGGGCGCGGCTGTCATTGGACGCAACCTCCATTACGAAGCGCAGTGCTCCGTGCTCCCACTTGCGGTAGCTCCGCTGCCCGTCGTGGATGCCGGGCGCATCGCACACGCCCACGTCCGGGACCAGATACAGCGTGTTGCGCCCCGGGTGCGGGTAACACGGAAGGTCGTTGAAGACACACCCGAAAGGGCGGCGCAGTTCGATGACTCGTTGCACGTACCCACAATTCTGATCTTCGGAGTAGTGGCGCGACACTGATTCCTCCGGGTGGTGGTGGTAATACAATTCGTACTGTTCGAGTTGTTCGGGGGTGCGCGGCGGGTAATCGGGGGCTTCCAAAGGAACCCAGCTCATCTCTACATGGTCGCGATGGTACGCTCGCACCTCCTCCATAAACTTCTCCCACGCGGCCGCCTCCGCCGCGGTCCAGGTGGCGTCGGGATCATGCGGCAGGGCGGACGTGGGATCGAGCACCCGCGGCGCTCGAGCAACCTCGGCCGGGGCAAATGGTGTGGCGACGGGATCACGATCCAGGATGGCAGTGCGCATGGCGTGAGGGATCCTTCAGGCAATCGGAGTGCTCGCTGCATTGTAGCTGTTGGCCCAGCGCGGTGGCGAATGTCGCCGGGAGAAATATGCCGGAACTGCGCGCGCAGGTGCAGCAGGGAACCGGCGTCATTGAGACGAACTCCCCTGGTGGAATCTATCGGAAGGAGAATCGTTCGCCATGCAACGATCTGTGCTCTGTCTCGCCGCCGCACTGGTGGCCACCGGCGGTCTGGCTATTTCCGGCCGGGGCGCGAAGCAGTCCGCCATGATGGCCGACGCTGCCCAGGCGTTCCTGGGGACGCTGAAACCGGAGCAGCGCGCGCGCGCGGTGTTTTCGTTTCAGGACGCCGAGCGCCTCAATTATCACTTCACCCCTGTGCCGCGCAAGGGTGTCCCGCTCAAAGAAATGGATGAGACCCAACGGAAGGCGGCGCTGGACCTCCTCCGTGTTTCCGTGAGCAAGAGTGGATTCGAAAAGGCCGGGGTGGTTCGCGAGTTGGAAGTGATCCTTCGGAGCGTCGAACAGGGCCGCGGACCCATGCGCGATCCCGAACTGTACTTCTTCAGTGTGTTCGGTGAACCCTCGGCCAGCGGCACCTGGGGCTGGCGCTATGAAGGACATCACTGCGCCCTCAACTGGACGGTGGTGCGCGGCAAGGCGGTGGCCAGCAGCCCGCAGTTCTATGGCTCCAATCCGGCGGAAGTGCGGGTGGACGTTGCAAACGCTCCGGGCCGCGGGACTCGCGTGCTGGCGGCGGAGGAAGATCTCGCCCGCCAGTTGCTCCAGTCCCTCACGGACGAGCAGCGCCGGATCGCAATCCTCGATCCCAAGGCGCCGGCGGATATCCTGACCCGGGAGAACGCGCGCGTCACGATGCTTGAGGACAAGGGGCTCCCGTACAGCCGTCTCGAAGGAGACCAGAAGAAACTGTTCAACCGGCTCATTGAGGAATACGCCCGGCGGCAGCCGGCGGACCTGGCGAAGGAACGCCTCAGCAAGATTCGCCGGGCCGGAATGGATGAGATCAAGTTCGCCTGGATGGGCAGTACCGACCGGAACATGGGCCATTACTACCGGGTGCAGGGCAAGACGTTCCTGATTGAATACGACAACACCCAGAACAATGCGAACCACATCCACGCCGTCTGGCGTGACTTCGCCGGAGACTGGGGGCTGGACCTGCTGGCGATGCATTACCGCGCCGAGCCCCATCGGGTAGCGGCAAAGTAGGGGCAAATCCCCCGTGATCGCCCGGGCCATCCCTCGTGATTGTCCCGGGCCATCCTCATCATGGCCCGGGGCCCCCGGGTGATTGTCCGCGATCCGCCGGGATTGCTCGGGTGACCCGCTGTGACTGCCCGAGCATCCGTCGCGACTGCCGGGTAGGCCGTGATCGCCCGGGCGCATCTCCGGGTGCGCACCGGCAAGCTCCCCCGTTCGGATCCTGCGTGTCTGGCCCCCGCTCACGTATCCACGGCAGACTCAGCACGAAGGAGTAGAGAGTACCGGAAGAGCTGCAGCCAGGCTCTTCCCGCCTTCCTCGGTTCCTTTTCGTGGCTACTTCGCGGGGGCGCCTGAAGGCCGCGCTGAGGACTGTTCGAGGACGAGAAATGCTGTTGCGCCAGCCGATTACGCTGCATACCGGGACGCCGGAAGTTCGACCGGACCCTGTTCCCCTTCGGGCCGGCCCGCTCACCGTGCTCTTCGACGAGGGGGACCTGCGCTGCGTGTCGCTGGATGGGCGCGAACTCCTGCGGCGGGTCTATGTGGCGGTGCGCGATCGGAATTGGGACACCGCGGCGGCGGCGCTTACCGATGTGCAGGTGATCGCGGGCGCCGATCACTTTCGCGTCACGTACCGCGCGCAGCATCGCGACGGTGACATTGCCTTTGCGTGGGACGCGGAGATTACCGGTGACGCGGACGGTCGTTTCCGATTTACGATGAGTGGCGAGGCGCTCGCGTCGTTCCTCCGAAATCGGATCGGCTTTTGTGTGCTGCACCCCCTGGAAGGCTGTGTGGGCCGGGCCTGCCGCGTCGAGCATACGGATGGATCGGTGACCGAGGGGGAGTTCCCCCGCTTCATCTCGCCGCATCAGCCGTTCTTCGACATCCGTGCCGTCTCGCATCCCGTGCGAAACGGAATGTGGATGCAGGTGCGGTTTGAGGGCGATGTCTTCGAGATGGAGGACCACCGGAACTGGACGGACGCCTCGTTCAAGACCTATTGCACTCCGCTGCGCCTGCCGTTTCCGGTCCGGGTCGAAGCAGGGGAGCGGGTGGCCCAGGCTGTGACGGTGGAGTTGTGCCCCGGCCCGACTTCAGAGGACGAACCGGTTTCAGCGCGTCCCACTCGCGGCGAAACCGACGCGTGGATTCGGATCGGCGAGCCCGCGGGCGTGCTGCCCCGGATCGGCCTCGGGATCGCGAGCCACGGCGGGCCGCTGTCCGAAACGGAGATCGAGCGTCTCCAGGTGCTGCGGCCGGATCACCTGCGGGTCGAACTTGAGGCGGTGGATCCGTCCGCACCGGCCCGATTGGCGCAGGCAGGCCGGGAAGCCGCGGCGCTCGGCGCAGAGGTGCAGCTTTGCCTCACCCTGCCACGCGAGGGAACCGGCCAGGATGGGGCCCTGTCGGCGCTCCTGACCGCAGCGCGCGCTCTGCCGGTTCCGATCCAGGTCTGCTTCGCGTTTGCGGAGGGGGAGAACTCCACGTCCGCCGCCACGGCGCAGCGGATGCGGAACTGGCTCGCGGGGATGGGTCGGCCCATTCCGCTCGGCGGCGGCGCCCGGGCTTACTTCGCCGAACTGAACCGGGGGCGGCCGCCGTCGGGGGAACTGCACGTCGTCACGTACTCCATCAACCCGCAGGCACACTCGTGCGACACGCGGACCCTGATGGAGAACCTGGCGGGCCAGACGGCTGTGGTGGAGAGTGCCCGGCAAATCTGCGGAGATTTGCCGCTTGCTGTGGGTCCGGTGACCCTGCGGCCGCGATTCAATCCGCACCTGGCCGCTCCCGCTGTGCCTCGGCCGGGCGACACATTGCCGTTTGAGGTGGACGAGCGTCAGATGTCACTCGCCGCCGCCGCGTGGACAGTCGGCAGCCTTGCGGCGCTGGCCGTTGCCGGCGTGTCGGCGGTCACATACTACGAGACCACAGGCTGGCGCGGAGTGATGGAGCGAGAGCACGGTTGCCCGCACCCGGACCGGTTCCAATCCGGACCGGGGGAGGTGTTCCCGCTGTACCACGTGCTGGCCGACGTCGGGGAATGGCCCGGCGCCGAGGTGCTCCGGACCACCAGCACCGAGCCGCTCCGCGCGGCTGCCCTTGCCCTGCGGCGCGACAATTGCCTGCGCATTCTGGTGGCCAACCTGCTGGGCAGCCCGCTGACTGTCACCGTGGCCGGCGTGAATGGAGCGCGCGGAGTGATGCGCAGCCTGGATGTAACCACGACGATGGAGGCGATGCGCGATCCCGTCGCCTTCCGGGCGCGAGAGCCGGCCGCCATCCCTCCGGGGCCGGAGGACATCGTGCTCTCCCTGCTCCCCTACGCCGTGGTGCGCCTCGACATCCGACTGCACGCCTCCGCTGAGTAGTGATTCACGCTCCGGGGGAGAGGTCCCACCACTCCAAGCGGCCCGCGGTCACCGACTTCTCCATTCCCACCAGGAACGCCTGCTTCCCATCGGGCGCCAGGACGAGATCGCGTCCGACCATTGCCGAAGGAAACATCACGGGCGAGACGGGCTTACCGCCGGAGTCCCGGGCCGCGTGCGCCCACAGGCACAGGAGGCCCGACCCGCCGTTGCCCGCCCCGCCTCCGCCTCCGCCTCCGAGCACCCAGCGCCCTCCCGGCAGTGTCGTGAGCGCGTACAGCACGCCCTTGCCCTTCTCCACGGGAGCCCTCGCCACTCCCTTGCGTGCGCCGACCTCGAACGCCAGGATTTCCATCAACCCGTCCAATCCGGCCGAGTTCTGATCGGCGGGGCCCATGCCCCCGGCGAACAGGAGCCGGCCATCGGGCGAGAAGCAGAGTGAGCGCACTCCGCCCCATTCATACTCCGACCCACCGAGCTTGTTGCGGTAGAGCGCCTGGGAGTAGAGGGAACCTGCATCCAGGCGAGCTACGAACCGGCCGGAGACGCCCTCCCAGAGGCAGATCTGGCCCGTGCGATCGCCGCTGGCCAGCAGTGCCCCGTCCGGGCTCCAGGCGACGGCATAGACGGTGGAGGGGCGACCGATTTCCGTGCGGGGCGCGTGCTGTCCCTCCAGCAGACGGATTGGTTTCCCCGTCGCCACCTCCCAGATGCCGATGCGCAGATCGTCGAGTGCCGCGGCGGCCTGTGTTCCGTCCGGGGAGACGGTCAGGCACTTCGCGGGTGCGTTGAGCGAGACCGTCCACACCGGTTCGCCTTGGTCCGGCCGGCGACCGACCAGCCGCCGATCGTAGCCGGCGGAGAGCAACATTGCAGCACTGCGCGAAAAGGCAACGGCAGTGACGTAGCTGGAATGCCCGCCCAGTGCGGCCACCGGAGGCTCGCCGGGGCGGGCGATGTCGTATACATGCACCGTGGCATCGGTGGCCCCGCAGTAGAGACGTTTGCGGTCTGGGTCGAGGGCCGCCGCCCAGTACCCCGCCGTACCGACGGATCTTCGGGTCAGTTTCGCTTGTTCCGCCATGTCAGATGCTCCGGTTCATCTGCTCACACGTCTTCTTCGAGGCGCATCCTTCCAATTCGGGTGCAGGATCAGGAGAAGAGCTCGAGAATTGGTTCCGCCGTCTCGTCCGCCAGATAGACCGGACGCGCACCCACTGTGTAGGTCTTGCGCGGGTCTATGCCCAGCGCGCGGTAGTACGTCTGGTGCAGGTGGGCAGGTGAGACGCGGCGCTCAGTGATGTCGGTGCCGTCGGAATTCGTGGCGCCGACGACTGCTCCACCGCGTATGCCGCAGCCGGCCAGGGTCACCGACCAGGCGCGAGGCCAGTGGTTCCGGCCCAGTTCGCTGCTGATCTCCGGTGTGCGGCCGAACTCGCTGGTTGTCAGGACCAGAGTGTGTTCGAGCATACTCCGGTCGTGTAGATCCTGGAGCAGGAGGCTGAGCGCATGATCGAGTTCTGCACAGAGGGGACGATGGCCCTCGAAGTTGTCGGCGTGCGTGTCCCACCACGTGTGGCGCACCTTGACCACCGGGACGCCGGCCTCCAGGAGCCGCCGGCCCAGGAGGCAGTGGCGGGCCAGCGCGCTGGTCCCATATCGTTCCAGGTCCTTCTGCGGGCTCTTGTCCACATCGAACAGCACATCGGATGCCATCAGTCCCCGCATGCGCTCGAACGTACGGTTGTAGCCCTGTAGACCCGCTCCCTGGCGGCCCTGCTCGAAGCGCCGGCTGACCAGGCTCCGCAGCGCCTCGCGGTCGCCGTGATCCAGCCCGGAGATTTCCGCCAGCCGGTCCAGGTTCTCGGGGCGCTTGCCGCCGGTGAGTACCAGCGGCTGGACGGCCGTGCCGAGAAAGCTCGGAGGATTTTTAGATTCGTAACGGAACACGTCCGTCATCTGGAGTTCCACGTGGTCCGGAATCTTCGTGTCCCGGCGGCCGAGTTCCTGGGCGGCAATCTCGGCAAACGTAGGGTACTGCACGAACGGATCGCGGCGGCGGCCGATGGACATGCCCGTGCCGTCGTGGTCGGGGCCCATCAGGGAATTGTCCAGGCTGCGGACAATCGCCATATGGTGCATCCGGCGGGCGAGTTTCGGGAGGAGTTCACCGATCTGCACGCCCGGCGCAGAGGTCGGGATGGCGCCGTAGGGCCCGCCGGTCGGGCGGCCCGGCTTTGGGTCCCACGTCTCCAACTGGCTGGCGCCGCCGCCCAGGTACAAGATGAAGACCTGCTTCCCCTGGCGGCGCACTTCGGCCGCCTGTGCTTCGGACAGCAGTACGTTGTCTGCGGCGAGAGTCACGCCGCAGAACATTGTTGAGGCAATGCCCCCGAGGAACGAACGCCGCGACCGGGCGTGTTCGCGGGACCCACAGTAGCGGTACGGATGCTGCGCCATCGGCTATTTCTACCCCCAAAGTTGGTTCCCCGAAAGGAACGAAGGTCCCTGCCCGCCGCCCGGGCGAATCTGTATGCTCAGTGGACGAAGCGAAACTCCGTCGACGCGAGCAGCGCCCACAGCATCTGCCGTAACCCCGCCGGTCTCCGATCCCGCCGGGCGCCGAGGAAACCGGCGAATTGCGTCAACTCGTCGGCATCCGGTGGGCGGGACAGAACAGTGAGATAGGCGAGGCGAACGGCTTCCCGGTCCTCGGCGGTTTTGGCGAGGCGGTCGGCCATGCCGCCCTTGTTCACGAGATTTGTAAACGCGGGGCTGTTGCTGAGGTAGAGCGCCTGGGAAATCCCCGGCAGGAACAGATCCGTGCCTGTGTCCAACCGTTTGCGGAGTTCATCCCGTTCGCCGGCAAATGCTGCTTCGAACGCGGCGCGGGCAGCG
>SXGS01727374.1_pt1 | contig 32753 bp, 28 predicted proteins | sample 3174681 | NCBI WGS metagenome assembly SXGS01 (sample SAMN11356861, study PRJNA531348) | freshwater metagenome | isolation source: freshwater sample F1-80 | place: China: Fuxian Lake, Yuxi | collected 2017-12-25 | reverse complement strand
CATGCGGACCCGGTTGTGCATCCAGCCGGTGCTCCAGAGTTCGCGCAGACCGGCGTCAACGATGGGGTATCCGGTGAGGCCGCGCTGCCAGGCTCTTAATTGGCCCGGATCGGATCGCCAGGGAAACTGCTTCCAGGCATCGCGCAATGGTTCAGTTGGCGTGTGTCTAAAGTGATAAAGCAAATGATGAGAAAACTCGCGCCAGCCGAGCTCGGTAATGTACTGGGAGCTCTTCCACTCTGGATTGCGAGACGGCTCCAGACGGTTGCGCAGAGCATGCCAGATTTGGCCTGGGGAAATTTCGCCGAAGTGGAGGTGAGGAGAGAGTCGTGAAGTTCCCAGCAGGTCCGGTCGGTCTCGTTGTTCTTTGTAGACATCAAAAGGAGTGCCACTGAAGCGGTCGAGAAGTTTTTCAGCACCGGCCTCGCCAGGAGACCAAGCGTTGTGGATGCCGACGTCCCACGGGATGTGCGGTTTGAGGTTGAGGGACTCCAGTGGAATCGAGTTGGGCCAGGACTTGGGTGCGGCCAAGGATTCGGGCGCAACCAGTGGCAATGGCGGATTCAGGCGTGCGATGCAATGGCGCCAGAATGGGGTGAACACCTGAAAGGGTTTTCCCTGCTGGTTCTGGATCGTCCACGGTTCATTGAGCAGGGCCCCATTGGTACTCTCGGCATGCAAGCCTTCGGTGCGCAGGGATTCTTTGATCTTGGAATCGCGATCCATGACTTCGGGTTCGTAACGCCGATTCCAGACCACGGCATCCGCCCCGACGTCGTGAGCCAATGATCGCAGGCTTTCCAGGCTTGGTCCTTGGCGAAGAATGAGTTGGGAACCCAGGCGTCTCAGCGACCCTTGCAATGATTGGAGCGATTGATGGAGCCACCATCGGGACGCTCCCCCCGGTTGCCATGGAGATTCTTCGTCGGGTGCCCAGATAAACACAGGCACGACTGGGCCTCTCCGTTTGAACCCGAGATTGAGGGCGGGATTGTCCGTGATTCGAAGATCAGAACGGAACCAGACGATCGTGCACATTGTCGTAAGGGGTTAGCCGTTCAACGAGCCATTCTGCTGAAGTGTGATCTGATCGCCTGACGGCGTTGCGGGCCCAGGGAAGGGTGGTTCGACTTCCTGAACACCGGTCAGTCATGGGTGAGGCGTCTTAGTTCCGATTCCAGGGTGGCGCGAAAAGCGTCGCGTTGTTCAGAAGAAGTCTCACGGGGGACGTGGATGGCCTTACCGAATTGCACATGGCATTGGCTAAATGGCAAGGGCACCTGAAAACGATCCCAGGTGTTGAGGGATTTTTTCCAGCTCAACCAGAATGTGACGGGCACGATCGGGTAACCGGTGAGTTGGGCGAGGGCAATGATGCCTTCCTGTACGGAATAGACCGGGCCGCGGGGACCGTCTGGGGTGATGGCGAGATCGAATCCCGCCTCGGCGGCGGTGACCAGTTCACGGAGGGCTTGGGCGCCGCGGCGACTCGAGGAACCGCGCACAGGATGGCCACCGAACAACTCGACGACTCGCGCCAACAATCCGCCATCACGCGATGCGCTGGTGAGGGCAGCCAGGCGCCGGTCGGTCTTGGTACCGCCCCGGATGAATCTCCAATACAGGATCATCGAGAGTGAGAGACGGTTATGCCAGATGGCGAATATGACGCGTTGGGAATCGCCTTGTTGGAACAGTCCACTGTCGTCATTGAGGCGCCAGCGCAGTGTGGAAGCGATGCCGCAAGTGGTAAGCCAGATGGCGCGCGCTGCGAGTCGCCCGTGCCAGCGGACCTGCTTGGGAGTGCTGGAGACAGACAGGTGAGGTTTTTTCGCTGCTGGCTTCACGCACCTTTTTTGAAACAGGCTTTGACCAAATCCTCCACTGAAGCGCGTTCGCCGAGCATGGCTTGGGCGGCGCGAACCGATTCCTGGGCCTCTGCGATTTTTAATCCCAGGGCGGTAAGGGCGGCGACAGCGTCTTGTGTCTTCTGGTCCGCGCTGCCGAAGACGCGACTGGTTGCGGCGGTTCCCGATCCCAAGACATGGCCGACCTTGTCCTTGAGTTCGACGACGATACGTTCGGCGGTTTTCCGTCCCACGCCATTGATCTGCGAGAGGGCTTTGACGTCATTGGCTGCAACGGCGGTTCGGAATGCGGCGACGTTCATGCCACTGAGAATGCTGAGGCCTATTTTTGGACCGATCCCGCTGACGTTGTGGATGAGCATCCGGAACAAATCGCGTTCTGCCGCGGTGCTGAAACCGTACAACACATGGGCGTCCTCCCGGATGGAGAGGTGCGTGAGCAATTCGACCGGGCTGCCGGGTTTGGGCAATTTGTCGAAGGAACTCAAGGGGATCAGCACTTCGTAGCCCACTCCGCCGACATCCACGATTGCCAAGGTGGGTAGTGCCTCAACCAGTTTACCATGTAGAAACGTGATCATCTCGCTTGGGGCCAGTGTGTTGCAGGGGATACCGGAAGCTCAAAGAACAAAAGGAGGGGTGGGCTCTAAATCCTACCTAATGCCTGATCCACTTCTATCGGATGGGTTGGGTTTCCAGGGCCTGTTCGCGTTCGAGCAGCGACGGGTGGGAGTAATAAAAACCACTGTAGAGAGGATGAGGGGTCAAGTTGCTGAGATTCTTTTCACTGAGTTTCCTCAAGGCGCCGACCAACGGGCCGCGGTCACCCATCGTTTCACGAGCATAGGTATCGGCCTCGTATTCATGTTTTCGGGACCAGTGATTGGCGAGAGGGGATAGCCAGAACGTCAGGGTGCCGCTGAGGAGTGCGAACAGGTAGAGGACTGGGGCGACGCCGTTTTCGAGTCGAAATCCAAACGCTTCGAGAAACCATGCCTGTTTGGCCAGCCACCCGATGGCTGCGAATCCGATCAAGGAACTGAAGCCAGCCCAGAGCAGCATTTTAGGCACATGACCCCGTTTGTAATGGCCAATCTCATGAGCCAGCACGGCTTCCAATTCCGGCTCAGTGAGTTGCGTGATTAATGTATCGAATAACACAATTTTGCGGGCGCGGCCGAATCCTGTGAAGAATGCGTTGGAATGTTTCGAACGTTTGGAGCCATCCATCACCAGAATGGTTTTTGCCGAGAAGCCTGTGCGTTCGCCCAAACCCAGCAAGCGATCTCGAAGTGCACCGGCCTCTAGTGGTGTCAGCTTGTTGAACAGCGGGAGGATGATTTTAGGGAACAGGACCATCATGATGAGTTGGAAGGCGAGAAGAACCGCCCAGGCCCAGATCCACCAGCGGTCTCCTGTCCAGGTGACGAGGTTCAGAATGAACGATAGGAGTGGAATGCCGATGATGGCGCCTATCAGGAGTCCTTTGACCTGATCGGTGATCCAGGTACCTAGGGTCATGGTGTTGAACCCGAAGCGTTGTTCCAACCGGAACTGGTTCCACCAACCGAACGGCAATACCGGAATGGACAGAACGATTCCGGTCCCAAACAGCCAAAGCGCGCGGCTCCAGTGTCCGCTGCCCAGCAGGCCGTCTGTGTAGGAGAGGCTCCAGGGTAGGATGCCGCTGAGCAGCACGAGGAGGAGAATGGCGGTATCCCACAACTGTTCCCACCGACCGAAGCGTGACTTGGCGAGGGTGTACTCGACCGATTTGGCGTAGGTGGCGGCGTCCATGGTTTCCTGAAAGGCTGCTGGAATTGCGTCCTTGTGAGCTAGCACATGGCGTTGATTGAGGTGGTCGAGGCAATACTGCATGCTCCATCGCAAAGCGATGGCGGCGACGGCAACAGATTGGACGGCAAGAGGCGAGACGTTGGCCACGACGTGAGAAAATAGCTCGGATCGGGAGGGAATGCACGCGTTCGGTTTTGAGTGGGGGTGCCGTGCCGCAACAAACGCCTTTACAGATAGCCTTCTCTAACCATGCTGGGCTCCATGTCAGTTATGCCTGCGTCGACCGGAAAGCCGGTTGCCTTTGGTGGTACGCCTGACCCCGCACTGCGTACCTTGTCCCGATGTGATGAAGCCATAACGCGGTCTCAAAGCTTTCTGCTCGCCGAGCAGAAGCCTGAGGGTTATTGGGTCGGTGAGCTCATGGTGGATGCCACGTTGGTGGCTGACATGGTGGCGTTCTATCATTGGTGGGGAAAGGTGGATACCGAATGGCAGCGCAAAGCGGTAAACCATCTGTTCCAGATGCAGTTGTTGGAAGGTGGTTGGAATATCTACCCACACGGACCGGCGGAAGTAAACGCCACGATCAAGTGCTACTTGGCGCTTAAGTTGGCGGGGGTGCCCGTAACCGACCCTCGAATGTTGCGGGCGCGTGAAGTCGCCCAATCTTTGGGCGGGGTACCGCGGATGAATACCTTTTCCAAGCTCTACCTCGCGCTGATAGGCTTGGTAGGCTGGAATCATGTCCCGACCATCCCCTGCGAGGTCCTGCTTATCGGGAAGTGGTTTCATGTCAATTTTTGGGAGATGAGCAATTGGTCGCGTGCGATGCTGATCCCGCTGGCCATCATCAACCACTATCGCCCCACCCGTTCGCTGAAGACCGGAGTCAATTTGGATGAACTGTTTCCCAATGGGAAATGGGAGTTGGATGAGACGTTGCGACCGCGTTATTTTGATTTCTCACTCCGCAACATATTTCTTTGGTTGGATAAATTGCACAAGCTGGCGGAGTGGGTAAGCCGGCACGGCATGCATCCGTTCCGACATACCGCCCTCAAACGCGCCGAAGTCTGGATGCTGGAACGATTTGAGGGCAGTGACGGGTTGGCGGCGATATTCCCTGCCATGTTGAACGCCTTGATCGCACTGATCGCGCTGGGGTATCCAGACGATCACCCCCAAGTCCTTCGTGCCCACCACGAGCTCAAAAAGCTCGAACATTACACCCGCGATACGGTTCGCATAGAACCCTGTTTCTCCCCGGTATGGGATACGGCGATCGTCGAGATGTGCCTCCGAGAATCCGGGGTTCCCGCGGATCATCCCAAGATTGTCAAAGCAGCCAATTGGTTGATGACAAAAGAGATTCGATTTCGTGGAGATTGGATCCACAAGAATCCCGCGGACGTCGAACCGAGTGGGTGGGTTTTTGAATATGACAACCAGTGGAATCCAGATGTCGATGACACCGCGATGGTATTGCTGGCATTGAGGCAGGTGCCCACGGAGGATGTAAAACGTCGGGATGAATGCATTCAACGCGGGCTGAAATGGATGATGACCTTTCAGTGCAAAGACGGTGGGTGGGCAGCCTTTGACAAGGATTGCACCAAGAGCATCCTCGAAAAGGTGCCCTTTGCCGACCACAATGCCATGCTGGATCCAGAGTGCGCTGACATTACAGCCCGTATTCTGGAATTGCTGGGTTATGAAGGGTACACTCTGGACGAACCGCAGGTTCGGGCCGCAGTGCGCTATGTTCAGAAGGAGCAGGAAGCTGACGGTTCTTGGTACGGGCGTTGGGGGGTTAATTACATTTATGGCACCTGGCAAGTGTTGCGCGGGATGCGTGCGATGAAAATAGACATGAATCAGCCCTGGATCCAGAAGGGCGCACAGTGGCTTCGCAGTGTCCAGCGCCCGGATGGTGGTTGGGGCGAGCGGTGCAACACCTACGACGACCCGGTGTTCAAGGGTCAAGGTCCTAGCACCGCCTCCCAGACCGCCTGGGCCGTCATGGGGCTCTGCGCACTCGATAATCCACAAGATCCTGTCCTCCAACAAGGTATCCACTACCTTATCCGCACCCAGAATCAGGACGGCTCCTGGACAGAAGACGAAATTACGGGCACCGGATTTCCGCAGGTATTCTACCTCAAGTACGACATGTATCGGAATGCCTGGCCGTTGCTCGCCTTGGCTACTTACCGTCGCCTGCTCCGTGGGCAGTCGGCGGGCCAAGTGTTGTAACGACTCATTTCAGCACGACATCCCAAACCTTGGACCGGCGTTGTTTGCCGGCGGGACTGTCGACGATGAGTGTGACCACAAATTCGCCACCGCTCTTGTAGACGTGAACGGGATGTTGATCGGTGGCGCTTTCTCCATCGCCAAAATCCCATCGCCATCCAGTGACATTGGCAGAAGAACGATCTTGGAAGGCGACCACACGGCGGGAAGCATCCACGATCTGGAAGTCCCAGTTGGCTTCAACGGGTTTGCGGAGTGACGGGATCAACGGCATCAGGCGGAACGCGCACAAGTCGGAAGCGTTGCCGTACATGGTGGTCTTGTGTGACAGGTTCCAAAAGCCTTTGAACTGTTTGGAGTTTTCATCGTCGTAATCCAAGATGGACCAGGACATGCCGATGAGTTGGTTTTCCCGCAGTTGAGAGATGACGGCGCGCGCGGGGCCGTCGGGCGGGGCATAATCGAACGGAGTAATCCAAAATTCGAGGATCAGTTTTCCCGATTGGCCATGTTTGAAGTTGTACTGGTAAGCGGCATTGGCGTAGGGGAGATCCTTGATCCAGGGTTGTGCACCCCAAACCATGGTCCAATCCTTGCCTTCGGCCGGGGTAAAGATGTGGTAATTCTGGGCGTGAACACCATGGAACAGAGTGTGGGCATCTTCGGGTGTTTTGAAATGAGGATGCATGTGTTTGATCAGCGGCCCACCCGACAAATCGCCGTCCACCACCAGTTCAAAGATGTCGTTATGCAAGTCTGGTTTGATGAAGTCCCAGTAATCGTCGGAGGCTTCATAAAGAAAGTAGAGCTGATTGATGCCACGCACCCAGCCGACTTTAACCTGCACATCGAGGTCAGCTCGATTGTAATTGGTGCCCCGGCCGCCAACGGTGTCTGCGAGTTGATTTATGCCAATGGAATATTCGGCGGGAACGATTTCCCAGTCCTCCACGTTGCCATCGATGCGGGGAATCCGATCGGGTGGAAACTGGAATATCTTGAACTCGACACCGGGACGTTCCAGGGCATTGGACGTTGACGCGAGTGCGAAGAGAAACTGGAGGACGACAAGCGCCCTGAGAAGGTGGCGTGGCATGGCGACACCCTACTCGGTCGTGGATCGTTTGAAAAGAGTCTTGGCTGCCTAGGGTTAATTATCCATACTCAGTAGCTGGCCAACTCTGGATTGGTTGTGGTGTATTTTTCTGTATGAGCCAAAGCGCAAAACGACGTCAATGTCCTGCGGTGGGGCGAGAGATTAAGTCAGCCGAATGCGGTGAAAAGAGGCATTCGGTTTACGCCTGCCCATCGACTTGCGAACACAGTACATTTCATCCGGCCAGTTTTGCACGGTATACGGAGCTTGAATCGAAAACCCTCCGGATGATGGATGATTGGTGGCACAACGAGGGCCAGTTTCGCAAGGATCTTCCAGCGAATCCGCTGGGCTTGCCATGGGACGATCGTGACAACGCTGAATCGTTCGGTGGCCGTTATTACGGCCCGTCGATGTTGGCTGGTTTTAAAGCCAGCGGTGGGTACCTGGAGTACCACCGGGATCAGCTCAACAACGACCAACGAATTATCCTACAAGCTGTCCAAAAATCCCGCGTCTCCCTCTACGAGGTTCGCCGGATTTACGATGATCGCCGTGTCGAATTGGCGGATTTGCTCGAGCCGGAGCGGCCGCTTTTTTTGGTTCTCGATCATGAATTGGCCAAGGAGGCTTACCGATACGCCCCGGTGATCTGTCTGGTCATGGACCTGCCGTTCTATTCGCGAGTCACCTCACAGTTGTTCGTCCATGATTCGTATTCCTCGTTGCCGTCCACAGAACTTTTGGTGCGGACGGTGAAGCACCTGAGAGGACCGACGGATGTGCTCAACATGAAGCGGTGGTTGATCACTCAGTTTTCGCGCCTGAATCAGGCATTGGATCGGTTAAACGACAGACTTTGGAACCTGAAGGTGGAGAAATGCGATTTGAGATGGGCTCATCGTGTCTACGCGTTGAACACTTCAGGGGAGGCCGTGGCGCGTTTGTTGGATACGGCTGAAGGAGTTCGAATCGCCGCGTTGACGCCCCAAGAATTCGACGCCGGGGTGTGCCGCGCCTGGAGTTGGACGTGGCCTTGTCCCTCCCATGTTCGGGCGGGCTATGCGATGCCGCTAACGCGCTATCTGGGACGCGTCGTCCTCTGCCCGGATCGAATGGAACTCAAGGCAATGGGGGCCGTCGCTTTGGGCCAACTGGTCGGCCGATTTGAGTCGTTGGTTGGGACGGATGTGCGATTTTTATCCGAAGATCGAGCAGCGAAACCTGTCATTACATTGGCCAAACCGCTGGACTCGGATCCACAGGGCTTGGTGCCAGGTCCGTTGGAGGATTGGGTGGAACCACTTACTGTCCAGGCGACCTATGTGCCCGAGATACACGATCACCATGGTGCCGTAGCTCCGGCGATCGAGTCGGTTCTGGAGTCCATGGAATTCTTCCCGGATACCCCCATGGAATGCCTGAAAGGAGCCACGCCGCGAGTGGCGATACTTGACCCAAGCCTGAAGCCGTTGGTGGTGCACCTCATCAAACAAAGCGTGGGTCAACTCGATCTCGCAAACATGAAACTGGGCGAGACGGGGGATGTTGCTCACGTACTCCAGGAATTAGGGGCGACCGACTTGATCCTGCCGCCTCCACCGCGTCGTCAACTGACTCGCTCGGAGGGAACGCCTGAATATGCAGGGCTCCAAGAATTTCAGTTGTTTTACAAGTCGTTTGGAGCGACCTCCGGTTTGACCGGTAACGAGGCATTGGTCGATGACTCCCAGTGGAATCGCCCTGAAGCGCTTCCGTTGTCGCACATTCCCCTAAGCGCTCAGGAGTTCGGCGTCCGATTCGTTGACGCTCAACGCCGGTTTCCAGACGGGTTCATTCTAAGCATTGAACTCGATCGAAGCGGGTGTTTTGTGACATACGATTTGATGGAGTTGCTGGATCCAGAGGAGGAATTCAATATCTGGGAGGAATTGCAGGATCCGCTGGGATGGTTTTGCGTGGCACTCATCGGTCCGGGCTGTGAGGCACCTGACATCGACACCGAGACAGTCAGGCCTATCTGTCAGGAGGAATTGGAGACGCTGGAATTCCGATTGAGTGCGCCCCAGTCCGTGCCGTTCGAGGAGGTGATCCGCGATTCTCCAGAAATCCACGCAGTGAAAGAGGTAGCTGAGATGATCTTTCCGCCGACTGAACCGCTTTGGGAGAATGCCCTTTCAATGACGCCGGGGCAGCGCTTGCAGTTGGCCGCAATCCTTACCACTGCAAGAGTGCTGGGCACGGCACTTCGACCGGACCGCTTGGATTCTCCCGAGCCCTGATTTATTCTCGCGCCATGATTCGATCCGCCATCACCATTTGTTTGGTACCCGAAGCCGCCGCTGGCCCGTTTGTTTATCACGGGAATTTGGCTTCGGGGTGTGCGCTGGCTTCGGCAGCTGGGTTTGACGCGGTGGAGATTTTTCCGCCCGACGCGGACAGTTTGGATGGTTTTGAATTGCGCCGGCTTCTGCGGGAAAACCGTTTGGAGTTGGCGGCAATGGGTACGGGTGCGGGGTGGCTCCGGCGCAAACTGACGTTGACCGATCCGGACTCGCATCAGCGCATGTGCGCCCGGGATTTTATTGGATCCGTCATTGACTTCGCCGGTGGTTTTGGAGCGCCTGCGATCATCGGTTCGATGCAGGGGCGCTGGGGTGGGAGTGTTTCCAAAGAGCAAGCGTTCGAATGGTTGCGCGAGGAACTGGACCAACTGGGCCCGCGCGCTCACGCGCTTCAGGTGCCTCTTTTGTTTGAGCCGTTGAATCGGTACGAGTCCAACCTATTTAACACGGTGGCCGACGCCGTGGAGTTTCTCGGCACACTTCGCACACGCAATGTGAAACTCCTCTGTGATCTCTTTCACATGAACATTGAGGAAGTCGACCTGGCAGCGGCGTTGCGTCTTGCCGGGGGGCATTTGGGGCACGTGCACTTCGCCGATTCCAACCGGCGCGCCATTGGCATGGGGCACACGGCGATGGCGCCGATTGCTGACACACTTAGGCAGATCGGTTACACAGGTTATGTGAGCGCCGAGATTCTGCCGACCCCGGATGCGCGTGCCGCTGCGCTCCAGACCATACGGTCTTTCCGTCAATTCTTCCCTCGTAAATAACCGCATTTCAACTACCCATCGCTGCACTCTGTCATGCTCAATCACCAACTGATTCATCCCAAGATCAACGAAATCATCGGGCGCGCAGGACACCATGCCCGAATTCTGATTGCTGATGGGAATTATCCGGCGTCGACCAAGAAAGGACCGAATGCAGAGGTGGTTTGCCTGAACCTGTCACCTGGACTCGTCACCGTGGTTCAGACCTTGCGCGCCGTTTTGTCGGCTGTGCCGATTGATTTTGTTAACGTCATGGGGATTCCTCCAGACGATGCTTACGCACAGCACGGCGAACCTCCAGTCTGGAATGAATACCGTCGGGCGCTCAAGGAAGCGGGATTGCCATTAAAGTTGGAACCGATCTTGAAGTGGGACTTCTATGAGGCGGTCTCGTCCCCCGACCATATCCTCACCATACAGACTGGAGACCAGGCTCTGTGGGCCAATGTCCTGTTGACGTTAGGTTGTCGTCAGGCGTGATCAGAATTTCGAATTGGACCCAAGGGGGCGTGATGGGCTGCAGATTGCGGGCGTTGGAAAAGAATTGAAAGACAGCGGATCGCGGTGATGGCAGGACTAGTTCGGTCGAGAGCGTGTGCAATGTCATTTGCCGCTATCACCATCGATGAACGAGTGCCAATGGCGAGCCCGTTTGTTGTTGGTTTTTTCAGGGTGGTCCATGTGGTGACTATGTGGACTTGGCAGAACCAACCTACTTCGGGTCGGAGTTACGTGGATCGATTCGGGACCGGATCACGTCGGCGGTGCTTTCGACGAGTTTTTCGCCAACATGGGTGATGGCTTTCGCGTGGCGCCGAAGTTGACGGATGGAATTTCGGCTGAGACCGATGAGACCGCCTGGGGTGAGCAAGATGCCTGCGGTGGTGGACAAGGTGAGAAGCGGGTTGAAGGGGCTCATCCGGCGCATGGTCCGCCAGACAGCTTCCGGGGGATGGGCTTCTTCCTCGCGAATCCAGTCGATCAAGTGGGTGCTCAGCAGGCAGCCGATCATGGAGATGGCGAACAGAATGTGATAATCGTGGATGGTCTGGCCTAGGAACACCCCTAGATGGTCGGGAGTGAGGCGTAGGAAGAGGCTGCCTACGAGGGGGCCGGTAGCGGTGAGAAAACTGGTGAGGGCTAGGAAGACCGCGACGTAAGGTGCTTTGTTGGCGGGGGCTAGCTTGAGCATGAGATTGAACTGACAGAGCTGGAAACCGGCGGTAGCACCGCCGATAATCAAATAACTCAAGCCGAGATGCCAAAAGAAGCGTTCGCCGACGAAGCTCCAGGCGATCAAGCCCGTTAATGCCCAGGTCAATGAGCCGACATACAATACTGGCTTGCTTCCGAAACGATCACACAGCCATCCCCATCCCTTGAGCGTCAGGATGCCACCCACGCCACCCAGCGCCGTCAGAATGCCGACGTCACTGACTGACCGATGAGCGCCTTCGACCAGAAACATCGGATAAAATGGTTGACTGAGATTGAGCAACAAGCCCCAGACGCCGACAAAAAAAACGAGTTTCAGGTAATTGAAATTTCGGATGGGCTCGATGATTTCCGCCAGATCCGGCGGTTTAGTCGTCGGGGCAAGCACACTGGCGGGAAACCTCATTCGGGTGAGGAATAGAAAGCCGATCATCCGGGCCAGTCCAGCCACGGCGAAGATGGCGCCGAAGGTCGCGAGCGAATTGTCGCCGTGATCCGCGATGTGACCGACGACGATGAGCGCGAGCAGGGTCCAAAACCCAAAAATAAGATTTCGACGTCCGAAGAACTTTCCCCCAATGCGCGGAGGGACCAGTTCAGAGATGGACGCGGACCAGGCGACGCTGCCGACGCTATTAGCCAGGGTGGCAACGCTGAGAATGCCGGCGAACAAGGGGCTTCGATAAGGCGGATCTAGCCAAGGGAGGAAACCCATTAGGCCCCAGGGACCTGCATTCAAGATGAACGATGCGGATAGAATCTGGTACAACGAGAACCACCGTCTCAGGAGTGCCATGAGCAACGGTTGAATCAGGTTGGCGAGATGTGGGAGTGCCGCCATGGCTCCGACGCTGGTGGGTCCCCACTGAAGCCCGACGACGGCAAAGGCGATGACAAATGGAAAACTGGGGAGCGTGAGGTTGAGCATCGGGACACTGAAGCATGCCTCGATTGTCGAATACTTCAGCGACAAGAGCAGTTCGCGATGCGAAATGCGGCTCATAATGGTCGGGCTTGGCCCAACGGAGACGTGGTGCTCGTTGTCAGGTGCCAGCTCCGTCGAGTCGAGCCAGCATATTTGTCAGGTAGGGCAACAATTGCTTTTTGCGGCTGACGATTCCGGTGAGTTCGAACATACCGGGTTCGGGTTCTGGATACTGGATGGCATCGCGAAGTCGCGTGTTGCCAGCAACCAGCAATAGGGACGTCTGCAGAACCACGTCGGTGACGAGCAGCACGCTGAAGTCGTATCGGTTGACCGCGCGGTACTGTTCGAGCGCTGTGCGCACTTCGATTTTGCGCTTTTGGAATTGGTCGAAGCCAATTTCCTCGATTTGGGCAACGCTGAAACGACGATTGCCTTCGACATACTCCTTGCAATCGGCGGTGATGGACTGATCGGCGGGACGAGATACCAGAACCGAGCCGGATTCGAACAATTTCTCGGTGAACTCCCGGGCTTGTGTATTGGACAAGACCTCCAGCCATTCAAGGATTTCGGCATCGCGCGGAGTGGTGGTAGGAGATGTGAGATTCAGTGTGTCCGAGACCAATCCAGCCAATAGCAGTCCAGCGATACTTGGCGGTAACTCCACACCATAGCGTTTGAAACAATCCGCGACGATGGTGCTGGTGGACCCAACCGGTTCATTTCGAAAAAGAATGGGCTGCGTGGTGCTGAGCGATCCGATCCGATGATGATCGATGATCTCCAGGATATCCACTTGATCCGCTCCCTGTACGGCTTGGGTCAATTCATTGTGGTCAACGAGGATCAGTTGTCGGGTGGTTTTCTGGAGAAAGCATGATTTGGTAATCACGCCCACGACGTGCTTTTCATTGTTCAATACCGGAAATGCCTGCTGTTGGGAATCGACCGCCCGGTGTTGGATGTCCATCAGGCGATCCTCAATGCCAAAAGACTGGAAATTCTGGTGGAGCAGATGTTCCACAGCGATTGAAGCCCGGCAGAGCATGGCTGTGGTGGCAGAATCGTGGGGCGACACAATTAAGCTAACCTCATGAGACTGGGCAACCGCCTGGATGTCTTCTGAAACCCGCAAGCCCCCCGTAATGATGACAACGCGGACGCGTCCCTGGACGGCGAGACGTTGGATGTCTTCGCGGTCTCCGACCACGACGGCGAGTTTTTCGTGTGGATACTGGGGTAGACGCGCGGCGAACGACGCAGGCTTAAGCGTGGCGACCATCAGAATGAGGTCGTCTTCGCGTTCGGGGTCAAACGCGCAGATCATAGTGCCTTGAAGCACTCGGCAAAGGCTGCGCAGCGAGGCGAGAACCCGTCGGGAATCAAAGATGCGATTGAGGGAAGGAAAGAAGAATCTGCTGGCTTTGAACACCGACAATAGACCGAGACAACGTCTGTCCTGATCGAGCACGGGCAGCATGCGAAGATTCTTTTCATCCATCATGGCCAAGGCTTCCACCACACTCGTACGCGGTCCTACCGAAACCACCTTATGTTCCATGACATCGCAGACTTTGGGGGCGACATCCGCTACAAACTTGGGTGCCTCCATCCCAAATGTTTTGAGAACGAAATCGATGCGCTCATTGGTTTCTCCGCACCGCGCTGCGAGCGCGTTTGGCATGCCGGTCCGCCGCTTGAACTCCGCATAACCAATGGCGGAGCAGATGGCGTCTGTATCAGGATTGCGATGACCGATGACGAGGACTTCACTCATGAAGGGCTGCGCTGAGATAGTGCAAGGTGGTGCCGCATTCAATCGTGGAAACGATCGGATGCCCCAAAATGAAGAATTTCATGATGTTTCGAGGCTGGGAAACGATTGCGATTGAACGAAGGCGAACGCAGGTCGCGACATCTGCCGAAAAAGTCTGAGCCTGGGCCGTAACGCTGTGGTTCGGCCGGTCGAGCTGGCTTCCTTGCACCCAACCCTCTGCCGATGTTCAACCGGTTGGCGCACTAGGACCTGGGGTCCTGTTTGGTCTTTTGAAACCACTTCCAGGTGGCGACCGCGGCGGGGACCCATTGGAGCCAGCGATGACCCCAATGGAGCGAGGCAAACCCGGCAAGCGCTGTGGCTACGGCGATGAGAGGGCTGGCTGAGCGCCATTTATCGCCAGCTTCCTGAACCCACGAGAAGCGATCGCGAAGCTGGATGCATTCCGCACGAAGGATAGCCCGCTGCAAGTCGGATTGCAGCAGAATGAGGCGTTTTCGTTCGGCGAGGGGTTCTAATCGGGTTGGCGCAGACATTCTCGATCCTTTCGCAGCTCATCGATGGAGGCCTCAAATGGCGGTGTGCTGCTCATGATTTGACGATGGAGCCAGCGGAATACCGCCGCCGCAGTGCCCAGAGTGACTACGGACAACCCGATGAGGCCACCATAACCTGCGGTATTCCACAAGAAGAGGGACAACGCGGCCAGACCTATCAGAATTCCCGCCAAGCCAAAGGCGAAGACCAGTCCGAACCACGCCAGCCACCGGATAAATCGCAACTGTTCTTCGCGCAATTCGACGCCGAACAGCTCCACGCGACTGGTGAAGAGGCCAATCGCGGTCTCGAGAATCCGGTTTGCGGACGAGCGCAGCCTACCTCTTTCGGGTTCAGGGTCGCTCATGCGACTACTTCCGGTTCACGAGAACACCGATCAAGAGGCCGATTCCAAAGGCGATGCCCATGGATTCATAGGGGTGTGCTCGGATGACGGTGTCCGCTTTCTGAGCGGCAACCTGGGCGTTAGCAGCAGATTTTTCTTGCAAGGAATCGCAAGTGTTACGAGCCCGTTCCAATGCCTCTGCGACCTTAGATCGAGCTTCTTTGGCCTTTTCGCTCATGTCCCCGGCGGTTGCTCGCAACAAGTCCTCAGCGTCACGCGACAGGGCGCGGAGGTCTGCGTAAACGCGTTCGCGGGCCAAAGCACTGTGATCTGTAGTCAATTCTTCGGGATTCATATCATTACGTGTTCAACGAACTGAATTCTAGGCCGGCTCGAAGTCCGACTTCCGAGACCCTAGTTGGCGTCGGATGATCTTGGCTTTACAATTACTGTCGTTTATTCGACCGATTTTTGGCCGAAGCAATGAGTCCGAAGACTTAAGGGCGGGTATGCGAGGCTTGGGGATGCCGGCACATCCGGCAATCGGTCTTATCTTCGATGCGCGCCTCAAATTTCCGGCAGGTGCATTGGGCACACGCGCCGTTTGCCGGGGTGATCGTCGCCGAGTTCGAGGTGGAAGCCGTGGTTGCTGCTGTCGAATTGCCGCCGGTTTTTGATTTGGTGGTGCCACAGCCGCTGGAGGCAACTCCAACCATCAGAAGGCTGAGGAGGCAGGAGGATTTTAAGAATTGGATCATGAGACTGTTTTGGTTTCGCGTTGAGTTCGTCAAAGGTCGGTCATTGGCAGCGACCTGGACGGTTATCGCTTCGCTCTGTTTTGAGCGAATTGACGCCGCCATTGCGCCACATCGTCGCGTTTATCCCACAATGGGTCCTCGCTGTCCATCTGTCCCGAAAAGGTTCCACGGCCACGGGCGCATCTCCGAGTTGTCGGACACTTGGAGATCGGCTGGCGGCGCAATTCCCCAAAAGCGGTGGAGGACCACCGCGCTCCTAAGGCACCACCATTCGAGTCGCACGACCCTGTTCATTTGGAGAGTGCGGCCGCCCTCCACCGCGTTTCCCATCAGCATCCAATGCGGCGCCGGTAACTTGGAGATGCGCTCCACGGCGAGGTGGACAGAAACTGAATTGCCGAACGTCCGTTTGACGCATCATTTGATTCGTTGACCCGTGCCTTGCTCACGGTAGGCTGGGGCCACAGTCACCAACAAATTAATTCAACACATCTAACAGCCACGCATTTTATGTCACAGCCAGAGAAGGATTCGATGAAGAGGGCGGCGTCTTCCCGTCGCCAGTTTTTGCAGACTGCTGCCGCAGCGGCGGCCGCTGCCAGTGCCGCCGCAGGTTGCTCGACGGCCGGCACAGGTTCCACCGGTGGAAGTGCGGGTCCTTCCGCGCCGTCGACGCCTGTATCCGCCGGGACGTCCGGCGCGCTGAAGAAGGCCTTTAAGACCAATGTCGCGCCCTACGCCGGTAAGGTGTTGGGTGCCAACGACCGGATTGTGTGTGGCTTCGTCGGGGTCGGCGGTCAGGGCTCCGGGGCTCATGTGGGGCAATCCTTGGCGCACAAGGATGAAAACAACATCGCGCATGCGGCCATTTGCGATGTGTCAAAGCGGCGTGTCCAAGACAATATTAAGAAGGTCCAGGACGGCAAAGCAGGCACGCCGCAGGGATACGGCGACTACCGCCAGTTGCTGGAGCGCAAGGATATTGATGTGATCTTCTGTGCGACGGTAGACCACTGGCACACCAAGGTGAGTTGCGATGCGATGACTGCGGGCAAGCACGTGTATGTGGAGAAGCCGATGACACGGCATTTGCACGAGGCATTCCAGATTCATGACATTGCCAAGAGTACGGGCAAGGTGTTGCAGGTCGGATCCCAGGGGTGCTCTGATATGAAGTGGCACAAAGCCGCTGAATGGATTCGAGCCGGCAAAATCGGCCCTGTGGTGATGAGCCAGGGCAGCTACATGCGTAACAACCCCAAGGGCGAATGGAATTACGATGTGCAGCCGTGGTGCACACCGGACGACGTCAATTGGGCCATGTGGATGGGCAATGAGATCAAGAAACAGGTTCCGTTCAACGCCGACCACTACTTCCGCTGGCGGAAGTATTATCCCTACTGCTCCGGTTTGTTGGGTGACTTGTTCCCCCACAAACTGCATCCGTACATGCTGGCCACCGGTAATCCGGAATTTCCTTTGCGCGTCGCTGCGGTCGGCAATAAGAAGGTGCGCACGGACGCCAAATCCGAAGGCAAGAGCAAGACCGAGTATGAACGCGATGTCTGCGAAATCATCCAACTCATCGCGGAGTTCCCGAGTGGTATGGTGATGCATATCACGTCGAGCACGGTGAATGAACAGGGCACGCAAGAAATGATCCGCGGCCACAAAGCCACCCTGACAATGGCCGGCAACAAGGTGGAACTGAAGCCCGAACGTCCGTTCGCCGAAGAAATTGATCCGCAGACGAGCGAGCCCTTCGCGACCGAAAGCGTTGCGGCGCACCACAAGAACTTCTTCGGTGCCATCCGGGGCACCGCCAAAGCCAATGCAGGCATTGATCTCGCCGTCAAAGTGCAGACGGTCATTTCCCTGGCGGAAACTTCTGAACGGCTTGGGATGATGTGCTACTTCGATGCTGCCACCCGTCGAGTGACGGACGCTACCGGACGCGAGATCGCGCCGCTCAGTTACGGCACCACGGAATTGTCCTGATCAGGCTAAGTGACGTCGCAACGCGGGTGTGGATGCTTCGGGCATCCCGCCCGCGTTGTTTTTTTGGCCGCTTAGCTGGAGGGCAAACTCGGTTCCAGATTCATCGGATCGAACTAATTCGAGGGAAGCTCCCAAGTGGAGCGCGAGTTGGTGACTGAGTGCTAGACCCAATCCGCTGCCTCCCTCCTTCGTGGAGGACACCGGAGTGAAAAGGTGTCGGCGGACCTGCTCTGGCAATCCGGGGCCTTGGTCGCAAACCCGGAATACCGGGTTTTCGCCGTTCCCCAGAGTGCAGGACAGAGAGACCATGCCGAGCGGTGGCGTGGCTTGGATCGCATTTCCGATCAGGTTTTCCAGGATCAATATCACTAAGTTCGCCTGTCGATTTTCGAGTGATTTCTGGGCGTCACACTGGGCAATCCATTGCACTCCGGCTCGGGTGGCGGGTTCCGTAAATTTGGTTTCAAGGATTTGAACGAGTTCACGAGTGTTGACTTCGTAGGCAAACGTTCCTTGTTCTTGACTGAGTACCTGCATGACGCCATCGATCATTGATTTCATGCGTCGTGCTGTGGCGGCGGCGTCGCGCCATCCGGCATCATCGAGTGGAGGTGTCGTTGGTGAGGCAGAAGAGCCCTTGGCTTGGGGCTTTGCGTTTCCGGTTTGGCTGGACATGAACTGCTGGAGCCCTGCGAGAGGGTTTTTGAGTCCGTGGAGCAAGTGAGAGGTGACAGCACCTATCGCCGATGTTTTGGCGGCCAGGCTGAGTTCATGGTTCGCCTGTAGCAGTCGTTGAGTACGGGCTTCGAGTAGTTGATTGGCGAGGGACAATCGATGAAAGGCGAAAGCGAGCGCAATACTGATGGCACTGCCCGCGAGTGCAAAGGCGAGAAGCGCTTGGCGCTGTAAGCTTCGATCCAGCGCCTCAAATTCAGACGCCAGCCCAGAACCATCAAAGTAGAACTGAGCGATCCCGGCGAGGCCGCCCGAAGCCTCGGGCAAAGGGAGTACCATTTCGAGTACGGGGGGATGGCCCGTTAGGGAGAGGCTGGTTGCAGCCGATTGGGCTTCGGTCCGATGGAATTGGCTTGGAGACTGGCCAGATCGAATCTGATTCAGAATTGGCGAGGGCAGGTCGCTCTCATTCGTCGCGCTCAGCAGGCCTGTGAAGAAAACGCCCTGTTCTGTAAACAATCGGACGCCTAAAATTCCAGGAAGTTCCGGCAAGGTTGAGGCATCGAGCACTGTTAGTAGTGGGTCCCCATCGGGCGACGAAGAGATTCCCGAAACCTGTTGCTGAAGGATTGCGCGGAGAATTTGGGCGTCGCGATTGACGAGTTGAACCCTGAGTTCCGAGCGCAACTGGGTGCGTGTGAGCTGAACGGCCCCTGCCAGCAGCAGCAGAGTCATTCCGTTGGCAATCCAAGGCACCCACCGTTCACGGGAGGCGTTCATTCTGGACGCCGTTCTGGACTGGTTTGAGGGTTTGGTTTGCACGGCGCGTGATGGAATCAGTCCAATCGCTCTGAACCCGACTATCCCGATAAATCATTTAGAACTCAAATTCGATTCCGGCGGATACCGTGTTGGCGCGGTAATCGTCCAGCGGAACATTGGATCGGACGTGTTCGTTTTGATAGGCGACGTTCAGCAGCCATTTTTCGTGGAGCCTGTATTCGATGCGCCCCTCCAATTCCAGTTCGTCGCGGGTGCGCGTTGCGAGATCGAAGGGTGAAGCACGTTGCAGCGGAAAATCATAGGTCAACCAGCGAGCAGTGCCCTGGAAGGTCCATTTGGAAATTCGATAGCTACCGGAGAGAATCGTTCCCAAACGATCCAAATCAAACCAACCACTGCCATTCTCGACGCGGTGAACGTAGAAGAGTCGTGCGACCGACTGCCATCGAGCCTCGGCGTCCCAATCGTGGCGCCAGGCGATTTCGGCCTTCATATCGTCTGTCGTCAGTGACAAATTAGGGTTGGCGGCGCCGATGCGAGAAATCTGGAACCGGTCGTCGTAGGGACGTCGCATGGCGCTCAAGAGGATTTCCACCGAAGAATTGGTGCGGTAAGACCATCCCACGGTCAGCTTGGGGCCGCCTTCCCAAAAGCTGCTAATGGGTGCGCGATAATACTGGCGTATGATTGGAGTGGAAAGTTCGCCCCAGAAACCGGGGCCGAAGTCGCGACGGAATGCGGGGGTGAGCGCCAGATGATGTCCCTGTGCCTGGATGGTGCCGACCCCGACCTCAAGGGTCGAGGCAGTGTCCACCTCGTAGGAGGCATCGAACACCTGATCTGCGTATAGATGCAGCGCTTTCAGCGAGACTGTCCACTGATTTGCCAGGGGTTTCTTCAGGGAGGCGTGGGTCAGGAAGGTTTGTTCCTTGGAGGCTCCAGGGCCGTTGGTGGATCCGTCAGAGGCATTCACATAGCGTCGGTCTTCCGCGCTAAACAGGATACTAAATGACGTTCCATCTACGGGAAGTCGGAACAAAAAGAGGTCGCCACCCAACGTGATGAAGCCGCTGGAATGGAGGTTCGTGGACGAAAGTAGGACGTTTTCTCGATGACCCACATCCGCGCGAAGGCTTGTCGAGAGGTCCCATAGGGCAAAAGGCCCAGGGGCGTCTGAAGGGGGAGTGAACGTGATAGGCCCCGATCTTGCCAGCCAAGCGCCGCCTAAGACCAAGAGGATTTGGAGTGCTGTGCGGTTCCAGGCGGTGTGTGGCATTCCGTTGATTCTCGCGATGTGGTTATTGAGCATCCGGTCTAGACTCCTCCAGCGTGTGTATTTGGGTGGTTCGGAGAACCGAAAGGCCCGATGATCATTGGAAGGATCATCGGGCCTTTGTGCAGCCTGTGCAACTGATCGCGAGATCGGTTGGCGTCCCTAAATTTATCAGTTACGACCGCGGCGACGACCACCACCGTCGTCGGTGCCGGCATCGACGGGTTTCTCGTGATTCTTCAAGTCTTTCTTGATTTCGGAGATCTGCTGGCGGATTTCGACAATGAGTTCTTTGTGTTCCGTGAGAAACTTCTCGCGGTTGCCCTTCAAGGTTTCTTTGATCTTGGCCTTTTCTTCAGCAGTGGTGCCTTTGAGAGTTTTCAGCAGTTCCTTCTGCCCGGCGAGAAATGTCTGGCTCTCGGTGCGGTACTGTTCGACCAGTTTCTTCAAGGCTTCGGGAAGCTCGACTTTGGGTGGTATGCCGAGGCGCGGAATTTTAAGTCCAGGTCCGCGAGGACCCTTTTTGTCGTCGCCGGGCAATTCTGTCTCGGGTTTGCCGCCAGGACGACCGGGACCTTCGGGCTTACCCTTGTCCTGGGCACGCGCGGTACTAAAGGTTGTGAGCGCGAGGACCACGGAGGCGAGGGCCAAAAGTTTTTGAATCGGTTTCATAGGATCTTTCGTTATGTGTGCTGCTTTATTTCGTTTTGATTGCCGCACCACTGGATTACCCGGCGTTGCGGTTCTAGGCACTCTCTTGCAACTCGCGTGCCACTCGATCGAGGTGTTGATTTGATTCGAATCCTATTAATAATGAGACGGTTATGTCGAATCGTAGAGCTGGGGAATTCCCCCAAACCCGATCGTTGGGGCTCTACACCCAGGGTGAGGTGGGTGAGAGTTCCCAGGTTGGCACGTTCTACTCTAGTGGCGCCGGTTCGCTCTTGGAGGGCTGGCCGCCGATGCGGTATCGGAGGTAATCTCGCGAGACACCTAGCAAACGAGCGGCTGCGGAGACATTTCCCTGGGTCTGATCCAGCGCGTGCTGGATGAGCTTCATGATGGCATCCTCCAATGAAAATCCGGAATCGGGAAAGTGGTAAGCGGGGTTAAACCAGTCGTTGATTGGGGTGCACGGGGCGGTTCCTTTGGCTGGGTTGGCTGGGAGCCCAGGCGTCGTACTGCAAACCATACCCGCTACCCCCAGCAACTGATCGAAATTGAGTTCGGGCGATTCTTCAAAAACGAGGGCGCGTTCAATTTCGTGCCCGAGTTCTCTTACAGTGCCGGGCCAGCCGTAGGATAACAACCGTCGTTGCCCGATGCTGGAGATGGCGCGGGCAGGCAGTCGGTGACGGCAGCTAGTCCGTTGGATTAGGGATTCCGCAAGACGCAGGATATCGCCGCCGCGCTCCCGCAAGGGCGGGAGCAAGACCCGGAATAGATCCAGGCGATGATAAAGATCTTCTCGGAACTTGCCGGCCTGAACCCATTCCTTGAGATCGCAATTGCAGGCGGCGATGACACGTACATCCACCGGGATTTCGCGGGTGCCGCCGACGCGGCGGATGCGTCGGTCTTCGAGCGCCTTCAGGAGCTTGGCTTGCAGTGATAGAGATAGGCTGGCGAGCTCGTCCAGGAACAAGGTTCCACCATTGGCGGCTTCGAGGAGACCAAGCCGGGCGTTGCGGGCGTCCGTAAAGGCCCCTTTTTCGTGGCCGACCAGCTCCGATTCGGCCAAGGACTCTGGAATTGCCGAACAATTCATCTCCACCAGCGGACCCGAAGCGCGTGGGCCGCTTTGGTGAATCCAGCGAGCGATGGTGGTCTTGCCGGTGCCAGTCTCGCCCTGGATGAGCACGGGTGGTAGCTCGGTGCCCAGGCGACGGTCCGCCGCCAAAATCTTATCGAGCTGGCCTTGAAGGCCAGCCAAGGCGGTCCCGAAGAAGAAATGCGGTTCTGGGGCGTCACTCCTTTTGTGCTGCTCGATCCGTTCAGCGGCCCGGGTTTTGCGCGCACGGTTGAGGGTGAGGGTTAAGGATTCCGGCTCAAATGGCTTGGTCAGGTAGTCGAGTGCCCCAAGCTTTATTGCCTCGACCGCTCCGGACACGCCGCCCTCGGCGGTCATCACCACAACCCCGGTATCCGCTCCGAAAACGCGTTCCTTGAGCAAGTCCGTGCCGAGCCCGTCGGGTAAATTCACGTCGAGCAGGGCGAAATCGAACCGGAACTCCTGGGCGAGCTGGCGGGCGCTACGAATCGTATCGGCAGCGGTCACATCGGCGCCAAGCCGTTCGAGGGTGGCAGCAAGGAACCGCCGCAGAAGCGGTTCGTCGTCAAGTATTAGAATGTTAAGGCCTGCGAGAGGTTCCAAGGGCATGGAGGTCATGCTGCCTCGGGGGGTGGGAGGAGGGCGACCGAAAAGGAATGCTTCTGGTCGTTGACACAGTGGCGCCTCCTTCCGAATCTCCGCCCTTCTATGGCCGAGCCGAAAGAGAATGTCTTGATGGAGAAAATCGTCTCCCTCTGTAAACGCCGCGGGTTTGTGTTTCAATCCTCCGAGATTTACGGGGGCATCAATGGTTTTTGGGATTACGGCCCGTTGGGTGCGGAGCTGAAGCGGAATGTGAAGGAATTGTGGTGGACCTCCATGACTCGGATGCGCGACGACGTGGTAGGCTTGGAGGCTACGATCATTATGGCACCTCAGATCTGGAAGGCCTCGGGTCATGTGGACACGTTCAGCGATCCCATGTGCGATTGTTTGTATTCCAATAAGCGGTTTCGCGCAGACCAGATTGAGCCACAGAGCGGCACGGCTTATTATTATGCGGGAGCGCGGGATGCGGCGGCCGGGCGTCAGGTGGACGACGTGTTTGCGGTATTGCTACCGCCTGGTAAGCCGGTTCAGAGCGCTCGAAATCTGGCGACACAGTTCTATAACAAACGGGGTGTGACTGCGGTGGAACTCCTGGGTGAGCGTGCCGAAGCAGTGGAAAACTCCACGCGGTTCAATCCGGATAATGGGTCACTGCTGACAGAACCGCGCCCATTTAACCTGATGCTTCAGACCTACGTGGGTCCTATTCAGAGTTCTGAAAACGTGGCGTACCTACGACCCGAAACCGCTCAGGCAATCTTCGCGCAATTCAAGAACGTCCATGAGACCTCGCGTCAGAAGGTGCCATTCGGCATTGGGCAAGTTGGCAAGGCGTTCCGGAACGAAGTGACCCCTCGGAATTTCACATTCCGGTCGCGCGAATTCGAGCAGATGGAGTTAGAGTTCTTTATCAAGCCGGACGAAGCGGTGGAAGCCATTCATGGTGCGGTGGCGGTGCCGACTGTTCCCGGGCATCCCGGCGAACCTCAGCCCAACTGGGGCTGGCAGATGTGGCATCGGTATTGGGTCGAGGAACGTGTCCGATTTTACGAAAGCATCGGGCTGAGTCGAGAAACCCTTGGATTCCATATACAGACGACTGAAGAGCTCGCGCACTATGCCCGTGCTACCACCGACATCTTATTCAAGTTCCCCTTCAGCAAACGGGATGCTGCCGGCAATGTGGTCGGGGATGAACTCGAAGGCATTGCAGCCCGAAGCGATTTCGACCTGTCTCAGCATGAGCGCTTCTCCGGCAAATCCATGGGAGTGTTTGACGAGGATTTGCGCACCGGATGGGGCAAGCTCGAGGACGCCAAGAAAGCCTCCCTTTCCAAGCGCTATTATGACGCACGGCTGAACTACTTGATGCGCGTGGGTGTCGATGCAGCCAAGGCCCAGGTGGATGCCAAAGAAGACGCCGAGGGTCTGGCGAAGGGACAGTACATTCCGCACGTCATCGAACCGTCGGCGGGCGTGGATCGGCTGATCCTGGCGCTCATTGCCAATGCCTTCACGGAAATCACCGACCCGGACGACAAGGGCAAGAGCGAAACCCGAGTCATGATGCGATTTCATCCGCGCGTGGCACCGATCAAGGTCGCCATTCTTCCATTGCTCAAAAACAAACCGGAATTGGTTTCCAAGGCGCGCAGCATCTTTGAAGCGTTGCGGCCACTGATGAATGCGTACTTTGATGAAGCTGGTTCTATCGGCCGCCGCTATGCGCGCCAGGACGAAGCCGGGACACCGTTTTGCGTCACTGTGGACTTTGATACGTTGGGAGAGAAACCTGAATTGTTGAATACCGTGACGCTGCGCCATCGGGACGATGGTCGCCAGGAGCGTCTAGCGATCGACCAGCTTATTCCTTGGCTGATGGAGCGCGTTCGTTGCGTTTAAAATAGCCAGCATCACCCGCCATGCTTCACCAATACTTGATAGCTCCGGGAGTGGTTCCGCCGTTGGATCCAGGGTTCCGGCCAGCTTCCCTGGCATGTCGCGCCTATGAACGGGATGCCCGTGTGCCGGTGCGGCTCGCACTGGAACAGTCCGATGGCTCGGTGTTTCACGTTCACACCCAGGTACTGCCTGGTGCCGCCGAGGTGGAGTCCACCAACGCTTATTTCCTTGAACGGTTGGTCAAGTTCCTCCTCTGGTCCTACGGCGGTTGGCGCCTTTGGGTGGATGGACCCGAAACGCTGGTCCAGGCGTTGCAACGACATTACCGCGAGGACGCCACGGGTAAGTTTGATTCTGAGATCATCGGCGAACGCATTTACGATCATCCGATCGCCGTGGTTCACACCCGCGAACTGCCTGCTGCGAAATCCACAACAGCTCCATTGGGGCGTCATTTGCAGGGGTGCCGGATCGGCTTCGATTTGGGCGGCAGCGATCGAAAGGTGGCTGCGGTGATTGACGGCCAGGTGGTGTACAGCGATGAGACGGTCTGGGACCCCTATTTCCAGGCCGACCCGCAGTATCACTTCGACGGCATCATAGATTCTTTGAACAAAGCTAAAGCCCATTTGCCCCGAGTCGATGCGATTGGCGGCAGCGCGGCGGGTGTTTATGTCAACAATCGGGTCAAGGTAGCGTCGCTCTTTCGAGGTGTCTCCAAGGAGCTCTTCGAGTCGCGGGTGAAGGAATTGTTCGTGGAATTGCGCCGAACATGGGGTGGCATTCCATTCGATGTTGTGAACGATGGCGAAGTGACCGCCTTGGCAGGATCCATGGCCTTGGGCGCGAATGCGGTCTTGGGATTGTCCATGGGAACCAGCACCGCGGGCGGTTATGTCACACCAGAAGGCAACATCACGAGTTGGCTTAACGAGCTGGCCTTTACGCCGGTGGATTACAATCCCGAGGCGCCTCGAGACGAATGGTCCGGGGACTTTGGCTGTGGCGTTCAGTATTTCTCCCAGCAAGCGGTCGGACGCCTTTTGGGCCCTGCGGGTATCGTGGTCGATCCGAAGCTGCCCCTGCCAGAGAAGTTAAAACATGTGCAGCATCTCATGGCCCAAGGAGATCTTCGGGCCCGCAAGATTTACGAGACCATCGGAATCTATCTCGGCTACGCAATCGCTCATTTCACTTCGTTTTATCAACTCAGACACGTCCTGGTTCTGGGGCGGGTGACGACCGGACAGGGAGGGGATCTCATTCTGGAACGTGCTCGTGAGGTGTTGGCCACGGAGTTTCCAGAGTTGGCCAGCCAGATAGCTTTTCACTTGCCCGATGAGAAGGAACGTCGACATGGTCAAGCCATTGCTGCGGCCAGTCTTCCCTGAGTGAGCTCCGGATTTCGGGGTGTCTTGGGCTGGTTTGTGGCGAATTTCCCATTTACCCCCTTTTTTCCCTATCCTTTTGCGGCGCTTTGTCGCAGAAGCTCGCCCTTCGTTTTTTCGGTCATGAATGAGCAGATCGTCATCCTCGACTTTGGGTCGCAGTATACCCAGGTCATCGCCCGCCGGATTCGGGAGTGCAACGTGTACTCCTCCATCCTGCCCTACAACACACCTGCCGCTGAGATTCAGCGTTTGGCGCCTCGGGGGTTGATCCTCTCGGGTGGACCGTCGAGCGTGTACTCCAAGGAGGCGCCCTTGCCAGATCGCGCCCTGTTCAAACTGGGGATTCCCGTGCTGGGAATTTGCTTTGGAGTTCAGGTTCTGGCTCATTTTTTGGGCGGGAAGGTCGAAAAAGGCGATAAACGCGAATATGGCAAAGGGACGCTTACGGTCACGGATGAACGCTGTGTCCTGTTCCGCAATCTGCCCAAAGAGCTCCAGGTCTGGAATTCACACGGCGACAAATTGACGCGTCTGCCCAAGGATTTTGTGGTGGTCGGAACCACCGACAATTCGGATTACGCCGCCATTGAGCACCTCGAGCGCAAGCTGTTCGGCATCCAGTTTCATCCCGAAGTGGTTCACACCCCGCGTGGGAAGGAGATCATTTCGAATTTCGTCCACGGTGTTTGCGGTTGCGGACGCAATTGGAACATGCGGAGTTACATCGAGCAGGCAGTGGATCAATTGCGCGCCCAGGTGGGCAAGGAACGGGTGATCTTGGGACTGAGTGGAGGTGTTGATTCCAGCGTGGCAGCGGCTTTGATCCATCGCGCACTCGGCGATCAATTGACCTGCATTTTTGTCAATAACGGGCTGTTGCGCGCGCGTGAAGCCGAAACGGTGCAGGAAGTTTTTGGGCGAAATTTCCAGATCAAACTACTTTATGAGGATGCTAGTGCGCTCTTTTTGCGAAAACTGAAAGGGGTTAGCGATCCGGAGCGAAAGCGGAAGGTCATCGGAAAGACATTCATTGATGTCTTTCAGACGGCCACCCGCCGCGCCGGTAAGGCGCGCTTTCTCGCTCAAGGTACCTTGTACCCCGATGTCATCGAGTCGGTCCCCATTGCGGGCAATCCGGCATCCATGATCAAGTCGCATCACAATGTGGGTGGACTACCAAAAGGGATGAAGTTTGAATTGGTAGAGCCGTTACGGTGCCTGTTTAAGGATGAGGTGCGCCAGTTGGGATTGGAACTTGGGTTGCCCAAGGAAATTGTATATCGCCAACCATTCCCGGGGCCTGGGCTCGCTGTGCGTTGCTTGGGACCCGTGGATTCCAGCAAGCTCAAGATCCTGCGTCTGGCCGACGCCATCGTAGTCGAGGAGATGAAATCCGCTGGCTGGTATTACAAGACCTGGCAGACCTTCGCGGTGTTATTGCCGGTGAGGAGCGTCGGCGTGCAGGGGGATGAACGCACCTACGATTACACCGTGGCGATCCGCGCAGTGGAATCTCAGGACGGTATGACCGCTGATTGGGTCCGACTGCCGTACGAACTGCTCGAAAAAATCTCCCTGCGCATCACCAATGAGGTGAAAGGGTTCAACCGGGTCGTCTTCGATCTCACAAGCAAACCACCCGGAACAATCGAGTGGGAATAGGCTTTTTTGGAATGTAAAAGGTCGCGAGTGAATTGCCTGGCTAGTTCAAACTGGAGGCTTCCAAAAGTCGGTCGACTGTCCGTTCGGGTGCTTCGTCTCGGGCCACTGGGACCCAATTCAGATCCATTTGCCCGCGAAACCAGGTCAGTTGGCGTTTAGCGAACTGGCGCGTCCGAGTTTTTACCAACTCGATGGTTTCGCGCAGGCCGCGCTCACCACGAAGATGCTCCACCACCTGGCGATAGCCAATGGCTTGCATCGCCGTCCGGTTTTGATCGAGACCCTGGGCGAGGAGTCGTTGTGTTTCCCCGACCAAACCTCGTGCGAACATGTCGTCGACGCGCCGATGAATGCGCTGATGCAAATCGTCGCGTTCTCGTGCCAATCCAAAACAGCGGCCTTGGATGGCAATCGGGACATCGCCCCAACGGGCGCGTTGCTGGGAAAACGGGATGCCCGTGAGTCGGATCACTTCAACGGCACGCACCACCCGTCGACGATTCGCCGTGTCGATTTCGTTAAACGTAATGAAATCCATCCGGGCAAGTTCCTCCAGCAATTCGGCCAGTGGTTTGGCTTCCAGTTCCGCCCGGAGCTGTGGATTGGGGGCGGGGGCACTTCCAAGACCCCCCATCCACACGTTGAAGTAGAGGCCGGTGCCGCCACATAAAATGGGGATTCGTCCGCGGCTGGAAATCTCGATGAGTGCCTGGTTGGCGAGTTCATGGAACCGCGCGGCGTCGAATGACTCGTTCAAGTTGGCGACATCAATGAGATGATGTGGGACTTGGTGGCGCTCCGCTGAAGATGGCTTCGCGGTGCCGACATCCAGGCCTCGATAGACCTGCATGGAGTCGACCGAAATGATTTCACCCCCGAGTTGTGAGGCTAGAGCGAGGGCGACGGCTGATTTACCGGAGGCAGTGGGGCCGGCAAGGACTATGGGCCGTGGAATGGTGATGGGTGAATCCAGAGTCATCGCATCCAGGTGACCGCGGAAAACTAGGGTTTGGGTGATTCCGTGGGTCCAGGAACGACGCCGGGAGGAAGCGATGATCGCTCGGGAGTACTTGGATGCCGCATCCAGGATAGCATCATCATTAGACCGACGCCAATGCAGATGGCCGAGTCCGCAACATTAAAGGCGGGGAATCCAATTTCAGGACCGTCTCGTGGCTGGAGGTGAAAATAGATGAAGTCGATGACGTGGCGTCGACTGGGAAGCAATCGGTCGAGCAAGTTGCCGAGAATCCCTCCGAACAAGAGACCTAACGAAATCTGACTAAGCAAGTGGTCAGCCTCGAAATGATGGCGATAACGCCAGAGAGCGAACATTGCGATGGCGGACACGCCGGCTAGCAGATTGTTCTGACCCCGGAACATGCTCCAGGCGGCGCCGGTGTTTCCCCAATGAACGAACTTAAAGAAGCCCTCGAGAATGATTCGTTCCTCCTGAAACCCGAGCCACTGCAACACCGCAAGTTTTGTGATTTGGTCGAGACTAAACACCACCAGAGCCAATAGCGCCATGCGCTGGTTGGCGGTCAGTCTCAGAAATCGTTGGAACAAGGGCATGCGACGCGGTCGCCGTTATCGATTACTCTATCGGCTCGCCGGTGGTCTGCGTCAATTCGCGGAAACGCTGATTCAATCGACCGTAAACCGGTCCAGGTTTGCCATTTCCAATGATCCGCCCGTCAATTTTCACCACGGGAATCAATTCTGCGCCTGTTCCCGTGAGGAAACATTCGTCCGCGGTAAAGAGATCATAGCGGGTCAAATTTGGTTCACTCGAAGGAATCTGAAGTTCGTGCGCGCAGTCGATCACGGTATTTCGCGTGATGCCGTACAATGCCCCGGCGGACAGGGGTGGTGTCATGAGGCGTCCTTTTTGGACGATGAAGATATTGTCGCCGGTACATTCTGCGACGAATCCTTCGGAATTCAGCATGATCGCCTCCTCCACGCCGGCATTGTTCGCTTCAATCTTCGCCAGAATGTTGTTCAGGTAGTTTAGCGACTTAATGGCGGGGTTGACCGAATTCGGCAGCATGCGTGTGGTGGCCACGGTGACGATGTCCAACCCCTTTTCGTAGTATTCGATGGGATAAAGTTGGAGCTTATCCGCGATCACAATGACGCTAGCGCGTTTGCAGCGATTTGGATTTAGGCCAAGGGTGCCGACGCCACGGGTCACGACGAGTCGGATGTAGCCGTCGCGCAGCTTGTTTCGACGACATGTCTCAACCACCGCCCGAGTCATCTCTGCCGGTGAGATGGGAATGGTCAGGAGAATGGCCTTGGCCGACCAGTACAGACGTTCGATATGTTCGGCGAGTTTGAAGACGCGCCCGTTGTAGGCCCGGATGCCTTCAAAAACACCGTCTCCATAGAGCAAGCCGTGGTCAAACACACTGACTTTGGCGTTCTTTTCGTCGAGAAATTTGCCGTCGATATAAACCTTCATGTGACAGAAGAGCGGGGAGCCTAGGCGGGACTGGATGTCGAAGGCAACAGTGGAGCTGATGGGGCTTTCGAGCAGAAGGCGCCTCTTTCGGGACATAACGTCGATTCCCACCCACTCCAGCTCACATTTTGGCGATCGATTTTCTCCAGGGGCAATACAGCCAAGCGTAGAAACTTACCGGGGGGTGTTGCTCAAGTCGGGCTCCTTCCGTTAGAACACTGCCCGTGAAGAAGACCTTTGCCGAGATGGGGTTGCCGGGGCGATTGATTGCGGTCGAAGGCTTGGATGGTTCCGGCAAATCGACCCAGATCTACCTGTTGAAACGCTGGATGGAGATGCAACGCTTCACGGTTTTCTTTTCGGAGTGGAATTCGTCGGATTTGGTAAAGAATGCCACGAGCAAGGGAAAGAAGATGGATCTGCTCACCCCCACGACGTTTAGCCTGATACATGCGACGGACTTTGCCGATCGGTACGAGCGTCAATTGCTGCCCTTGCTCAAGGCGGGATATCTGGTCCTATGCGATCGCTATATCTTCACTGCATTCGCGCGTGATGTGGTTCGTGGCTGCCCGCCGGAATGGGTTCGTGAGGTGTACGATTTTGCGGCGCTGCCCGACATCACCTTCTTTTTCAAGGCGCACTTGGAAGTCTCCCTGGCGCGCATTCTGGACGGCCGCCCCACGCTGAAGCATCACGAAGCCGGGATGGATCTGGGGTTGTCCAACGATCCGTACGAGAGTTTTCGCATCTTTCAGGGCCGGATTTTTGAGCAGTACCTGGCGATGAGCACGGAGTTCCAGTTCTTGGTGATGGATGCCAATCAGCGAATCGAGGAACAGCAAGGATTGGTGAGGAAATTGGTGGCTGACCGATTGGACCTAGATCGATTCCGTCGCTAAGGGTGCGGTGGAGGGTTCAGCGTTGTTGCCCGGCCCATAACACCAATATCGGAACGAGAATGCCCATGCCCAAGGCCAGGCAGGCGGGCCAAGGATTCCTGGTGAAGCGAAAGGCCAGTACCAGACCAAGAACCGTCGTGATAATCATGGCGGCGGACATCGTCCCGACCAGGGCGCCGAACCATTTGGGCGACGAACGTCGCTTAAATTCCTGTTCCGAAGGGTAGATCTGGTCCGTGTGAACCACCCGAAACTTCTGGACCAACGTTTCCGCTTCACTGGGGTCTTTGAGACGATCGCGGTTTTGAATCTGATACCACCCGGTTCCAATAAAAAAAAGCAGGAGCGGGGCGAAGAAGACACCCAGGTACAAGTGCAAAAAACGCAGGCGCTTGGCGGAGAACCAGCGACTTGCGGTGGATCCGGGTCCAGTGAATGAGGCGGGCTGGATCGTAGAGGCCGTAGATTCGGGGGGCATGGGCGCCGGACTTCTGAGATGCCGACCTGTCAGTCGGCAACTGTGGGTTATTTAACGGCGGGGATCCGAAGTTTCATACCGACGAAGATTTTTTTCGGGTCCTTTAGGCGCGGGTTGGCCTTGAGAACGTCATTCATTCGGATCTTCAAATTGTGTTCTTTGTTATAGGCGGCGATGATCATTCCCAAGGTTTCTCGCTCATGCACCACGTGTTCATAGAACTCCGATGGCGGTTCGGTGGTGTTGTCCTCGTTGCGGGGCGGGGAGCTGGAGCTGCGTTCAGGATCCCGATTTGGTTTTCGGCGATCATCAGTGACGGATGGTGAAGCGGGGGCGGGGGCGGCGGCAAGGCGGCCGATTTTGTCGAGTTGTTCGCCGAGATGACCGAGTGAATCGCGGATGGCTTTGCCGTCGTCGACTCGCTTCTTGTCGACTTCTCTCAACTGTTCGAGGACTTGTTCCAATTCTTTGCGAGTTGTCAATCCGACGGTGGCTTTGGAAATCGCTTCACGGAGGGATCGATTCTCCGCCTCGGTTCGTCGCAAGGCGTCGCTGAGTTGCTGAACATTTTTCGCCAGTATCTCAACGCGTTGCTCGAGGCTGTTGAAATCCGTGCGCACCAATTTATTGTCCTCGGCCAGTTCCGCCCGGACGGCGGCCAGGTCGGCGGCACTGACTGCCTGACCGTGAACTGAGGAACTCCAAAGGCTTGCGGCCATGCAAAATAGATAGGCACGTTGCATCTCCGATACCCTAGGTAGGGCACGGCGCAGCGGCAAGTGCGTTGTCGCGGGTGTTCCTGGGAGTTATTGACAAGGGACTCGTGGCGGTCGAAGCCCTTGAAATCCTATTGTGCTGGCGTTCATTTTCCGCAGTCTCTTACAAATGAAGTGGTTGCGCCGCCGGAGCACCGGCATGACGTTTCCCTTCACCCCATCAAGAAATGCGACTAGAGTGGTGCGGTCAATTATGCAACGAACGAACGACCTCCGTGTTGTCGAATGCCGCCGACTGCTTGCCCCGCGGGAGCTGAAGAGCCTGCTGCCCATGAGTGAAAAGGCCAATGCCTCAGTGGTGGCCGGGCGCGATGCGGTTCAACGAATTCTGCGCCGGCAAGACGGGCGTTTGCTGGTGGTGATCGGCCCCTGT
>SXGS01167669.1_pt1 | contig 32794 bp, 26 predicted proteins | sample 3174681 | NCBI WGS metagenome assembly SXGS01 (sample SAMN11356861, study PRJNA531348) | freshwater metagenome | isolation source: freshwater sample F1-80 | place: China: Fuxian Lake, Yuxi | collected 2017-12-25 | reverse complement strand
TTCGACATCCAGAATTTTGTCCCCGTCTCTTGCTCCGTCTCTTGCCCCGTCTCTTAACCCAATCCTAGTCCCGGTCCGATATCTCTCGAAATTCGATGGAAAATCGATCGGAATTCTAACCTTCCAAAGTTGGGCTATTTGCCAGGTTTTCGCCAGCGGTACTTTTCCCACAAATCTGGTCGGTGCTCCGCTGTCCGCCTCATGGATTCCTTCTGTCTCCATCGGGCGATCTCGGAGTGGTTCCCAGACATGAGCACCTCAGGGACCGTCCATCCGCGGAACTCCGCGGGTCGGGTATAATGAGGGTATTCCAGTAATCCGTCACCATGAGATTCTTCGGAAGCGCTCATCGCGTCTCCAAGGGCTCCCGGCAACAGGCGGGTCACGGTGTCCACAATAACCATGGCTGGCAACGCGCCATTGGTGAGGACATAGTCGCCGATGCTCAACGCATCGTCAGCCAAATGCTCCCAGATCCGCTCGTCGAACCCCTCGTAGCTCCCGCAAATCAAGATCACATGATCTAGGGCCGCCAGTTCACCAGCCACCGCCTGGTTAAACGGACGCCCACCGGGAGCGGTGAGGATGACTCGCGTTTGTGGCCCCCGAAGGGACTCCACTGCTTCAAAGATCGGTTCCGGCTTGAGAACCATTCCTGGTCCGCCGCCGAAGGGTCGGTCATCGACCGTTTTATGCCGGTCATGAGCCCAGTCGCGAAGAAAATGGATTTTGAGGTCCAAAATTCCCGTCTTCCGAGCCCTCCCCACAATGCTCTCGTCCAAAGGACCTGAGAACATCTCCGGAAATAGGGTCAAAATGTCAACCTTCATGGGGCACTCTACCAGAGTTGGAGAGTTGGTTGAAACCAAGGAAGGCGTTGCTACAGCCAGCGATAACAAACGACCATGCAAAACCCTGAGAAACCCTCCAAGAAACGTGAGACCCTGCTAAAAAGGTCTCGGAGCTAATCGTCCTCAACCAATTAACCAGATAACCAGATAGAAAGGTCTCGGAGCTATTTGTCCTCAACCAAATCGTCCTCAACCAAATCGACCGTGCAGCGCCTCCCTGCTTTGGCCGCGCCCACTTGGAGCACGGACCGAATGGCTTGGATTGTACCGCCACGACGACCAATGATCTTCCCAGCGTCTTGGCGAGCAACGCGCACCTCGTACACTGTGAGGCCACCTCGTTCGGCAGGAGTTACGGAGACCGCTTCCGGTTCATCCACCAACTCCTTCACCACAAACTCGAGGAAGGCCTGCATAGCGACAACGTGTCAGCGATGGAACGCTTCAGGCAGCAACAGCAGCAACAGTAGCAACAGAAGCCACCTTGACGGACTTCTTGATGAAAGAAGCCACTGTCTCGCTGGGCTGAGCCCCGACACCCATCCAATACTGGGCGCGACCCAAATCCAAGGTGTAGTTGGTGCCCTTGGTCTTAGGATTGTAGGTGCCGATCTCTTCAATGAACCGGCCGTCCCGAGGACTGCGTCCATTAGCCACCACGATCCGGTACACCGGATTGTTTTTATTACCGCCGCGCTTCAAACGAATGCGAACCATAGAAATGTGTATTGCTGCCCGGTTTCACGGGCGAATTGCTTCAAACGAAAGGACAAAGTAGTATCAATCCCGTGAGAGAGGCAAGCCATCATTTTGTAAACCTGATCAGCACGACCGCTCGTCTTATCCTACGGAACACCGATCAGATGAGGGTGTTGTCCGGAACGACCGACCCCTTGGGGATTACCAAGACCCCGTCCCGAATGTAGTAGAGAGGGTGATCCACATCGGCCGCCTTACCCTCCGGCGACAAGATGCAGTTGCGTCCGATGCGGGCATTCTTGTCGAGGATCGCGTTATCGATCCGCGTTCCACGGCCCACACCAATGGGGACCCCCTGATTTTCAGGACGATTACGCTTCTCGGTGTCGTCGTAGTAGTCGGCACCCATCATCACCACCCGATTCAAGGAACTCCCCGCGGCGAGGATGGAGCGAATACCCACGACGGCGTGGCGCAACTGAGCATGGTCGATGGTGCATCCGTCGGCGATCACCGCGTGATCGATCGCTGCACTCTCGATGCGGGTGGCCGGCAGGTAGCGAGGCCGCGTGAAAACCGTGGGATTGAAGAAATCAAATTGGGGCCGATCACTGGTCTGGTCGAGACTGGCCTCAAAGAAGCTTCGAATGGTTCCGATGTCCTCCCAGTACCCTTGGAAAATGTAGGAATAGACCCGGTGATTCTCGATGGCCCCCGGAATGATGTGCTTACCGAAATCAGTGTGATTGTTGTTCAGCAACTCCAAGAGCACCTCTCGGTTGAAGACGTAAATACCCATCGAGGCGAGGTAGAGGTCTTCATCGCGCTGGATGCCCAACTTCGGATAGGTGGCCCGGTCGAGCTTCATGGACTCCAACACCGCGGAATCCGTGGGTTTCTCAACGAAACGGGTGATCCGGTTCTCCGGATTGACCTGCATGATGCCCAGTGCCGACGCCTCACGCGCGGCCACGGGTTTGGTCGCCACGGTCAGGTCAGCAGAGTGCTCTATGTGAGCCTGCAGGACCGCCTGGAAGTCCATCTGGTACAACTGGTCACCCGAGAGAATGAGTGCGTACTCGAAGTCGTTGTTCTTGAAGTGCTGGAGATTCTTGCGGACCGCATCCGCCGTTCCCTGATACCAGCTCGTGCTGGAGAAACTCTGCTCGGCCGCCAGGAGTTCCACGAAGCCGCCACTGAAGTGGTCGAACTTGTAGCTCTGGGAGACATGCCGGTGCAGCGAAGCCGAGTTAAACTGCGTCAGCAAATAAATGCGACGTAGCCCACTGTTGATGCAGTTCGAAATGGGAATATCGACCAACCGGTACTTGCCTGCCAGCGGCACCGCCGGCTTGGCGCGATCCCGGGTCAACGGGAACAAGCGGGTCCCCTGACCTCCCCCCATGATGATGCTGAGGGTGTTTTCGTTGAAGGAGGATGGGCGTGGAAGGGGCATGCTGGGAGAACCTTGTTTCTGTATTTCTAGTCCCGACTCCTTTCTTTCTCAAGTTGAGATGCACACACCCAGAGTCGGTGGACGCGCACCAACGAGGTTTCACTGCCGCCGGTTCCCAAGCTTCCTCTTCAGACCAACCGTTGGCTGCCACCATCGAAACCACTCCCATCCAGATCGATGAGAATATCGCGCGGTTCGGCCCCCTTGCCCGGCCCAACCACACCTCGATCCTCCAGTTCGTCCATCATGCGAGCGGCGCGTCCATAGCCCAATTTGAGCCTCCGTTGAAGCAGGGACACACTCGCCTTCTTCTCCGTGCGAATGACGTCAATGCACTTTTGGAGAAGTTCATCATCCTCGCTACTCCCTTCGTCGTCGGGATCGAGCGTCAATGATCCCATGCTACTCTGAGCCTTCTGCAGGGCCTGATGAATTTCGGGCTCGTAGCTCGGTTTGCCCTGCACTCGGATGTGACTCATCACGGCTTCGATCTCGGCGTCAGTAATCAGAGCCCCTTGAGCCCGAATCAATCGCCCGGATCCAGGGGGTAAGTAGAGCATGTCGCCCTTGCCCAGCAGCTTGTCGGCACCCATCTGATCCAGAATGGTGCGGGAGTCGACCTTGGCCGCCACCTGGAAGGCAATACGCGCCGGGATGTTGGCCTTGATGACGCCAGTGATGACGTCCACCGAAGGCCGCTGGGTTGCGACGATGCAATGAATGCCCGCGGCCCGTGCCATTTGCGTGATACGGGCGATGGCCATCTCGACATCGGCCGGAGCTACCAGCATTAGGTCCGCCAACTCATCGATGATGACCACGATGTAGGAGAGCTTTTCCGGGATGACGATGTCTTCGTCCCGGGGGACGACGATCTGCTCATCAATTTCGACAGCAAACCCATCAGCCCCCGGTTCGACACGCTCCTTGCGTGTGGTCAGCGGCAATTCCGGATCCTTGGGCGGCAGCGGTTTTTCTTTCGGCCGCTCATTGAACGACTTGATATTGCGCACCCCGACCCGAGCAAAGATCTGGTAGCGCTTCTCCATTTCATTAACGACCCATCGCAAGGCAAGGATCACCTTCTTGGGATCCGTCACCACCGGCACTACCAGATGCGGCAGCGCATTGTACTGCTGCAATTCCACCACCTTCGGATCGATCATCACGAAGCGGAGTTGGTCCGGGCTGAACCGGTACACCAAGGAGGCGATGATGGTGTTGATGCACACCGATTTACCCGAACCGGTGCTGCCAGCGATCATCACGTGGGGCATCTCAGCCAGGTCGGCGATGATCGGATGCCCATAGACATCTTTGCCCAAGGCCAGCGGAATCCGCGCCTTCGTGTTCTGCCACTCCGGGGATTCCAGAAGATCCCGCATTATTACCTTGGTCTTGATTGCATTGGGAACCTCGACACCCACCGAGGATTTACCAGGAATCGGAGCCAGGATGTTCAGCCGTTCGGCCTTCATGGCCGCGGCGATGTTGTTGGTCAGGCCTGCAATCTTCTCCAGTTTCACCCCGGGCGCTGGATGTAATTCATAACGGGTAATGGTGGGCCCCTTAGTGATGTCACCCGGTGCGACCTCGATGCCGAACTGGGCCAACGTTTGAACCATGAGCCGAGCGTTGGCCATGAGTTCCTCCTTGGTCTCCGTCGGTTTGACGGAGGTGTCCGGCAGGCTCAGCAGGTCAATTGAAGGCAGTCGATAATTTCCGATGATCGGCGCGCTGGCTACGGTGATCGGCTTAATCTTGCGAGGCTGCAGTATCACACGTGGACGAGCAGCGACCACAGGCAGCGCCTCGACCATTGGATGTGCAGCATCCTCAGGCCGATCCCAAGGAGGAGCATCCTCGGCATCGGTGCCATCGGGGTGCTCGGTCTTGGGTCTGACGGACTCAACGGATTCAGCGGTGCTCCCCTCATCATCATTCAAATCAGCACCCAGCGGACGGCCCAAAATGCGCTCAGCCACCGACTTGGGCTTCCGAGGTTCTGCTGCTAGAGCCGGCTCGTCGCCCGCAGGGGCGAGCACCGCAGAAATTTCATCAGCCCTAATAACCTCGCCGGCCTGGACGGTCCGAACTTCGCGGGGTTGAGGGACACTCAGATCACGAATGGTCATCTCGGGGAAGGGCCGCAAGTCGGCTCCCACTCCGGAGGGTTCCGGAGCACCTTCAGGCTGGGGACCAACAGCCGCCTTGCCACGGGCCGGCTTGGTCACCACGGAGGAGGTCTCCGACTCGACGGTCGCTTGCTGAGTCAACTCACGAGCCTTCTTCTCCAAAGCCTTGGCCTTCTTATCGATGGAGGCCTCCTCGGCAGCCATCTTTTCCTCGGGAGTCTTCGGGACTCGTACCCACAACTGCCGGATCCAAACCAGCAACTGGTAGTCGGTGAGGAAGAGCAGGCTCGCCAGATAGATAATAACGTAGGTCACCGCCGCACCCATCCGGCCCACCGAATACTCGACCCAGGCATTGTTGATTTGATGCCCCAGAAGTCCTCCCGGACTAGGCCCGCTGTTCTTGCGAATTTGGACACCCGGGATCCAACGCTCGCAAAGATCCAGCACGCCCACGCAGGCGATCACCAGGCCCACCGAGGCGATGAGCGATCGCCAACGGCGCAGGTAATTTAGGGAAGGAATGAAGGATGCGAAACCGAACCCCAACAAAAGCACCGGGAGCACCCAGGTACCATACCCCAGAACCAGTTGAAGGTTGTAGGCCACATAGGCCCCGAAGCGGCCCATCCAATTCCGGATGGCCGTATTAGGCTCGGTGGTATTGACGTCGAGATCCAGTCGGTCATAGGAAATAAGGGCGACAGCAAGCACCACCGCCACCAAGATTATCACCAATCCTTGGCTGTCGACCCAGATACGGTCCTTGCTGGATTCCTCTGTCCGCTCTTTGGTCGCCACGCCTGCCAATCTACGGACCCGCCGGAGGCAACGGCAAGCGGGGAACCGCACGGTTACAGAATGAGCCGGATTGGCGGTCGCCTTCAGAGGCCCGACCACTTAGCTTCCCCCCCGCCGGACAGGCCACGGTGATTAAACCATGCCCGAACCCATCGATATCGAGATCACAGAGAGCCGCCCCGGCATCCGTCTGGACCGCTACCTTGCTGAGCGTTTCCCAGAGACCTCGCGGGGACGCTTCCAGCAACTGATCACCGAGCGGGCCGTGCTCGTGAACGGTTCTTCCCCGAAGTCCACCGACCATCCGCGAGTGGGTGATCGCATCCAGGTCAGCTGGCCAGAAGCCATTCCCAGCGAAGTTCTGCCCGAGAACATCCCCCTGGCCATTCTTCACGAAGACGAGGACTTGCTGGTAGTCAACAAATCCGCCGACCTGGTGGTGCACCCGGCTGCAGGGCATTCCTCCGGCACACTGGTTAATGCACTCCTCTATCACTGCCAAGACCGCTTGAGCGGCATCGGTGGCGTCGAGCGGCCAGGCATTGTCCACCGCTTGGACCTAGGAACCAGCGGTTGTATTGTGGTGGCCAAAACAGATACGGCGCATGCTCACCTGTCGGCACAATTCGCCGATCGCATCGTTGAAAAAGCCTACTTGGCGCTGGTCATCGGCACGGTCCGTCCGCTCAACGGAGATATCCGGGCCCCAATTATCCGCCACCTGATCCAGCGCAAAAAGATGGCGGTGACGACGCCGGGCAAAGGACGGGAGGCTTGGACCGAGTACCGCTGCCTCGAGTCACTGAGGGACGCCTCATGGATTGAGTGCCAATTGCACACCGGTCGAACCCACCAAATTCGGGTTCACCTCACCCATCTCGGCTTTCCGCTGCTCGGCGACGACGTGTACGGAGAAAGGGCCAACGCACGATTCTTTCAGGAACACCACTGGAAGGCCCCCCGTCAAATGCTCCATGCCGCTCGATTGGCTTTCCTGCATCCACGCACCGGCCAAAAGATTCGTTTCGAGGCCCCGCTGCCTTCTGATATAGCGGCCTGTCTCGATCGACTGCGAATCGCCCCGATCCCCGAGGCTCCGCCGCCTGCACGAACCAGCCGAGCCTCGCGTTAACCACCGAGCCTCGCGTTAACCATGAACGAGTCTCGATCGCAATTCCTTAAGCAGAGCCTTTGGATGATTGCGGCCACCCTGGGGGGCGGAGCTGGAATGGCTCTGGTCCACGGTTCCGTTTCCAAGCTCGGCGGGGCCCAGGTCTATTTTCAGTTCAAGTCCTTGATGGCGATTTTCTACGTCGTGGGCGCCGCTCAGGGGGCTCTTTGGACCCTGACGGCACGACAAACTGCCACAGCACTCACCCACGATGCCATCCAAGCGACACGGGTTGGCCTCAAGCGTTCCGCAGGCACCGTCCTGCTGGTCATGACGCTGGCGGGTCTAGCACTTATCCCGGGCGGGCCCGCTCTGGCGAGCCACCTGAAACTCACCTCGGTGGTGCCTCTCTGGATCACCTGGGGACTCATCCTTGCGTCACTGCTGGCAGCCCTCCAGCGAGGTGTCCTTCAAGGGCGACAAGATTTTGCCGGCTTAGGATCCATGTCGATCGCCGACGGATTGGGCCGGTTTGCCTCGGTGGCGGTGATCCTCACCTGGCTAGGCGGTAGTGCCACGGGGGCGATCGGTGGAGCCCTTTCCGGAACGCTCATCGCCATGGCAGTGGGTTTTCGGGCGATAAGACCTTGGGGTGTTGAAAATCCTGGTAGCGCATTACCCCCCGGAAACGCTGCCCCCGCCACCACCGAAACCCTTGGTGGGTTCTGGCCCCTCTTCCTCGGTGCGGCAGCCCTCCAGGCCCTGAGCCAACTCGACAATTTATTCCTGCAGGCAGCAGTGCCCGAAGCATGGCAAAAAGAAGTGGGGTCCCGCTATTCGCCCGGAGCTCAGGTCGGGTTCGCCCTCAGCCAGTTCACCGTGCCGCTAGCGCTGGTCATGTTCCCTAAGGTGGCCCGCAGCACCGCCGGGGGCGAAGGACACCAAGCCTTCCGATGGACCTTGTTGGCAACGGTGACCCTCGGTGGATTGGCGGCCTTGGGTTGCACCCTTCTACCCTGGCTGCCGGTCAAAATCCTGCTACCGGGCATTCCTACGGAACTATCAGCCCCACTAGTGCCCTGGTTCGCTTGGGGCATGCTGGCCTTCACGCTGGCCAACGTGCTCTTCAGCGACCGGATGGCCCATGGCGATTTCCGATTCGTGCCTGGAGCTTTGGTTTTGGCAGCGTTGTATGGCTTCAGCCTTTGGGGCTTTCAAGACTCTCTGTTGCGCGGATCGCCAGCCGAGGGCCTGCAGCGAGTGGTTCAACGACTCGTCCTCTTCAATGCTGCCCTGCTGGTGTGGGCGGTGCTGGTTAGCGCCCCAAGCCGGTTCTGCCGTCGCGGGACGAACTGAGCGGAATCCCTAAGTCTCCGAGAGCCTGGTGCAGGGCCTCTACCGGCAATCCGATGACATTGGTTTCCGAGCCGACGACGGATTGGACCAACCAATCGCCGTGCTGCTGAAGCGCGTAACCGCCGGCCTTGTCGAGCGTGTGGACGACCGCCAGATAGCGATCGATGAGCGCCGAATCCAGAGATCGGAACACCACGCGCGTCACGTCCGAAAACACCGTGCATCGACCGGAGGCGCCATGCATCAGGCAAACGCCGGTCACCACTTCATGCGACTTGCCTGAAAGACTCTCCAGCATCGCCCGAGCGGCCGCTAAGTCCGGAGGCTTCCCCAGCGGCTGCCCGTCGAGCCACACGAGCGTGTCGGCACCCAACACCAAGTGCCCGGGATATCGTTGGGAAATGGGGGTCGCCTTGATTCGCGCATTGAGTTCGCACAACGCACGAACCCCAACGGCTGCATCGTGCACCTCGGTCGCATCACTGGGGATGACCTGAAACTCGGGAATCAACGTCCGGAGCAATTCCACCCGCCGGGGTGAAGCCGAAGCGAGGATGATCGAAAGGGGCAACATGGGGTTCAGAAGGAAACAAGCGCCGAGGTGGAAGATCGAAGCACGGAACTCAGGTTGAAGGCCTCGCAGTATTCCTTGCGAATCGCCTCGATGGCCTCTTCTGCCTCGTGCGTGGGTGGGTGAAGTATCACCACCACCTTGGTCGATAACCGTCGGATATCCCCCTGCGGCGCCCGCCATTGCCCGTAAGCCTCGACCACAGTGAAGCCCGCCGGAAACCGTGGAGTGATGTGCTCGGCCAAGAAGGCCTCCCATTCGGAAGCGTCCACGGCGGCGAGGTGAAGTTCCGTCCGCAACCACTGCGGCGGAATAGTATTCGGAGCCCCGGGCCTTGGCGTCTTCGCGGCCGCCGAAGAAGCGGACGTACACCCCGAGAGAACCAGGAGCAGCAGCGTCACGAGCATCCAACTCCATCGATTCGGATTCCGTTTCACAGGGACTATTGAGCACCGCAACCCCCCTCGCTGACAACCCCCCTCACTTCATCCCCTCACTTCATCCACTCACTTCACGGCCAACTGACACTGGGGACACTGAAAAGTGGAACGCCCTGACTGCATGAAACGAACAATCGACGCTCCGCAGCGAAAACACGGTTGTCCCTCACGGTCATACACCCAAAGCCCACCCTCGGACGGATCCTCCGGCACCCCCTCCTGTTGATAGAGCATGGGGCAATCTGATCGAAGGGCCTGAAGATTTCGTTCCACCGCAGCTTGGAGGAGTTTCTGCAGGACTGCATGCAGTCGCCCCATGGCTTCAAATTTCAGTGAGTGAGCCGGCGTTGTTGGATCAATCCCGGCCAAAAACAACGCTTCGCTCGCATACAAATTACCCACCCCGGCCAACCGGGAAGGATCCATCAGGCAAACTTTGATGGGCCTCCGCCCGTGGGCCAATGCCTTGCCGAGCAACTCAGGCGTGAAGCAGGGATCCAACGGTTCAGGGCCTAGCTCCGGCACCGCTGCGTTCCCCAACCGGAGATGCCCAAACTGTCGAGGGTCCTCCAGCACCACGCGCTGCTCGCCGATGCCAAAGATCACCGCGGCATGTCGAGGCAACGGCCCATGGCTCGGCAATATTCGCCAGGAGCCGGTCATGCCCAAATGGGTAACCAGCAACTCCGACTCCCCGCTGGGGCGCACGCAATCCCAGAGGAGGCACTTGCCCCGGCGGCGAATCTCTTGGATACGCACCCCCTCTACCGCCTGCTGAAACGCCAAGACCGACACCGGACGCACCAACCGAGGCTTGAACACCTCAACCGTGTCGATGCACTGACCACGAACCTGCGGCAGCAACCACCGTCCAAAGGCCTCCACTTCGGGCAACTCCGGCATGGTGAAAACGTAGGCCACCCAGAAGGCGAAACCAACGGTGAAGCTCGGTCGACCGCAAACACGACTGGTTCCGTGAGACTCGATTCCGTAGGCTTCGGCCCGTGGTTCCGCAGATCGTCATCGTCGTTCCCGTCTTCAATGAGGTCGCCAACATCGTTCCGTTGGTGACCGAGATTGCCGAAGTGTTTCGCGCTGAAACTCGGGCTTGGCAATTGGTGCTCGTGGATGACGCGTCGACCGACGGCACCTGGGAAGCCATTTGCACTCAGAAAGCCCGCGATCCCCGCATCACCGGACTGCGGCACCTCAAGAATTCCGGGCAAAGTGCGGCCATTTGGACCGGCATCTCCCGAACGGAGGCCCCGTTTCTGTGCACCCTCGACGGCGACCTTCAGAACGACCCATCGGAGCTGCCCCGAATGCTGCAATTGCTCGACCGGGCCGATTTCGTGTGCGGCCACCGGGTGGATCGTCAGGACTCTTTCGTGCGCAAGGCCTCGTCACGAGTGGCCCGGAGTTTCCGCTCCTGGAGTCTGGGATGGGACTTCGCGGACACCGGTTGCGCGTTGCGCGCCTTCAAACGCAGCAGCCTGACCGGGATTTTCCCCTTCAACGGGCTGCACCGATTCCTCCCGATCCTCGTGGCTGGGAATGGGAGCCATGTTCTGGAAGTGCCCGTGAAACACCGCCCCCGCACGGCCGGAGTCTCCAAATACGGGGTCTGGAACCGCCTCGGGCGTGGACTGTTCGATCTCATGGGCATGGCTTGGTACCAACGCCGCCGTTTGCCCAATATCGACACCGAACCCACTCGACTCACCTAGAGCCGACTGCGCGAGGCCGTCCCCTGCAGCGGCTCCAGATCAGCGCCCTGCTACCGACAACTCGAGAATCCGGCCTGAAGGGCCATAGGAATCGCCGCTGTTGGTGGCTCGGGAATATTCGGCGATGTAGAGTTTTCCTGGCGCGCCCAGATGGATATCGATGGGGCGGCCAAGTCCCGAAAGCACGGTGTGGAAATGCCCCTCGTAGCGCCCCTCGGCATTCCGGCGCAAGGTGGCCCGGAGCACATCGAATCCCGAGTTATCCTTAGGTGATCGAATAAAATTTCCAAACCGGGTCAGCAAGAACGTGCCCCGATATCCTTCGGGAAACTCCTTTCCCAGAAACACAATGCCGCCAGGACCCGAATGCGGATCAAACGTGAACATCGGAGTCCCAGAGAATCCGCCATCAGGTCCGAGATTGGCCACCGGCAGCGTGAAGGCGAGGCCAGCGGGTGGTTCTGGGCTCGTGGGATAGGCCTTCTTGGTCCAATCGGCGAACCGGTACGGAAAACCGTAATGCTTGCCCTGCTCGATGTGGTTGAGTTCTTCCGGAGCGTCCGCATCCGGACCGTTCTCGGTGGCGAACATCTCACCGGCGGCATTCCAACAAAAACCATACGCGTTGCGAAGGCCTCGGGCGTAGACCTCCAGAACAGGCGGAGTGGAGTCAGACTTGATTCGCCAGAGGCAACCGGTAATGGGGGTTTCGCCACCGCCGTACCATTCCGAATCGGCTCCGGTGAGTCCTCCGTCAGTGCGGCCGCCATTGCCGGCGTACAAATGCCCATCCGGACCAAAGGCAATATTCTCCACGGCATGAATATAGGCCGGACTCCCCGGGTAATTGGTCTGGAACCACGGCTTCAACTCCGAGGGATGTCCATTGGTCACGGAGGAACTCCGATAAATAGTGACAATATTCTGGTAAGGCCGGGTCGCCTTGTTCTGTTGATTGGAGGCGATGTAGAGTCGCTTCTGCCGGTCAAGGGTCATTCCGAGCACGAAGAGAGGCCCTCCAATATCCTCCGGGCGACGTTCCAAATAGCGATTGGCCGGAAGGATTTGCTTCAAGGCCGCGTTCGAGGGATCCAACCGCCACACATCGCCCTGCTCGGTCAGGACATACAAACCATGGCCACGACCGTCGCTCGTTAGGCGCACCGGGCGGAACGGCAACCGGGCCACCTCGCGCAAACGGAAGCCCTCCGGAGCTTTAGGCAAGGGCGGATAGCGATTGGCCAACTGAAGTGCTTCAAAGGTCGGATAAGCCGTCGTGGCCCGCACCTTCTTGACATGCTCGGAAGTCACCTCGGGGCCCGCGTTGCCCCAATTGCGGAGGACGTAGTTAAGAACAGAAGCAACCTCCTCGTCTTGCAAGACGGCGGGCGGCATGACACCGGCGTACCGACGCGCATTGACCGTGATCTCGCCATTCAACCCCTCGCAGATGATCCGGATGGCTCGATCGATGTCGGCCAAGAGGTAGTCGGAACCAGCCAGTGGCGGAAAGATTCCCGGGATCCCCTGCCCCCGCATCTGGTGACAGGCAAAGCAGTTCTTGAGGTAGAGATCACGTCCACGGGCACCCTCGGTTTCTGAAGTAGCGGGGACCGACGAGTTGGTTCCTTGAGCCACCAGAGATGGCAGGCAAAGAGTCCATCCAAAAACGGCTATAAACCCGAGCGCCCGAAACCATCGAGACGCCCACAAATCGTTCAAACCGAAGTTCTTCATTCGATTACCCACCAGTTCATGCCCTGAGCTGCCACAGTCACGCTCACCTCCACCCGACCGTCACGACCCACCGGCAGGCGCTGCGCCTTGCCACCGCGCTCCCGCAATCGCGCGGTCTGGGTCAATCCAGTGTAATAGAGATTAGGTTTCAACACCTTGCGGACCGGTTCATTTAATGGATTGAAGACCACTAGCATCCCCTTTTCTTTTAAGGAGGGATTCACGTGGAGCATCCAGTCCAGATCCCGAGCGTCGGCCCGTCGGCCATGGATCAGGTCGCTCTCGAGAATGTCTCGGTGTGCCTTAAACCAATCCACTTCGCCTTTAACCATGGACCGGGTCACTTCGCTGTCAAAGAGGCGCGGACCGCGATAACAGGCCTGGACTCCCAAGGCCAAATTACTCTCCAGCATGTGCCGATAATGGTCTAGGTGCTCGGACAAGGGTTCGATGGTCGCAGCGGCCCCTCCGCCCTGGTACTCGGTCAGCGGCACAAACATCCACCCCATGCTCGGGGTTTTTTCCCAAGTACCGTCATAAATGTTCTGACGGGTGTGAATGACTTGCTGTTCCCGCGGTAAGGACCAGTTCACCTCGCGGTAGCCCATGCCAGTTTTGGTGGAACCGGCCATGAAATAGTGATCGGGCACGTTCAGGTAGAACCCCTCGCCCCGGCACCAACGGTAGAAGTCTCGAATCTCCACCCACTGGTTCCAGCGGGAATCCTCCCAACGTCGGTGCCCCGGATGGTTCGTGGACGCACACGGGTCGCCCGGATACGAACCATCGTGCTCCAGCAGGGTGAAACCACTCTGGCGATGGAACTCGTACAATCGGCGGAAGTAATTAGTGCCCCACTGGCTTTGGAGGCAGGGCGAATTTCCAAACACCGGCTTGAGCCCGGGAGGCAAGACCACGTCATTCCCACCACCGACGCTGCGCGAGGCCAGCAACGAATAGCTCCCAATTTCCACGCCCCGACTCTGCGCATAGGCCGAGAAGGCTTTGGCTTTCTGTAAGGTTTCTGGGCGTCCGTTCTCCATGTCGAAGCCGCTGCCAAAACTGAGAATAAGCATTTCGAAGCCGGTGGCCGCGCACTGATCGATGGCATTGGTGACCGTCGGCCCGTGGGAGGACACCAGGTGCATCATTAGCGGATTCTCGGTCACCCAAGGAGCCACCGTGCGCATCATCCGCCGCACGGCCAGACCACACCGCTCGCGGTCCGTGCTGTCCTGCGGCAAGATCCAGGCTCGGTAGGTTTCGAAGGTAGCCCCGGGAGCCACTGTCTGATCGGGTCCCAGATCGGGCCCCACATCCAGCAAGCAAGGGGTCTTCTTCTCGTAATTGACCTGGGAATGAAACTCAGGATCCGTCAGCCACCGATAGGAACGCCGATTGGCCCCTGCCCCGGTCATTCCACCAAACGACATATCCGTTTCGACATGGAAGTTGGGAGGCGTCAGCCCCACCGACAGCTCATCCACTTCCGAGACCCGCTCGACGGCCGCGAGCACCTCGCTAGAAAAATGGTTGATCGTCACCGCCGAGGCCGTTCCGTTGCTCACGGTCAACCACTTCGAGTAGCAGGGAATGCCATCGTACAATTCGTAGTGCACTGAAATCCGGAGTCCGCGGAGTGACGGTTCGGAGACCAATGACGACGGTGCCTCGAAATCGAGCCTCAGAGTCACTCCCCGCGGCGGCCATTGGACCCCCGGCGCATGATGCCGCACCTGCTTCCACGCCATGCGTTCCTGAGGGACTCCAATCTCATGGCCCACAAAGCGAAACGCCTCGGGCCGCGCTTTGAGTTGCCCTTCCCATTCGGGCCTGAGGAAGGCGTAGTTGGGTTGCCCTTGAAGACCCCCGACCTCGAATCGTTTGCCGTTGAGCTCCACCACGGCTTCCGGCTTCACCCCGCGGATCAGGGACTCGCCGCTAATGCGATTCTCCAACGAAACCGTAGCTGCGTTAGGCTCGATGCGAATGACGCGCCGCAGCAGACCGTTGTCGAGAACGAGCTCGGGACGATCCGAGACAACCTGAACCCGCGCCCGATACGGCGATGGATCGATCAACCAATCGGAATTAGCAGCACTGGCTAAAACCACCGTGTGGATTAGCAATCCGAGGGCCGTCCAAAATGAATAGTTCCGGAGCATGGAAAAGCTGATGTGGACCGCGATCGGCACCGGGGCATTCATGGTTTTGAGGGAATCGACACTGAAGCCGGCGCATTGGAAACAAACTCCAACAAATCGGCCACCGCCTCCGGGGACAACCCGGTAAGGAGACCCTCGGGCATGAGCGACTGCCCCGAGCTGCGCATGGAACGGACGGCTCGACGCTCCAAAGTGAGCTCCTGACCACCGCCGAGGCGCAGCGTCACATGAGTAGGCGTCTCCCGGGCGATCAAGGCCGCGTAGGTTTCGCCGTCCAGTGTTTCCACGGCAAAGGCGATGTATTGAGGGGCCACCTCGGCATGCGGTTGCACCATGCTCGTGAGCAGTTTGGCTTTTCCTGCTGTGCGCACCGTCACCAAATCCGGCCCCACGGCATGACCGTCGGAACCGGCACGATGACAGGCCGCGCAGCGTTCGAGAAAGATCAAGCCTCCTCGGGTCGTTGAACCAGGCAAGGTCAATGCCGATTGGAGCGCAGCCACGGTATCGGCGCTGGAGGGTTCCTTCGGGAGCCATTGCAGCGCGGCCGACGCCACAGCGGGGTTCGAATGGGTCTGGAGGCTTCGGGCTGTGGCCGCGGGGATCGCTGCGGGGCCAACTTCACCTCGTTCTACCGCCGCCAGCAGCGCCTGGGCGCGTTCGGGGCGATTGGCGAGCAACGCCACCACGGCCGCCCGATCCTCAGCCCGATAAGCCTTCCATGGCTTGAGAAGACTTTCGGCCACGCCTGGAGAGTTCAACCGCCCCAAGGACTGGATGGCCGCTGCGCGAACACGGGGTGAGTCGGTCAATAGCAACCGGCTCAACGGTTCAACCACCTCGGCCGGACGGCCCACCGCAAGCAACTCCACCGCCCGGACGCGATCGACCTCTGGCAGTCCTTCCCCAGCGGAACGGACGATGGCGGATCGAAACAGCTTCTGCAGGCGCTCCTCCGACTCCCGGGAAACCACCGATTTGCCAGAGCGAGCCGCAGCCTCGAGAAAGGCACGAACCATGCGAGGCGCCGGGGCAGACCACTCGGGGCTGGCCACCCGGTCCAGAAAAAGATCCACCTCACCCGGAAGCCCCTGCGCGCCCATCACCGTCGCGATCGCCTCCAGAAACTCCCCGCTGCGCGGTCGCTGGATGAATCCCAGATCCTGAGCCAGACTTGCGAGCACCTCTCCGGCACCCGTGGAGAGACCGCTCAAGACCGCTGCCTGCACCCACGGTTGATCCCAGTCCCGAATGACGATCCGGGCCAAGGCTTTGTTCCGTTCTGAACCCGACCAGGCCCCCAGGGTCAGGGCCACTTGGCAACGAACTCGAACGGAGGGATCATCGACCAAGCTCAAGAGCAGTCCCTGAAGGCTCTTGGCCGTCGGATCCGTGCCCGTCACCCGAGGCTCCACCCATTTCACAGCATGCTCGCGAACGCGTTCATCCCGGTCGGCCAGGGCGATTGTCAGAGGGCGTGCCCCCTCCAGCGCCTTCAATCCCTCGAGTGAATACAAAGCATGCAGTCGGGCCAGCGGGACCGCCGATTGCTCGAGCAACCGCTCCAACTCCGGCACCGCAGAACGATCCTGACGTTCGTGAATGAGTCGCGACGCTGTCTCGCGAACCCATCCATTCGAGCTTTCGAGAGCCGCCACGCACTGACTCACCGAGGCTTGGCTCCACCGCCGCGGAGCCGGTCTTCGAAAACCCTCCGGAACCACCCGCCAAATGCGGCCGCGGTCATTACCGCTGTTGAGATCCAAGTGCTGCTTAATGGCCTCAGGGATAGACCACGGGTGCTCGATCACCTCCCGGTACATGTCCACGATGTACAGACAACCATCCGGACCGTTCTGGAAATGCACCGGCCGGAACCACGTGTCTCGCGAAGCTAGAAACTCAACACCTTGTTCGTCGACGGGACGACGCGCCACCCAGCCCACCCCGTCGGCCTTCAACACCTTCCGGTGGACCAGATTGCCCCCGGCATCGCCGATGAAAACGTTGTCGATGAAGTCCGGGCCATAGGCATCACCGCGGTACACCGTCGCTCCAGTGGCCCCCGTGAAATAACCCGAGACCCGCCCACCGCCCTCGACCATGCCTGGGACTACCCCACTAATGCGCCACCGCGTCCGAACAATCCTCCAAGGCTCGTCGGGACTAATCCGGAACACCTCAGCCGCGGGTCCGTCGGCAGCGATGCTCACCCGCGGCGACGGCAGAGCGACCCAGGGATTGCGCGAAGCATGCGGCCAGTCCAAGGCCATCCACTGGAGGTGATCGCTATTGCTGCTCACAAATCGATTTCCCACCGAATCGAAGGAGAGTCCATACTGACCGCCGCCCGTCTCCGGACGGAGCGTTTCGGTCAGAGGATCGAGGCTGAAATCCGAACCCCGCAAATCAAGCCCGGAACCCTCCGCACCCGACCGGACCACACGATTTCCCCCATTGGGACCGGTGGCCCCGTAAAGGCGGTGATCCAGCCCCCAATTGAAGGAATTGAGGAGAGCCTGAACATTGAGTCGGGTCACCCCACTGCCGAATCCGCTCACCACAACGCGGCGTTCGTCAGCCCGACCATCGCCCGTCGTGTCTTTGAGCCACAGGATATCCGGAGAGGCCCCAACATACAGCCCGCCCCGAGAACAAATGAGAGCCGTCGGCCAAGGAAGGTGGTCAGCAAAGACCGTGGAACGGTCGAAGCGACCATCGCCATCGAGATCCTCCAGCATCCGAATCCGCCCGGCATGCGGGGTCTCATCCCGGCGCTCGGAGTAATCGATCATTTCGGCGACGAACGCGCGGCCATCCTCATCAAAAGCCATCGTCACCGGACTCACCACCTGAGGCTCGCTTGCCGCCAATTCCAGACGGAACCCCTTCCGAATCTGGAACGTCTCCAAAGCTCGATCAGGAGATACGGGAGCGAAGCGAGCCAAGTCAGCCGCAGCCACATTCGTCGCCCGATCGGTTTTTCCGTAGGCCTCCGAATAGCTCACCCGAGTCTTGGGCGACGGCACAGCCTCAGCACCACGGCAAGTCCCAGCGACCGCCATTGCGATCACCATTGCGAACGAGGTCCTGCTCACGGCGACCCAACCTAGAAAGTTCACACGCGCGAGAATGAACCCAGGCCGACAGCAAACCCAGCCCTCAATTGGTTTGGATGCCAGCAGCGGCTAGCAGCCCTGTCCGACAACAAAAGTATCTCGCGCACAATGCCCTCCCCAGCGTCCGCGATCACAGCCACCACTCCGTCTTTCCCAATCCCCCTGTCCCCGAAAAACCACCCACACCCCAGCCACACACCAGCGGCAGCGGGGTTGGACCGTAGCGAGCATTGGATCGTAGCACCCTATTTCCCCAAAGCGCGACAGCGCGAAAGCCCTCACCTCCCGAACGATCCCTGCGAGCGCAGGCCCAGTCCCGCTGACGCCCCCCAAGGCGCCCCAACCCCAATCAACCAGTCCCCACGGAAAACCCAAGCCCGGGTCAGCTAACAGTTAGTTCAGTCGCACAGCGCGCCGAAGCTCACCGCGCGGCCGCTCGCTGCAAGGCCTCAGCCACAATACCTGGTGTTAATACCACAGGCAGGAGTTCCGGAGCTTTAGCCAAGTCTGCGGAATACATCAGAACCAAAGGCACACCCCGGCGGCCATGCTTCTTGAGTTCCTCAGCGATGATCGGATCTCCATCAGTGAAATCGCCCTCGAAAACACGAACTCCCAATTCCTTGATGCGCGCCCGAGTAGCATCGATCTCGATGGCCGTCGCCTTATTCCACTTGCAGTTGAGACAACTGTCGGCCGTGAAATCCACCATCACCGGATGCCCCTCACGACGGGCTTGCTCGACCGCCGCAGCACTCCATTTCTGCCACTCCAACCCCTTGACCCGCCGACCCGCCGGCGTACGCCAATCCAATTGACGTTCCAGAAAACCGAAATATCCAGCCAGCAACAGCAATGCCGCGATGGCCATGGCCCAACCCCGACCCCGGGTAGAACGCTGCACAAACTCCCCCCAGACCCAGGTAGCCATAGCCAAGACCACCAAAAACAATCCAAACCACAACACACCAGTGCCCGACTCACCCAAACGGCCGGCCGTAAACCAGAACAACCACATCGCCGTCGCCAACAGGGGGAAACCCATGCCCACCTTGAAACGAACCATCCAAACACCCGGCCTCGGCAAGAAACGCAACCAAGCCGGCTCCCAGCACAGCGCCACAAACGGCAATGCCAGACCCGCCCCGATGGCGACAAAGAACAAAAGAATCACCAACGGTGGCTGAAGGAAGGCGAACGCCAGTGCCGAAGCCAAGAAGGGCGCCGTGCATGGAGTCGCCAAAACGGCCGCAAGAACTCCATTAAAGAAGGCCCCACTCCACCCGTCTTTTGAGGAAAGGTCCGAAGCTTTTTGCATGGCCGATCCGCCCAAGGTCAGCTCAAACACGCCAAAAAGATTCAGTGCCACCAAGGTGATGAGCACCGTGATCAGCACTCGAAAAATGGGATTCTGAAAAGGCGCACTCCAACTGGCCGTACCGCCCGCCGCCTGCACCGCCAAAGCCACGCCCGCCAAGACCAAGAACGACGCCAACACCCCTGCCCCATAGACCAAGCCGAGCGTCCGCACCCGCCGGGGATCCTCCTTGGCCTGCTGCACGAACCCCAACACCTTCAGCGCTAAGACCGGCAGCACGCACGGCATCACATTGAGGATGAGCCCACCCACAAAGGCCGAGAGCAGCTTGACGAGTAACTCCGCCATGGAAACAGGCTCAGGGCGTGCGGTCGAAAGGTCAGCCAATGGCGCCACAATGGGCACGCTGAATTCTACAGGCTCCGCCGCAGGTTCTGCCCCCTTCGCGACCAGCAATCCCTCTAATCGGTCGGGCCACCCAGAGTCCCCCGCAGGAACCGTCTTGCGAATGCGAAGGAACCCGTTCTGCGGATCAAGGTATTCGGTTTTGATCGACACCGGGGCGACCCCTCCCACCGCCTCGAAAGGAAACACATCAAACCCCGAAACCCCAGACCCGGGCTTCCAAGAGATCACTAGTTTACGAGGCACAACGCCCTCGGAAGCCTCCCAAACCGCGCTAATGGGAACGTCTTGAATCGTGCGCGGCACGCGTTGCCTGGCCGACTGAATCTCCGCCAAATGGACGGACACCTCCGAAAGATTGCCGACCGTGACCCGTGTCTCCACCGTGGCATTGCCCGGGACGCATTCCTCATGGCATTCGAGCCATCGGACCTTGGCCTTGAGCGTGATGGGCCCCAGCACTTGGCCGGCAGGAATCTCGATGGGAACCAGTAGTACGACGGTCCCGGAGTAGGTGAGTGTATCGAATTCTTTTTCGGTGGTCTTGTCGGGAACGGGCCACTGAATGGCTCCAGCCGTAACTCCCGGTGGCAGGGTCCACTCGACCCGAGTCTTCAGCCCCACCTCGTCACCCGGATGGCGCCAATAAATATGCCACCCCTCAGCCATTTGAAGGCGGATGGCTGCCGTGACCGTGGAACCGGGCCGGGCCGTGGACTGGTCGGTCCACAACTCGACGCGAGTGGCCGATTCCGCCCTCACTCCCCACTGTCCAGTCATCCAACCCAACAACAGCAACAACCCCATCCAGCGCATGGAGCAATCAAAAGGGACACCAAGCCCCTTGTCCAATCCTTCTGCCCGTACTCTGGCTCACGCGTCCGACTCTGACTCCGGTCGGCCCGTCGAAAAGTGCGCCCTACCGGACCCAGGCATAGAAAAAGTCTCGATGGAAACCATCGCGCCTGTAAAGGGAGGAAAACTTAGAACTGCCGATTAGCGGCGGTTGCGGCGGAGGGCGGAAGCACCCAAGAACGCTGCACCGACCACACCGAGAGCCACCGTGGTGGGCTCCGGAACATTGGCGGTCACAGACATCTTGAAATTAGCATCTTGAGCGGCACCCAACTGGCGCAAAGCCCAATCACTGCCACCAGGACCGGTCTTCTGCCAGAATTCATTACCCGACTGACCCACGTTCAAGTGAGGCTGGCCGACGGTGGACTCGATACCACCGACAATCAAACCCTTGTCAGCTGCCGCTGTCGCACCCGAAAAGCTCACGGTCACCGTGAAATTCTTCGGCAGCTTCAGAGCACCGTACTGGGCCACGTAGGGAGCGTAGTCGAAGGTGGCTGTGTTGACACCCGAGGAAATGCCGATGCCCGGGATGGACAAAAGCTTGCTGCCCGGAGAGGCCGCGCCACTGATCACCGCGCCGTCATTGGCGTAGATGTTCAGGTTCATCGAACCACCGAGCGAGGCGGAGTAATAATCGAAGGTCAACCCGGTGAAGGAATATCCTTCGGAGGGAAGAGCGATCTGGTCACCGAACTCGTAACCGCGGTGGCCGTTGGCGATGGCGGTTCCAACGCCGTAGAACGCAGTGCCAGTTCCTTCGGCTGAATAAATGGTTCCGGCGAACGCCGACGACGTTGCGAGGGCGAGAGCTGCAGCTGCAGCAATGATCGAGCGCTGAATCATGGTCAGATAATGGTTATAATTGAGACGGAGGAGAGCCCTCTTTGTGACCCGTCCTTTTGAAACTGTTATGAACAATACTGAGAAGAGGGTCAAGTGAGGTTTTAAAATATTTTGCCGTTTTCTTCAAAACCACAGTCCCAGCCCTCTTAGCGATTCAGTTCGAGCCCAATTTCTCGAGCTTCCGATTGCGCCTGTTCCCAGGGCTTTCCTGGAGCCATGCCCGGCCTTTGGTGACCAATGAAGGTCAACCCCGCATCCTTAAGCAAACGCTGACGGCGCTGAATCAAAGCCCACCCATCGCGTGAGCCACGCGAACGATCCACCAACTCTTCCGGGTTCAGCTCATCCATCCACGCCCCCGCGGCACCGAGCATTCGAAGGGTTTCACGAGCCATCAACCAATGCCCATGACGATTGGCATGAACCCCATCACCCGACAGCGTGAACACCGGATCTTGGGATCGCCGAGTGTCCAGAAATTGGCGCATCGGGCCATGCACATCCACCACCTGCCAACCGTTGGTTCGCTGCCCCACCAACCATTGGGAGTAGGCAGTCAAAACTGAGTCGTACCCCTCGAAGGGCTGCGGGTAGGCGCTCAGGCCGGAGGGCAGCGTACGACCCTTCAAAGGCTGGGGATCAAAAACTGGGGGCGTCAGGTGGAGAACCCGAACCCCTTCGTGAGCCGCGGCCTCATGCAATCGCCGCATCCCATCGCGGAACTTGGAAAAGCGCGATTCATCGAGAGGGAAATAAATCCCGTCGTTCATTCCATAGCAGGCCAAAATCAAGTCCGGCTTCAAACGGCTGAGAACTCGACCCAAGCGCTCATGGACGTCCGGCCGCGGAAAGGCTCCGCCAGCATGCCCAGCCTCCGACAGACCCGAGGCCGTCTCGCTGGGTAATCCCAAGTTGAGAATTTCGGGACGATGGTCGCTCTGGACTTGTCGCAAGCCAGCCTCCAAGAACTCCACCCATTCGCCCGCGTAGGTAATACTGTCTCCCAACACCACGATGCGGGAAGCCGCTCGAACCATCCGGGCCGCCTCCGTGGGCACGGGCTCGCCGCGCACCGGCACCAAGCGGATTTGACGCAAATCCATCACCGCCCCACCCACCTTGCGGGCTGGGTGCACCGCCAGCGTGTGGCGGCCGTGCGTGAGCGTCACACGCCCCAGTCGGCGAACGACGAAATTCTGAAAATGTCCGGTCTCTTCGACGGTCCAGGGAATCACTTGATCCCCGATGCGCAACTCCACCTGGCTGCCTGCAGACCCTCGCCCGCAACCTTGAGTTAGCTCCACCTCAAAGGATCCTCCTTGGCTGAGCTCAAAACTCCAATCCACCCAATCCTCGGCGCGGCCCCACCAACCCAGCGTGTCCTTGAAGGGCATTGGTTCATACCGCAGCACCGTTCCGTGCACAGAGGCTGAGCGCGAGTGAAGGAGCACACTCCCATCCGCCGAGGCGGACAGGGGCTGAGCGTGATAATCCGGGTTAGCTAAGGGCCACTGGGCGCCGACGCGTCCCTGCCAGTCGGACAGGCGTCGTGCCAGTTCCATGACGCGGGCCGGTTGCTCGCCGGCCAGGTCGTGCGCCTCACTGGGATCTTTGGCGAGATCGAACAATTCATGGCGGCCGTCCTCGTAGTACTGGATCAACTTCCAATCCCCAGCCCGGATCGCTGAATACGGCGAGGCCCCGCCGGGATGATAGTGAGGGTAGTGCCAACCGATCACCTCGCGACCAAGCCGTGCGGAGGGCTCTTTCAGGAGCCGTGTTAAATTCACGCCATCCTCCAAATTTTCCAAAGGGGTCGCCGACATCGCCGCGGCAATCGTGGCAGTCACGTCCATGGAGATCACCGGTTGCTCCACTTGTCCTTGCGGCACGGTGACTCCGGGCCATCGGACCACCAGCGGCACACGGATGCCTCCCTCGTAGGGGGACCCTTTGCCGGAGCGCAACGGCGCGTTGGAGGTCGGAGGGTTCTGCCCCAAGACGAGCCCGCCATTGTCTGAAGTGAAGACGACGACGGTTCGACCGTTAAGACCGGCTTCGTCGAGAGCCGTGAGCACGCGTCCTACCGCTCCATCGAGGCTCTCCAGCATGGCCGCATACACAGCGTTGGTTTGGGATCCACCGACCGACTGGGCTTTCTTGCGATATTTTTCTACCAACTCGGCCTTGGCCTGAAGCGGCGTGTGCACCGAGTGGAAGGCAACCTGAAGGAAGAATGGCTGATCCCGGTGTCCACGAATGAAGGCGGCCGCTTCAGCCCCCTCCCGATCGGTGAGGTATTCTCCGCGAGGGCCGTCGGGAAGCTGCGGCAATCCATAAGGCGAGAAATAGGAAGGCGGCTGCCCTCGGTGGTCACCGCCCAGGTTCACATCAAAGCCCTGTTGCAAGGGGCCCAACCCCTCTCCACCCAGGTGCCACTTACCAATGTGGGCCGTGGCGCGGCCCGTGGCCTTGGCTCGTTCAGCCAGAGTTTGCTCGGCCAGCGGCAGTGCCTTCACCCAGTCGGCCGGGGGGCGCAGCTTCGCCTTGGGAGCATCATGGCCAGCGATCCAGTCGGTGATCTTGAGTCGAGCAGGATACTTACCTGTCAATAGTGCCGCCCGTGTTGGCGAACACACCGTGCACGCCGAATAGGCTTGGTTAAACCGGACTCCCTCCCGAGCCAACCGGTCGAGGTGGGGCGTCTCATGGAACCGACTGCCGGTGACGGCCAGGTCGTGAGCCCCCAGATCATCAGCAACCATTAACACCACATTGAGCGGCGGGGCATCGGCCGCATGAGCCCAACTCAAGGCCAGAAACAGGCATACCCAAAGACCGGATCGAGGAATCATGCTCTGAAGAATGACTCGAGCCGGCCCGATGGGAAAGCGCGGAGAGAATTCGGATTGGAGCGCTCGAGGGGCCTACTGAGCATTGGCCGACCCATGCTCCCGGTGCACCCATGCACTGCGAAAAAAGCCCGACTGAGCAGAACTTCCGACCTCGGCCATTGCGAGATAACCGTCTGCCCGTGCCCTGCTGCCGTTGGGTTCCCAACGGTGAGCGGATTAGCCCACGAACCGCTTGCCGATGACGATGGCGTTATGGCCACCAAATCCGAACGAGTTGTTCAGGAAGGCATCGATCCTCATGGGTCGCGGGGTGTGAGGAATATAATCCAGATCACACTGCGGATCTGGATTCTCCAAGTTGATGGTCGGCGGAGCGATCTGCGCTTCCAGGGCCTTGCAGCACAAGAGCGATTCAATGCCGCCCGCCGCGCCAAGCATGTGCCCGGTCGCCCCTTTGGTGGAACTAATTGCCAGCTTCCGAGCGTGGTCACCAAAAACCCGCTTGATGGCCTGGGTTTCGCAAACATCCCCGACCGGGGTGCTGGTGGCGTGGGCGTTGACGTAATCGATCTCTTCAGGACGCATCCCGGCGTGCTTGAGCCCCATTTGGATAGCCCGCGCCGCGCCAGCACCCTCGGGATCGGGCGAGGTCATATGGTTGGCATCACACGTGTTGCCATAGCCCATGATCTCGCAATAGATGCGGGCCCCGCGCTTCTTGGCGTGTTCCAACTCCTCGAGCACCAGAACCGCCGCCCCCTCCCCCATCACGAATCCATCTCGGTCGCGATCGAAGGGTCGACTGGCGTGCTGCGGATCTTCATTGCGGGTGGACATGGCCTTCATGGCCGCAAACCCACTCATGCCTAAGGGCACAACGGTCGCCTCAGTACCGCCGGCGAACATGACCGACGCATCGCCGCGCTTGATCGCCCACCAGGCCTCACCAATGGCGTGGTTGCTGGTCGCGCAGGCCGAGCAGGTGGCGAAGTTGGGGCCGCGCAAGTTGTTGTAGAGAGCGAACAAACCCGAGGACATGTTCAAGATCAGCATCGGGATCATGAAGGGGCTAACCCGCCCCGGTCCCTTGGCCAACAGGATTTTGTGCTGCTCCTCGGTGGTGTGCAGGCCGCCGATACCCGAACCGATGTACACGCCGATGTTGTCGCGATTCTCGGTCTCCAAATTCAAACCCGAATCTTTCAAGGCACCCCAACCGGCATAGACACCGAAGTGAGTGAAACGGTCGGAACGGCGAACTTCCTTAGGGCTTGGGAATGCGGGCAACGGATCAAACCCCCGCACTTCTGCCGCGATCTGGCAGTCGTAGGCGGAGATGTCGAAGGCACTCACGCGCCCGACACCGCATTTTCCGGCGATAATGTTTTTCCAGACGGTGTCGGCATCCAGCCCCAGCGGGGAGGCACAACCCAGACCGGTCACAACCACGCGGCGTTCAGACCAAGCATTCGACATAGTTCGGAGACAGATTACTCACCCTCAGAAGACACACAAGCGCGCGTCAACCCAGGTGTGGGTTGGTGTTTACGGAGTGACTGCAATGAAAAAGGGCAGCTCCGGAAGCCGGGCTGCCCTGATGAAACGGGTCGCAGGGTTACTTGGCCTGGGAGTCCTCGACGTGCTTGATAACGTCGCCAACGCTTTGAAGCTTCTCAGCCTCGTCGTCCGGGATTTCCAAACCGAACTCCTCCTCCAGAGCCATCACCAACTCGACAGTGTCGAGGGAGTCAGCGCCCAAGTCCTCTATGAACTTGGCTTCGGGAGTCACTTGCTCGGCGGTCACGCCCAGTTGCTCGATGATGATGTCCTTAATCCGCTGCTCGATGGTTTTATCAGCCATGGTAATTGTCTCGTTCGGGCGCCTGTCTAGGCGTGTGACACCCGACCGTCAAGTGCCCGTTCACGAATTTTTCCCCGCTGCGGGTTTTTGTACAGGAGAAACCTCGCCCCCAATGGAGTTCTCACGTCGCGCTAAAGTGGCCAGCACACGCCCAGTGCAACCCATCGGCTCGCACACCACCGCTCGCGGGGAGCGACTCTGCCGCAAGCACTTCAAAAGATGCTGCAACTCCCGCGATGAGAGGTCGGAGGGTACCAGGATTTTGAAATCACCGTCCGGCTGGTCCTGGAAATCCAGAACATCAAAGCCCGCCAACGGCAGACGCGGGCGCACCAGTTTCCAACGATCCCGAGCATCGATCAGAAATACCAGCGGCCGTCGCTCCGAGGCCAGGCTGGCCACGTGCCGGCGATCCTCGGGACTCAATCGCTGCAACCATTCCGGGCTGGGGGTTTCGGGCGCAAGCAGAGGCGGAGTCTGCGGTTCAGAAGCACCCGCCCAGTCCAGTAAGAATTCTCCCTGCCTCGATGAGGGTGACTGCGAGCTCACATCACCATGCCTCCATCAACAGTCAGCACCTGACCGGTGATATAACGCCCCCCGGGACCCGCAAGATACAACGCCGCTTCAGCGATGTCCGAGGCCTGACCCAGGGACCCCAGCGGGATCTGCTTCAGGATCGCCTCTTTTTGCGCCTCGTTGAGGGCCGCCGTCATGTCGGTCTCGATGAATCCTGGGGCGATGGCGTTGCAGGTGACACCTCGGGAACCAAACTCCTTGGCCACCGACTTGGTGAACCCAATCAAACCGGCCTTGCTTGCGGCGTAGTTGGCCTGACCAGCGTTGCCGATAAGCCCAATGACGCTGGCCAAATTAATAATCCGGCCTGAGCGCTGTTTGAGAAAAGTTCGGGTCAGCGCCTTGGTGAATAGGAAGGCTCCGCGCAAGTTGGTGTTCAGCACGGTGTCCCAGTCGGACTGGCTCATTCTCATAAGGAGGCCGTCCTTGGTGACCCCGGCGTTGTTGACAAGAATATCTACCCGCCCCGCCTGCTCGAGCAGGATTTCAGCGGCGGAAGCAATAGCAGCAGCGTCTGAGACGTCGACCGCCAAGGCCCATGCCTTGCGACCTAAGGCCCGGATCTCGGCCGCAGTTTTTTCAGAGTTCTCGGCCGTGCGCGAGACCACCACCACATCGGCACCGGCCTGAGCGAAGCGAAGTGCAATGGCCCGGCCAATTCCCCGACTCGCCCCCGTCACTACCGCCACTTGATTTTCCAATTGAGACATGAGCGGAGGAAAACCCGTCACCCCGGCCCGGGGCAAGGAGCTTCATTCACTTCACTGGCCGATGACATCGGGAAGGTGACAAGCATCCAGGATCCAGAAAGGCTCAGAACCTGTGACCCCAGTTTCCGAACAACTCGCCGGCGGAGGACTCACGGGCGTGATCTTGGCCGGAGGACGCTCCCTCCGTATGGGCCGAGACAAGGCTTGGCTTGAGTCCGAGGCTCAACCCCTGCTCCTCCGTCAACTCGGGATTTTGGAGCAGGCAGGCCTCAAGAACATGGCCGTCGCGGCGGGCCCAGAAAACCGCCCTCCCCTACCTCCTACACCCGCGAGCATTCCACTCCTGAGAGACCGATTTGCCGATCTTGGTCCCATGGCTGGAGTGGAGGCCGGACTCGGATGGGCCCATGCGCAATTTCCCAACGGATGGACTCTCTTGGTCGCCGTAGATTTACCGGAACTGTCGGTTGAATGGCTGCAGCAACTCCTAGGGCGGATCGCCCCTGGTAAAGGATGCGTTCCCATTTATCAGGGTCGACTAGAGCCGTTGGCCGCTATTTATCCGAACCAGGCCTGGGCCATCGCCCAGGAACATTTGGAGACGCAAAAGGCCTCGGTGCAGGCATTCTGCCGCCGAGGCCTTGAAACTGGATGGATGAGTCCGTGGGAGCTCAGTGATCAGGATCACCGCGCACTCACCAACTGGAACACCCCGTCGGATTGGCCGGTCGCTCAAGTCCAAAGGGGGCCGTGACCCACGAGTTCAGCTCTGGAGATTCTTGGCCCCATTGACCGTAGAATTGACGCGGAGGCGTAGGCCGTTCAATCGAATGAAACCCGTCGCATCGTCCTGATTGTAGGCCTTGGTCGGGTCGGCCTCCATCGTGGCGATGTGAGGGTTGTACATACTGAACTGGCTCTTGCGGCCGGCGACATACATTCCACCCTTGTAGAGCTTCACGCGGACCGTCCCGGTGACGTTCTTCTGGCTCTCCTCCACGTAAGCCTGCAGGGCCAAGCGCTCCGGTGCATACCAAAAGCCATTGTACACCAATTCCGCATACTTCGGCACCAACGCATCGCGCTGATGCATGACCTCGCGGTCCATGGTGAGACTTTCCATCTGGCGATGGGCATAGTGCAAAATGCTGCCACCCGGGGTCTCGTACACACCGCGACTCTTCATGCCCACGAAGCGGTTCTCTACCATATCCACACGACCGACGCCGTGCTTGCCACCGATCTTGTTGAGGGTCCGCATGACCTGAAGCGGGTTGAGCTTCTTGCCGTTGACCGCCACACAATCTCCCTTCACGTAGTCGAGGGTGACGAACTCCGGCTTGTCCGGCGCGTCTTCCGGCATCACCGATAGCGTGGTGAAATAGTCCCGGTTTTTCAGGTCGAAGGAGTCGTACCAAGGGTCTTCTAGGATGCCAGCCTCGTAGGAAATGTGCAGGAGGTTCCGGTCCATGGAGTACGGCTTCTTGGCGCTGGCCTGAATCGGAATCCCCTTGGCGGCACAGTAATCGATCATTTCCTGGCGGCCCGGGAAATCTTTGCGGTAGCGAGCATCCCGCCACGGGGCGATGATTTCTAGCTCAGGAGCCAGTGCCGCCGCCGTCAGCTCAAAACGGACTTGGTCATTGCCCTTGCCCGTCGCTCCGTGGGCGATGGCGTTGGCCTTCTCTGCGCGGGCGATCTCCACCATGCGCTTGGCGATGAGCGGACGGGCGATGCTGGTTCCCAGGAAGTATTGTCCTTCGTAAATCGCGCCAGCCCGAAGCATCGGGTAAATGAAGTCTTGAGCGAACTCCTCCTGAAGATCGTCGATGTAAATCTTTGAGGCCCCCGTTTTCTTGGCCTTCTTTTCCAGGCCCTTCAGTTCGTCCTCCTGGCCAATGTTGGCGCAGAAGGCGATCATTTCAGCATTGCCGTAGGTTTCCTTGATCCAGGAAAGCAGCACCGAGGTGTCGAGGCCGCCGGAGTAAGCGAGTACGATTTTCATTGTCAGAAGAGACGCGCGAGTGAACGCCAGGCTCCCCGGCGTGGGAAGATCAAAACGGACACGGGCCCATCGGACTTTCGTCGATGGTTTGCATTGGGTAGTAAGTATTCTCGGAGTGTTTGATGAGCTCAGTCGACGCTCTCGAAGCTCCGCTGCGGTCGCAGGCAGGCTTAAGGGGATGGGAGCTTTGACGCCGTGTGCAAGGGCTGAAGGTGTTCGCTCTCCAAGCTCACTTCGCAATACTCATTCCAGTCCGGCCCGCCGCCACTTCGGCTCAATGGGCGAGCGAAAGGGGTTCCAAGCGAGGGCCCGGCACCCGGAGCTTCCTACTGTCAACGACGGGGAAGTTCAGCCCTCGCCACCGCCACCACCACCCAAGTCCCGGTCAAACATGGGAATAATGAAGCGGTAAACCACGTAGCAAACCCCGATCATCACCGTGATCTGGTACAGGTTCAGCTTACGCTCGGAAAGTCGGTCCGGGATCTTGTTGAACCAGCGCTTAGAGCGATGCACCCACCCCGATCGTCGACGGCGGGGTAACGACGCATTGACGAAGGGCGGCGGAATAGGGGGGCTGGGGGGAACTTCCTGATCCATGGCGACTCTTCAAGCCACATGGATTTGACCGGGAGGTGCAAGCCTGGATTTCAGCAAATTGAGTCGCTCTGCCCCCTGCAGAAGCCGGCGACCCTTTATCACTAATTTTCGTTACAAACTTTATCTTTTTTTCTCTACTTTTTATATGACACTCTCAATGAAATCGGGGTACACATAAACGCGAAGTTTTTAAATTAAACTTGTCCTGCGGGAAAATTTAATTAGATCGTTAAAATTGCCGATAAAACCTCAGATTCTTGGGCCGTCACCCGATCCTTGGTTTAGATTTCTTTACCCTTAGATGGCCTCTTCACTACCTAAAACATTCGCACAGCGAATTAGCGAGGCACGGGATTGCAGTCCGGAGGAGGCGCTTGAGGCGCTCGCCAAGGAACTCCAAACCCCTTCCCAACGTTTTTGGTCCATCGTGCTCTTTCCGTGGTGCGGTCCGTTGCGTGAGCATTACCAAGATGTGGTCAAAGATATCTCCCGCGGCCACGACCTCAGCGAAATTAAGAGCAGCTTGATCTATTGGCGCCAACGCACCCCCAACTCCGGATTTCTGGGAGAACAATTTCGGGTGCACTCTTCCCAGGCGCTGAGGCTCTTCGAGCGTTTAAGCAAAAGCTGACGCCGTTCCTGCGCTTCTCCATTGAGAGGCCCGTTAAGAAACAACTCCTTCCGGGATCGCATCGCGAATACCCCCTTGTTTTTGGCCGGTTAGAATCGGCCGAGAAATTCCGTTCTCCTTCCCGCCTCTGCTTCCGTATCCTCTCACCATGCTCGACATGAAGTTGTTGCGCGATCGGACCGAGTTCGTCCGGGAGCGATTGGCCACGCGGAACGCCGGTGATGAAGCCAGGGTCTCCGAAGTCTTGGCTCTGGATGAATCCCGACGGGCCGCGCTCGCCGAGGCCGAGCAACTCAAAGCACGTCGCAACAGCACCTCGAAAGAAATCGGCGGGCTGATTGGCCAGAAGCGCCTCGATGAAGCCGAGTCCAAGAAAGCGGAAGTGCGCGCCCTCGGCGACCGGATCACCGAACTCGACAAGACTGCTGCACAAGCCGAGGAGTCACGGGATTCCCTGCTCCTAATGATCCCCAACCTTCCCCACGCGAGCGTCGCCTTGGGTAAGGATGCGGCCGACAATCCGGAGATTCGCGTGCATGGGCAGAAGGCCTCCTTCGAGTTCACGCCGTACAACCACGTGGAACTTTGCGAACGACTGAAGCTCATCGACTTTGCCCGAGGAGCCAAACTGAGCGGATCGGGCTTTCTTCTGTACACAGGTTGGGGAGCTCGGTTGGAGCGGGCGCTCATTAACTTCCTGCTCGACCTCCACCAGCGGGAACACGGCTACACCGAAGTGGCCCCTCCTTACATCGTCGGAGAACACTGCATGATCGGCGTGGGGCAGTTTCCGAAATTCCGGGATCAGGCCTATGCCGTGCAGGAGGGACTCGACACCTCGACGATGGGCAAACTGTATTTGCTGCCGACGGCGGAGGCTCCGGTGGCCAACATCCATCGAGAGGAAATTCTCGCTGAGAAGCAGCTGCCAGTGTGCTACTGCGCCTACTCGCCCTGCTTCCGGGCCGAGGCCGGTGCCGCTGGGTTGGGTACCCGAGGGATGATCCGGGTCCACCAGTTCGACAAAGTAGAACTCATCAAGGTGGTTCATCCGGACCAGGGCTATGAGGAACTAGAAAAGATGGTTCACAACGCCGAGACAGTCTTGCAACGCCTCGGGCTGCATTACCGGGTCATTAACCTGTGCACCGGCGACATGGGCTTCGCTGCCGCTAAGACCTATGACATCGAAGTCTGGGCACCAGGACAAGGCACCTACTTGGAGGTGTCGAGTTGCTCTAACTGCGAAGATTACCAATCCCGCCGGATGAACTTGCGATTCAAGCGGGAGTCCGACGGGCTGAATCTCTTCCCACACTTGCTCAATGGATCGGGCACCGCTCTGGCCCGCCTCTTCGTGGCACTGGTGGAAACTCATCAGCAGGCCGACGGCAGTATTCGGGTGCCGGAACCGCTCCAGCCCTATCTCGGAGCGGACGTCATTCCGCTGGCTTCCTGAGAAAGCCAGCTCTCAGGTCTGGCTTCTTCTCAAGATTCGTTCCCTTGAAACGGTCAACCCTGCACTTGGCAGTGAAGGCCAATTGAATACCTTACGGCTTCCGGGGCTTCGGCTCCGGCTATCGAGTCTTGAATACCTCTGGTTCCAACCATGGTTCGGCCACCCCGTTCAACGGGCGCACCGAAAGTACCGCCTCTGGTCGTTCCCTGACCTCATCCGACCGGCATCGCGCCACGGTGGAGGATCTGCTGCGACTGGTTCTGGAGGGCAAGTCCCCTCAGGAGGCCCGCAAACTCATCGCCGGCGTGATGCAAGGGCTCCGCAATCAGGGCTACCCGGTTCCGGACGTCACCACGACGCCCTACCTCAATACGATCCCTCCCGAGGAGGAACCCGAATATCCGGGCGACCTCGAGATGGAGCGCCTGATCCGAGCTCACGTCCGCTGGAACGCCATGGCGATGGTCGCCAAGGCCAACAAGACCACCAACGTCGGTGG